>OBLU010000629.1_pt1 | contig 33066 bp, 30 predicted proteins | sample 1518681 | NCBI WGS metagenome assembly OBLU01 (sample SAMEA3539304, study PRJEB22396) | soil metagenome | biome: tundra; feature: field; material: soil | place: USA | collected 2010-05 | depth 0.15 m
CCGCTTCGCGGCTGAAGCCGTTCGTCCTATTTTTCGTCCTATTTGTCGTCCTATTCTTCGTCCTATTTGTCGCTAGGTGTAGGAGAAGAGGGTCATGAAGCCGAAGTCCATGTGGAGTTGCTGGTGACAGTGGAAGAGGGTCAGGCCGGGATTGTTTGCCAGGAAGTCGATCTCGACTTCTTGATAACCGCCTACCATGACTACGTCTTTGACTACTCCCGAGGTGGGCTGGCCGGCGTATCGCGTCAGCTCGAAAGTGTGACGATGCAGATGAATGGGATGGATGTCGTCACTCGCATTGCGCATACGGATGCGGTAGCGCTTGCCTTCTTGCAGATGGAAGGCGGGCGGGGCCATCATCTGATTTAGAGGATAGGCCGCGCCGTTGATGGTCCACTGATTGAATCCATCGAGGGCGGCGTTTTGTTTCTCGATGAGCATGTCGAAGACTGCGTCGGGCGGGGCTGAGTTTGCGGCGGAGTTGCCGAAGTGGGCGTAGTTCCATTTGAAGGGACTGGGCGGAAGCCATTGCGGCTTGCCTTTATTGCCGGCGTATTCGACGACGATGCCCATGCCGTGGTGACGATCGTGGTCGTCGAGGTCGCCCATGATCCAGACGCCGGGATGGTTCATTTCAACGATCGCGGAAATTCGCTCCGCGGTTCCGAGCCAGAGAACTGGTACCTGAACCGGTTTCGGCAGAGGATTGCCGTCCATCGCAATCACGCGGAAGGTGTGGCCGGGAAGGGCGAGGCTGCGAATCTCAGTGGCGCTGCCGTTCAGAACGTGAAACAGGACGCGCTCGCCTGGTTTTACGCGCACGGGCTCGCCGTGACCGAGCATGCGGCCGTTGATGGTGAAGGAATCGTAGCCGACCTCGTATCCATGAGGCATGCCCTGGGCGAGGGAAGCTTTCATTTTGCTCTCGCCGGAATCTTTGAGTGCGGGAACGGTCTGCGCAGGGGAGAGGAAGTGCTGGGGCATATCGCCACCGCGGCTCAGGGTGGGCTGAAATTCTTTGAGCGTGAGAAAGACTTCGCGATCGTAATTGCCGGGGTGTTGTTTGGGTTCGATGTAAACGGGGCCGACCAGGCCACTGTACTGGCCGAGGGATAGATTGGCTCCAGCGCGGACGTGGGTGTGATAGAAGCGGAAACCCGAGGGCTTAGGTACGAAAGAGATTTTGCGGCTGCCGTGGGGCGGGATGAAGGGAGTGCCTTCTTCGGCGGCGCCGTCGACGTCGGGGGAGACGAACTGGCCGTGCCAGTGCACTTGTTCGGGAGTGTCCGTCTCATTGCGTAGATCGACTGAGACCTGCTCCCCTTCTTTCAGGCGAAGCAGAGGCCCGGGAAACTGTCCGTTGTACGTGGTGACCGAGACGATGCGTTTGGGCGCGAGTTCGAGGGGCTGGGTGGCGATGGTGAGAGTGTAGTCGGCGGGGCCCTCGCTCTGGGGAACGGATTTGTTCTCGGCGGCAGGGGTCACCGACTGAGCTAAGAAGGGCGGTGAGAGCACAGAAGCGGCAGCGGTTGCTCCGGCTGCTTTCAGGAAGGTGCGGCGATGGAGGTCGAAGGAGGACATGACAGTTGCAATATATCGAATTTTCAAGTGGAGGAAGGAAATTACTCGGGGCGGCTAGCGGTTCATTGGAGCGTGACCGCCCCCGAGACTGAGGGATGTGGGTGAAACTTGTGCCGTCCCTCCGGAGTCTGTGTCGTAGCTTCTCTTTCGCCCCTTCGGGGCTTGCTGATTTCCGACCGCCCCCCACGGCTTACGCCGTGGGCTGCATTCTATCGCCGCTTCGCGGCTTGGAGCGGGCGGTTTCTTCCACAGTTTCCAGACACGATCAAGCTACGACACAGACTCCTCCGGGACTCAGTTGTGGAGTGCAGGGGTCCTTCGACTTCGCTCAGGAGGACAGAGCTAATTGCAACGCGGAGACTCATTGCTGCTTCTGCTCCAACGTGTTCTGCTCCAACGTTGCAATTCGCGATGGGGACGGAGTATTGTGCGCTTGGCGAAACACAAGGGCCTGCGCAGATACGGGAACTTGGCACCCTGATCTCAACTTCTCGCAAAGCACGCGAGAAATGGGGCACCCGGCCGCATCGCTTGGGGAGCCCGGAGACAGGCGGGCTTCGCCCCGCGACCGGGTCGGAGACCCGGTCCCACACGAGTGGGGCGGGAATTTTAATTCGCACTTTTGGGGAGATTTATGAATCTGAGGATCATGCGACATGTACAGGTTGGCGGGTTGGTGGTGGGGTCCGTGATAGGGCTGACGGGGGCGGACACCGGCAGCTTGCCGAGCCCGCCGGTGGCCAAGAAACTTCCCCATATTAGCGAAGTCAACGGGCACAAGATGGAGGACAACTATTTCTGGCTGCGGGACAAGCCGAATCCGGAGGTGCGGGCGTATCTGGAGGCGGAGAACGCTTATACGGACGCGGTGATGAAGCCGACCGAGCCGTTTCAGAAGAAGCTGTATGACGAGATGCTGGGGCGGATCAAGGAGACGGACGTTGAGGTTCCTTACAAAGAAGGAGACTATTTTTATTACACGCGGACGGAGGCGGGGAAGCAGTACGCGATTCGCTGTCGGAGGAAAGGGAGCAAGGACGCGGCGGAAGAAGTCGTGCTGGACGTGAATGAGATGGCCAAAGGCCAGGTATTCATGACGGTGAATGAATATGCAGTGAGCCCGGACGGGAATCTGCTGGCCTATTCGTACGACAACACGGGGTTCCGGCAATTTACGCTGGCGGTGAAGGATTTGCGGACGGGGAAAACGCTGCTCGATCACGCGGAAAGAGTTGGGTCGGTGGTGTGGGCCAACGATAACCAGACGATTTTTTATACCCAGGAAGATGCGGTGGCGAAGCGGCAGTACCGGCTGTACCGGCACACGGCGGGGACGGCGGCGGCGGATGCGCTGGTGTATGAGGAGAAGGACGAGCGATTTGAAATTGGGGCCGACAGGACGCGGAGCGGGGCGTACATCTTTTTAGTTTCGGGGAGCCATACGACGAGCGAGGCGCGGTACATTCCGGCGGATCAGCCGATGGCGGAGTGGAAAGTTGTGGAGCCGCGGAAGCAGGATGTGCAGTACTATCCCGACCACAACGGGGATTCTTTCTACATTCGGGTGAATGACACGGGGCGCAACTTCCGGCTGGTGAAGGCTCCGGTGGGGGACGCGGGGAGCAAGAACTGGAAGGAAGTGGTGGCGCACGATCCCAACGTCATGCTCAATCATGTGGAAATGTTCAAGAATTTTTATGTGTTGCTGGAGCGGGAGCATGGACTGCAGCAGATTCGGGTGACGGACTTGCGGAGCGGAAAGGCGCGGGGGATCGAGTTTCCGGAGCCGGCTTATACGAGTCACGGGTACGTGAACCGGGTGTATGACACTACGGAATTCCGCTATGCGTATGAATCGCCGATTACGCCCGCGTCGGTGTTCGCGTATGACATGGAGAAGGCGACGTCGACTTTACTGAAGCAGAAAGAAGTGCCAGGAGGATATGACCGGACGAAATATGAAGTGGAGCAGATTTATGCGCCGGCGGCGGATGGAGTGAAGGTTCCGATTTCGGTGGTGCATCGCAAGGATGCGAAGCTGGACGGGAAAGAGGCGCTGTATCTGTATGGGTACGGGTCGTATGGGATCTCGATCGATGCCGGGTTCAATCCCAATCACTTCAGCATGGTGGATCGGGGCGTGACGGTGGCGGTGGCGCACATCCGCGGCGGGGGCGAGATGGGAAAGGCCTGGCACGATGCGGGGCGCATGATGAACAAGAGGAATACGTTCACCGACTTTATTGCGTGCGCGGAATATCTGGTGGGACATGGGTATGGGTCGAAGGATCGGCTGGTGATTGAGGGGCGAAGCGCAGGCGGATTGCTGATGGGAGCGGTGCTGAATATGCGTCCGGATTTGTTTAAGGCGGCGCTGGTGGGAGTTCCGTTTGTGGATGTGATGAATACCATGCTGGATGAAACGTTGCCGCTGACGGTGGGTGAGTTTGAAGAGTGGGGGAATCCGAAGCAGAAGGCGGCGTTTGATTACATGATTACTTATTCGCCTTATGACAATGTGGAGGCGAAGAGCTATCCGGACATGCTGGTGAAGACTTCGTTTAACGACAGCCAGGTGATGTATTGGGAGCCGGCGAAGTATGTGGCGAAGATGCGGGCGTTGCGGACGGACCACAATACTTTGATCTTGAAGACCAACTTGAGTCCGGCGGGACATGGAGGGGCTTCGGGGAGATATGACCGGCTGAAGGAAGCGTCGTTTGATTATGCTTACATTTTGAGGGAGATGGGGATTGAGAATTAGAGGGGCGGTCCTCGCTTCCTGCGGTGAACGTACCGCGCATAGAGAATTTTCTTTCGCCGCTTCGGGGCTTCGTCTTTCTGTTCGCGTACCCACGGCTTACCTGTGGGCTGTATTCTCTCGCCGCCCTTTAGCTTCGCTCAGGGCAGGCTTTCGCGGCTGCGGGATGAAGTTCGATTCAGTGACGTCTGCACGAATTCCACTTCCCCGCTTCTCCGCGAAGAACGCGCGAAATGGGCGAACCGGCACCGGCAGTCGAGCTTCGCTCGACCGGACAGCCGAGGGCGGCTGTCCCTACATAAAACCTGTTTCTAGATGAGGCCGGCGCGGACGCGGCGGAGGAAATCTTCGCCGTCGGCTTTGGCCTGGGCCAGGACTTTTGGTTGATTGCGGTATTCGAGCGCTATTTCCTGCAGGAAAAGCTCGACGGCATCCTTGGGCTTGAAGCCTTGCGTGACCAGCTTACGGATGCGAGGAGTGAAGCTGTCGGCGTCGTCGGCGGAGCCGAGGCGCGAGAGATGGTCGGCGCATTTGTGATCGCGGAATTTGGCCGCTGCCAGGCGGTCGAAGGCGGTCTTGGCTTCGGGATCGTGGAGCAGCGTGGGGAGCGGGGAATTCCATTCGCACTGGGAGCAAGTCCATCCATGGAAAGAATGGTTGGACGTCCAGATGAGTTCTCTGGCGGTTTTCTCTTGCAGGGTACGACGATCTGTATTGCGATCCACGAGCTGCGCGACTCCCGTCCGCACACTGCGAGGCCCATGAGGGATTCCTTTCGGAATAGTACAGCGAACCTGCAGGAGTGGGGAAGCCTGGAGGTGTCGAGGACGGTTCGAAGGCGGGCAGGAAAAGTCAAAAGCCGCGGGCGAGGGCGCCCGCGCCACACATTCCGGAGCCCACCTCCTGCCACACTTATTTGGCGAAGAAGTAGTCGAAGGATTTTACGGCGGTGAATTCGTCGTCTTTGATGTCGAAGACGGTGTAGAGCTTGGTGACGTGGAGGACGTCGTGAACTTTTTGGGAGAGGTTGAGGAGCTTGAGTTCGCCTCCGGCGTTGCGGACCGTGGTGAAGGCGCCGACGAGTTCTCCGACGCCGGAGCTGTCGAGGTAGTCGACATCGGCGAGGTTGAGGATGATTTTCTTTTTGCCCTCGGCGACCAGGTTGCGGACGGCGGTGCGAAGAGTGCCGATCTCGGGGCCGAGGATGATGCGGCCGTGGATGTCGAGGATGGTGACGTGAGAAACTTCGCGGGTATCAATTTTCAGGGGCATGATGAGGACTCGTGGTGAAGACCGATGGCGAAAATGGTAGTGGGTGCGAAGGAGCAAGTCAATGGCGAGGAGGGGATCGGAGATTTCAGCGCGGAGAAACTCTATAGAGCGGGAACGAGGACACAGAGTGTAGCCGAGCTTTGCTCGGCCGAGCCATCTAGGATAGGCTGCGGTCGGTCTCCATGCGGGATGGATAAGAATCCGACTGGCAGTCGCGGATCTCCTGAATGGCGGAAGTGATGATGGGAGTGGGGTATTGAGGGTGGCGGAATTCGAGGTGCATGCCGCGGCCGACGTATTGGAGCTTGAGCATGGAGCCTCCCCAGGTGGAACCGGCAATAGCGACCTGGACGGGCTGGGGACAGAATTCGGGATGGCCGGAGAGAAGAGCGTCGCTGCCACCCAGAAGCACGGCCGTATAACAATGGTTCATGGTCTGAATTTGGAGGACCGTGGAAGGGGGCAGGTCGCCGAGATAGACGCCGCCTTCGATCTCCGACTGGATGATGCTGCGGTTCACTTCGTCGGCCAGGTTGGGGTGGGGACTAAACATACTGGTGACCGAGGATAAGCGTATCGGGTTTCGGGGAAGGGAACAAGAGTCCTTTAGGGCGGGGGTGGGAGCGGCGGAACATGGCCTTTAGAGGAAGGGAGAGCTGCGGAGGTTGCAGAGAGTTTCCAGGGCAGGCGAGCTGCGCTCGGCGGGTCCGGGTCTTAGACCCGGAACCCCACAGTCAAAGGCGGCCGAGCTGCGCTCGGCGGACAGCCGGGGGCGGCTGTCCCCACACGCTGTCCCCACACGCTGTCCCCATAGAAAGCCTGCCGGAGGTGTCAGCCTCAGGGTGCCCGGCTTGGTCCTACGGGGGCACTGGGGGACCAAAGCCTGATAAAATATAAGGACAAAGGGGTTCCTGAATATCCATGCCAGTTCCTGTGTCACAAATGTGGACCGTGACGAGCTATGTGCTGCGGCAGAAGCTCGCGGGGCGGAAGCAATATCCGCTGGTACTGATGCTGGAGCCGCTGTTCCGGTGCAACCTGGCTTGCGCGGGATGCGGGAAGATTCAGTATCCGGCGCACATTCTGAAGAAGGATCTGACGCCGGAGGACTGTTTCCGGGCGGTCGAGGAGTGCGGGGCGCCGATGGTATCGATCCCGGGCGGGGAGCCGCTGATGCATCCGCAGATTGGGGAGATCATCGAGGGACTAGTAGCGCGCAAGAAATACATTTATCTGTGCACCAACGCGCTGCTGCTGAAAGAGAAGATCGACCTGTTTAAGCCGAGCAAGTACCTGACCTTCAGCGTGCATCTGGACGGACAGCGGGAAGAGCATGACCTGGCCGTGTGCCGCGATGGCGGGTACGACATTGCCGTCGATGCGGTGAAAGAGGCGTTGCGGCGCGGGTTCCGCGTGACGACCAATACGACACTGTTTGACGGCGCGAATCCGAAGTCGGTGCGCGCGTTTTTTGACGAGATGATGGATCTGGGAGTGGAGGGCATGATGCTCTCGCCCGGGTATTCGTATGACAAGGCGCCTGACCAGAAACACTTTCTGGGACGGGCGCGGACGCGGCGCATGTTCCGGGCGATTCTGTCGAACCGGAAGAAGAACTGGCGGTTTAATTTGTCGCCGCTGTTTTTGGAATTTTTGATGGGGAAGCGGACGTATCCGTGCACGGCGTGGGGGATGCCGACCTACAACATTTTTGGCTGGCAGAAGCCCTGCTATCTGCTGCAGGACGGATACGCGGAAACTTTCGCGGAGTTGCTGGCCACGACGGAGTGGAGCAACTACGGGACAGAGTCGGGGAATCCGGCGTGCGCGAATTGCATGGTGCACAGCGGGTATGAGGCTTCGGCGGTGAACGCGACGTTTAGCTCGTTGGGCGGATTTTTGGCTACGGTGAAGGGGACGCTGTTCACGCGGTACCGCGACGATGAGGCGCTACGTCTGTTGGAGGAGCCGCAGGCGGCGGTGCATCCGCTGGTGCAGATTGGCGCGAGCGCGCCCAGCGCTGAGTCTCTGCAAGAAACTCGCGCATAGGAATTCGTTTGAGCCCTTGCAAAGAAAACAGATCAGAACTTATGTGGAAACTCCTTTTGAAGCCGCTGGTGGTACGGGCAGGCAAGGGGTTCTTCGCTTCACTCAGAATGACAGACCTGATTTTTCCTAAGCAAAAATACTCATGACAGGGAAAGAAGGCGGGCACATCGACCACGCTTCGGCGGATGCTACGCCGCCGCATGCCAACGCGATGAATCCGGACACTCTGGAAGTTGCGCCGGGGACGGCGCACGAGCGGCTCGAGGGGTGGATCCCGGAGCTGGCTGGCGAAGAAGAGCTTCGGGTCGCGCTGGAAAAGGCGTTTGACTATCGCGGGGACGTGACGATCACGCGCAAGGATGGGTCGAAGATCGAAGGCTACCTGTTTGACCGGCGATCGGCGAAGACGCTGAGAGAGTCTTTGGTCCGCCTCTACCCGAAGAATTCGAACGAAAAGGTGGCCATCTCCTATGCGGATATCGGAGCCCTCGAGTTCACGGGGCGCGACACCGCGGCGGGCAGGAGTTGGGAAGCCTGGATGAAGAAGTACGCGGAGAAGAAAGCTGCGGGCGAGAAGGACTTGAGCCTGCATCCGGAACCGCTGGACTGACCGCTGATTCCCTGACTTCGGACGACACTGCCCGCGAAAACTCCTTCCTGACCTGAATTCCTTTCCCGACCGCCAGACCCCTGGGAACGTTCGGAACCAATGTCAGACCAGTCGAAGCGTGGAACCTTCGAAGGTCCGCGAGTGAGCGTGGGCACAGCGTCGCAGAGCTGACCATGCCAGAATGCTTGTATGCGGGCCCGTCTGGATGCGGGACGGCTTGAACTAGAAGTTTTCATTGGAGGCACTCATGGAAGTCACAGTCGAACATCTGGGAGCGGTGCAGTTCGAAATCAAGGCGCGGCAGCACACGATTTCGTGCGACCAGCCGACGGAAAATGGCGGGTACGACGAAGGCATGACGCCGCCGGAGTTGCTGCTCGCGTCCCTGGGATCGTGTGCCGGTTTTTATGCGGCGCAGTACCTTCGCAAATACAAGCTTGCCACCGAAGGCACGCGGGTGCGTGTGACTGCGGACAAATTGAAGGAGCCGGCGCGGATCGACAACTTTCGCATCGACATCGAAACTACGGTCGAGTTGAGTGACCAGCACCGTGCGGGGGTGGAGAAGGCAGTGCATCAGTGCCTGATTCACAACACGCTGCTGCATCCGCCGCAGATGAGGATCGAGGTAAGACAGGCGGTGGCAGCAGCATCCCCCAAGGGCTGAAGCCCGCTCGTTTCCTGGACTTTGACGGCACGGCTGAAGCCGTGTGCCCTCCCGGTTCCATGGAGAGCATTCAGGCGTTCCGAGTCTGTGTCATAGCTTTTCTGTCGCCCCTCCGGGGCTTGCTGATTTCCCACTTACCACCCACGGCTTGCGCCGTGGGCTGCATTCTTTCGCCGCTTCGCGGCTGGTACTGTGTCGTGTCTTCCACTTTTCCAGACGCGATGGAGCCACGGACACAGACTCCTACGGGACGCGACTCATGCTAGGGCTTCAGCTTACCTGCCAGTGGAACTGGCGGGCTATTCTCGGGGGGCACCTCCGGCGCTTGGACATCAGGAGGCCGATTGGCGCTCCGGCGGTTTGCCGCGTGAGGTCGTTTTCCGGCCGACGCTATTTGCTTGCGGTGAAAGTCAGGGCGTCGATCAGCTCTTCGACTTCATCTTCTGTGCCGGCGATCAGCGTGATGGAGACTGCGTAGCCGTGAGCGAGCATGGCCAGGGTGGACTGGTGCATAACGCGGGTGCCTACATCTTTGTGAAAGTCTCCGCGGACCAGCGTTTTCGTTCCGACGGCGATTTCGTAAGGGTCTTCGTCCACGGTGAAACCCTGGGCCTTGGCCACTTCGGTGAGCGGGCCGAAATATTGGGCGGCGTCCTTTAGTCCTGGGTATGCGGCTGCGCTCTCGGCGGCGATCAGGATGGAGGAATTCACATCCTCGGCGCGCGCCTCGGGTGGACGCGAGAAGGCTGCCAGAAGGACTTTGGCGCCGGTGCTTGAGGCTGCGGAGGCGGGCGGTTGGGCGGGATCCGGGGTGTTTTTGTCTTCTTCGCGTGCGTTCATTTCATCGGTTCGCAGTACCCAACCTTCGGGAATTTTCCATGAGAGTGCGAGCGTCTTGTTGCGATAGACACCGCTGGTCAGGGTCCCGGGGTCGAGGGTGGATGGAGTGGCCGCCTTCTGTGTGTGTTTGGGAGGAGTTGACGAGGAGCTCGAGTCCTGTGCCGTTGCGATTCGAGGGAGCAAGACGGTCACGAGGACGGCGGCGTAGAGGAGAATCCTGCGCAACTGCATAGGACGATGTTACCGGAATTTTTCAACGGCAGCACCGATGGCGCAGGCAGAGAGGTTGCGAGCAACGTCTCTACGACACGCAATTTGTTCAGGCGGCGCGGCCCATCACGGGTTGGGTGCAGTGGGCGCAGCGGCGCGCGTCGATGGGAATTTCGCTCAGGCACTCGGGACATTTCTTGGTGGTTGGATCAGGCGGCTTCTCGCCGCGATTCATGCGGGCGACGAGGGCATTTACCGGGAGAACCACAAAGAAGTAGACAACCGCGGCGATCAGAATGAACGAGACGCCGGCGTTGACGAAATCGCCGATCGGGAATTCGGTGCCACGGACAAGGAATTTCAGGCTCGAATAGTCCGGTTTGCCGACGATCACCGCAATCAGCGGGGTGATAAAGGCCTTGGTGAGGCCGGCGACCACGCCGCCGAAGGCCGCGCCGATCACGACACCGACGGCCATATCCACAACATTTCCGCGCAGGATGAATTTCTTGAAGCCGCTTAGCATGAAGTCCCCCCTCTAAAATGGATGCTCGCCAATGTAAGGCAGGGGCGGCGGGAGGTCAAGGGTGCATTGGTTGAAACGTGTGAACGGCATTGGCATTGATGAATAGCGCAGCAGACAGGGCCTCAATCCGTGCCGTCCCTGCGGGACTCAATCGCCGTCCCGACGCTTTCCCGGCACTTCCATGCCGGGCTTTCCCATGCCGCCGCTTCGCGGCTGGTGTCCGATTGCTTAGAACTCCAGCGATGTATCCGAGGACCGCTTTCACACACAGCAAAGCTCATGCGACGAAAATATCATCATTCTCAGATGCGCATGGGCATGACGATGTAGCGGTATTTGTAGTCGTCGCCTTCGGCGGGGCGGAATTGGCCGGCGGATTGGGGGTCTTTCAGTTCGAGGCGGACCTCGCTGGTGCCGGCGGCTTTGAGGAAGTCGACCAGGTATTGGGCATTGAAGCCGATCGTGAGCGGGTCGCCGGTGTAGGGAGCTTCGATGGAATCTTCGGACTCGCCGGCTTCGGTGGACGAAGCGGAAATCTTGAGTTCGCCTTTTTCCAGGCGCAGGCGGACGGCGCGCGAACGCTCGTCGGCGAACTGGGCTACGCGGAGGATTGCGGAATTTAATTCGTCGGAGTTCAGGGGAACGATCTTGCTGTTGTCCTTGGGGAGGACGGCTTCGAAGTTGGGAAATTGTCCGGTGAGTTGGCGCGAGGTCAACAAACGGCTGCCGATGCGGAAGAATAGCGTGGAGTCGTCTTTGGCGAATTCAATGGTCTCGGCGTCGGTGGAATCGAGCAGGGACTTGAGTTCGTCCATCGCTTTTTTCGGGACCAGGGTTTTCAGTTCGCCGGAGACGCCCTCGAATTTTTCGCCGGCGCGTTCACAGTGGGCCAGGCGATGTCCATCGGTCGCGACCATGGTGATGGACTCGGGCTTGAGCAGCATGAGGGCGCCGTTCAGCGTGTAGCGGGATTCTTCGTTCGAGATGGCGAAGCCGGTGCGGGCGATCAGGCCGCGCAGAACCTGGGCTGGAATGGTGACCGCGCCTGAAGTGGGAAACGCGGGCAGGCTGGGGAAGTTGGACTTGGCCATGCCGACCATCTTCGTATTGGAACGGCCGCAGCGAATGCTGACCCAGTGATTCTCAAGCAGCTTGATGGTGATGTCGGCATCGGGCAACAGCTTCACGTAGTCGTGAAGTTTGCGCGCGGGGATGGTGCAGGAACCTTCTTTTTTGACTTTGGCGTTGCACGAGGTGCGGAGGCTGAGATCGAGGTCGGTGGCAGTGAGCGACAGGCGGTCGCCGGCAGCCTCGAATAAATAGTTGGAAAGGATTGGAATTGTAGTCTTGCGCTCGACCACTCCTTGCGTGGCAGTCAATTCCCGCAGCAACTCGACCTTGCTGACCGTGATCTCCATGGTTCCTGCGGCAACGGCGGCTTCGACCGGCATAACGTCCGTCCCCCGATACTGCTACTTGCGCTGCTACTTTTATTACTACCTTATATCAAATACAAAACCTATAAAACCAGCAGTAACAGAAGGGGCTGCGGAGAAGTGGAAAACTGGGACAACTCGCCTGTTGTCACCGGGTTCCCGCCATACCCTTGATGTTAGAAATCGGTCCCGAACGCTGCGGAGACGCCAGTGTAATCTGGCGATACTCCCGATTTCTGCCCTGCCTTGCACAACCTCCACATCGCATTCACAGCCACCGTGAAGGAAGAGTGGACTGGTGAGTGGAAAACTCAATCGCGCACGCGAATCATCCGCCTAATTGCTCAGTCAATTTGTTGATCAACCTGTTTAAATCTTTGTCGTTCTTGCGCAGCTCTTCGATCTTCTCGACCGAGTGCAGCACGGTGGTGTGATGCTTACCGCCGAACTGGCGGCCGATTTCCGGCAGCGAGGCTTCGGTCATATGCTTAGCCAGGTACATGGCAACCTGGCGCGGATAGACGATGGCGCGGGAATTGTTCTTGGCCTTGATCTCGACCAGGCGCAAGCCGAATTGCTCAGCCACCATTTTCTGAATCGACTCGATCGTGACCTTGCGGGCCTGGGAGTCGATGAAATTCTTCAATACCTGCTGCGCGTAGGGCAGAGTGATTTCGGCGCCGATTAGCGATGAGTGAGCGACCAGGCGGATGAGAGCGCCTTCGAGTTCGCGCACGTTCGAGCGAATGTTGGAGGCGACGTAGAGCGCGACATCGGTGGGCAGAGTTACTTTTTCCTGTTCGGCTTTTTTCTGCAGAATGGCGACTTTCGTTTCGAGATCGGGGGGCTGGATGTCGGCAATCAATCCCCACTCGAAGCGGCTGCGCAGGCGGTCCTCGATCTCGGCCAATTCTTTGGGCGAGCGGTCGCTGGCGATAACGATCTGCTTCATGGACTCGTGCAGCGCGTTGAAGGTGTGGAAGAACTCTTCCTGGGTGCGCTCTTTGCCGGTGAGGAACTGGATGTCGTCGATGAGCAGTACGTCGACGGTGCGGAACTTGTCGCGGAAGCTGGTCATCTTGTCGTAGCGCAGCGAGTTGATCATGTCGTTGGTGAACTTTTCGCTGGATACGTAGGAGATGGCAATCTGAGGCATGCGGCGCTTGATCTCGTGTCCGATGGCCTGCATGAGGTGAGTCTTGCCCATGCCGACGCCGCCGTAGAGGAAGAGCGGGTTGTAAGCCTTGGAGGGACGTTCGGCGACGGCCTGGCAGGCAGCGTGGGCGAACTGGTTGCCGCTGCCGATGACGAAGGCGTCGAAGGTGTAGCGCGGATTCAGTTGCGCGGCGCCATCCCAGTCAAAGCGGGACTGCGACGGAGATGAGGTCGCGGCAGCGGGAGTCAGGCCGCCGTCGTGACGGACTGGGGTTGCAGCAGGGTCGTCCTCTGGAGTGACGAACTTTACGTCGTTGAAGCCGAGGCCCAGATTGTCGATGGCTTCCTGGATCAGGTCGGCATATTTGTCGCCGGCGTGGCGGAACTCGACCGTGGGAACGCGGACGAAGAGGATGCCTCCGCTGGAGTGGCTGTAGCGGGTAGGCTTGAGCCAGGTGTCGTAGGAGTGCCGGTTGATTTTCTTTTCCAGCGCGTCGAGAATGCGCGCCCAAGGGTTCGGGGAGAGAGTTGTGCTGGGGACTGACATATATGAAATATTCACCACGGCGCCCCGAGGCCGGTTAGAGAGCGCCTGTTCAAAACTGCCGTTTTACGAAGTAGCTGGAAACATTAAGTTTACTGCGGAAAGCGCCCGAATTACAGGGCGCGGCTGCCAAAAGCAAAAAGAATTCTGGAAGCAGGATCAGTGCGGCATAGTAGCACAAATTTTTTTGTTGTGTGGAAAAGTTCGGCCAGGAATTTTCCCGCGAATGACTATTCAGAACCGATTGCATAGCGCTGTCAAGTAGCGCGATGGTAACTGCCGCAGAGAAGGTGCAGCGGGAGCGCGCGCGGATGAGAGGTTGTGCGCATAGGTTGGAAAGATCGGTGCTGCCCCTGACGGAGTTTGTCGTAGATTTTCTTTCGCCGCTGTGCGGTTGGCTCCAGCGTCCCCGACGAAGGTGAGTTACGACACAAGCTCTAACGTGTATCGACATTAACTCTTTGCGGGATGGATTGAGGGTTTGGAGGTAATGCGGGGGGTGATTTATACTTACGGTTTGCCCTAACACTGTCGAAGGAATCAGGAGCAGCTACTTTTCATGCCCAAGCGTACATTCCAACCCAACCGGCGCAAGCGATCGAAGACACACGGATTTCGCGTGCGCATGAAGACCCAGGGCGGCAAGAAAGTTATTTCCCGCCGTCGCGCCAAGGGGCGCAAGCGGGTCTCGGTGAAACCCGGTTTCCGCGAATAGTCCAGCGGCGCGGCGGGGAATGCCGCGCCCCCACCCGCTGTTGTGCCAGTCATGTTGCGCTAGTGACGTGGAAATAGCGATCTGGAAATTTAGAGTCACTGTGACCGCCAGTGTGCCTGGAGAATCGAAGCGAGATGTCGAGCCGCGAGCCGGCCACGGTACCTTTCCCCGCAGCGCGCGGCTGTTGCGTCACGCCGATTTCGAACGTGTGTACAAGCTGGGGCGGCGGCATTTCTCGGCATCCATGACCGTGTTCTACTGGCCGCGGCAGGAGCTCGGCGCCGCCGGCGCGAAGGCCGCGACAGCTATGTCCCCTGTAGCTTCGGGTCTGCGCATTGGATTCACGGTGGGACGTGCGCTCGGCGGGGCGGTGCAGCGCAACCGGATGAAGCGACGTTTGCGGGAGGCGGTGCGGCTTACGCGCCGGCCCGCGGAGGCGAGTGCGGACGTGGTCATCAACCCGAAGAAGTTGCTGCTGACGGTGGATTTTGCCGAGGTGGTGGGTGAAGTCCGCCGAGCCTTTGAAGTGATAGAACAGAAGCTCGCAGGCAAGACGGGGGACAAATCCGCCGCTGGAGTAGAGCGAGGTTCCGGAAGTCGGAAGCCGAAAGCATGAAACCGAATCACATGCGCCAGGTTGCCAAACACGTCATGCTGCAACTGCTGCGAGCTTATAAGTGGGCCATCTCGCCGATGTTTCCGCCAGCGTGCCGCTACGTTCCCAGCTGCGCGGAATATGCGATGGAGGCTGTAGAACGTTATGGCGCGGGGCGCGGCGGGCTGATGGCTTTGACGCGGCTGCTGCGCTGTCATCCTTTTGCTCCTGGGGGCTACGATCCGGTGGTGAAACAGAACGTGGGTTGCGAACGAGCGCCGACGCAGGGAGCGATGACTCGCAAAGCGGCTCACGCACAGGCTTGCGAACCACGATCAACTGCGCCGTCCCCTTTACGCGGCGCGATTTGAGGAAACGGTAACTTTGCCAGACATTCAAAATCCACAACACGAACCGGGCAGCGAGAAACGCCTGATGCTGGTCTTCCTGCTGACGTTTATCGTGATGCTGGCGTTCCAACCGTTGTTCAAGAAATATTTTCCGCAATCGGCTACGCCGCCGCCGCAGCAGAGCCAGTCCGGGCAGACGCAGGCCGCGCCGCCGCCGTCGGCCACCACTGCGGCCGCATCCGTTGCCGCGCCTGCCGTCGGTGCTGCCGTCGGAGTCACCAAGCAGGCGACGAGCGAAACCGAGACCGTCATTGAGAACGATCTCTACCGGATTACGTTCACCAATCGCGGGGCGCAGGTGAAATCGTGGATCCTGAAGAAGTTTGACAACGAAGCGCAGAACGGGCCGCTCGACATGGTCAATCCCACCGCGGCCGCGCAGTACGGCTATCCGCTCTCGTTGTGGACTTACGATGAGGGTTTGCGCGGCAGGCTCAGTTCGGCGCTATACGCTGCTTCGCGCGAAGGCAAGCAGACATCCCCCACGACGATCACGTTCGAATACGCGGATCAGGATCTGGCGGTTCGCAAGACTTTCAGTTTCGATAGTACCTACATCGTGAATGTCGAAACGAGTGTGACGTACAAGGGCAGCGTGGCAGCGGCGCTCCCGGCTTGGCCATCGGGATTCGGCGATCAGGTTACGCCTGCATTCTGGGCGGCGGGGGCCATCGACTACCAGTTCAACAAAAACATCGAGCGGGTACCGATCAAGAAGATCAGCAGCGGCGGGACGAACCCGGGACCGTTTCACTGGGCCGGCCCTACCGACCAGTACTTCGCAGCCGTCTTCATTCCCGACGATCCGGCTTCCGCCGCGATGGTGACGCTGCGCAACTCGATTTCGGTGCCACGGGATCCGCAGAAGGCTGACTCGAAGGAGATGGTGAACGTGGACGCGGTGGGGGCTGCCGTTGGCAACCTGCACGGTCCGACGTCGGAACGAATCTTCGTTGGTCCCAAGGAACTGGAGGTTCTGCAGAAGATCCCGGTGCCGGGCGTAACGGGCGCCGACAACGACCTCAATGGCCTGGTTGATTTCGGTTTTTTTGGGATCATCGCCAAGCCGCTCTTTCTGTGGCTCAAGTGGACGTATCGTCACGTAATCGCAAACTGGGGCTGGGCCATCGTCCTGCAGACTCTTATTATCAGTGTGGCGCTGCTGCCGCTGCGGATTACGCAGATGAAGTCGATGCTGAAAATGCAGCGCGTGGCACCACAGATCAAGGCGATTCAGGAGAAGTACAAGAAGTACAGCCTGCGGGATCCGCGCAAGGCTCCGATGAACGAGGAGATCAGCGCCCTCTACAAAAAAGAAGGCGTGAATCCGGCCGGCGGCTGTCTGCCGATGATCATCCAGATTCCGTTTCTGTGGGCCTATTACAAAATGCTGGCGGTTGCGCTCGACCTGCGCCACGCTCACTGGCTTTGGATTCATGACCTGTCCGCGGCCGATCCTATTTTCTTGCTGCCCATCTTCATGGTTGTCAGCATGCTCGTCACCCAGAAGATGACGCCGCAGCCCGGTGTGGATCCGGCGCAGCAGAAAATGCTGACGGTAATGATGCCGCTGATGATGGGATTCATCTTCTTCCGCCTGCCCGCGGGACTGAATCTTTATTACGCGGAATCCAACTTGATTCAGATCGCGCAGCAAGCGGTGATGAACCGGACGTCGCTGGGGCGCGAAATGCGCGAGATGCTGGCGAAGCGGGCGCGGAAGAAGGAGAAGTGAAGCTACTAGCTACTAGCTACTAGCTACTAGCTACTAGCTTGGAGCGGGGCACCCCTACGGGTACGCCAGGGGTCATCACAAACAGAATTTGAGCTAGAGGCTAGGAGCTATTCGCGTGGCCATTCCCGACAAACTTGCTGCCGCAAAGAAGATTAATGAATTTCTGCAGGCCGTCGTGACGCACGGCGGACTTCGACTAAAGTACCGCATCATTGTGGATCCACCGCTGCCGGAGAACCGCGATTGGGAGAAGCCGGAGATTCTGGTGGATTTTGCTGGGCCGGACTCGGCGTTGCTGCTCGACCGGGGCGGAGAGCTATTGCGCGCGCTGGAACTGCTGGCTCTGGAAATGCTTCGACTGCCTTCCGGCGAGCATGAGAAGGTTTGCTTCGACTGCCAGAATCAGCGGTCGCTGCGCATTCAGGAATTGCGTACGGCGGCATCGGTGGCCGCCGAAAAAGTGCGTAAGACGGGGTCGCCGTACCAGTTCAGTCCGATGTCGTCGCGGGAGAGGCGGATCGTTCATCTTGCGCTGCGCGACGAAGCCGACCTGCGCACCGAGAGCGAAGGCGAAGGGATGCGGCGGTGCCTGGTCGTGTATCCCAAGGACTACAAGGCGGAGGGGAAGCCGGCGCCGCGAACGCTGCCGTGATTTCCACTTGCAGCGGATTTAAGGCGGAGAAACGGTTGCATGCGGCCCCAGAGCTGGGGGAACGGTCCACTATTACTAATCAGGTTCATGTCCCGCCGCATCCACGACTTGCGTCCCTTCGGCAAGCTTAGGGCAAGCTGTGGGCTGCACTCTTTCGCCGCTTTGCGGCTGCGAAGATGACTGGTTGGAATCCCGAACTGACTTTAGATCCCACTTCGGTCGACTTCGCAGGATGGATACCACGAGATTGCGGGAATGAATGGCGCTGTGTTCCCACCGATTAATCATCTGGATTCGTGCTGGTGCTGGTTCGCGACGCAACCACATCGCGACTGAGCAAATGAAAAGGGTGGCTGATGAGGCCACCCTCTCAGAACCGGAAACTGAGTACCGGCAATTGGCAACTGCCTCGTGGCAAGTCGACTAGCGACCTGCGCCCGCTGCTGCTGCGTGCATCGTGCCGGGAATTTTCATTGCTTCGATGCGGTTCAGGACCGTTTCCAGGCTGGCTCCGGTGTCGGTGCAGGCATCCACATAAGGATGGCGGCTTCCGTCGGCGTGCATGACAAGCACTTTGGTCTCGGTGGATACCTTCTTGATCATGTAGGGCAGGTGGTGACGATCGTTGCGGGTCAGGGTTGCACCCAGGACGACCAGATCAAACGAAGTCTTCTTGAGCGCTTCGTCCACAGCCTTGCGGCCCACCGCCTGTTGGATCGTGTGCCCGGCCTTTTCCATGGTTGCGGCCTGCTCTTTCAATACGTCCTCATCCCCTTCGCCATAAAGAATTCTTAGTTTTGATTTCGCCATTGATCACCCTCGATTGAATCGTCCTCGCTCGGTACCTGACGCACCCGTACCTGCAAGTCACGGTAGCAATAGGCGGAGCTTGGGGAAACATCACCGAAGACGCACGCCGAACGGCACATCCCGCCGGGAATTAGGTCCTTGCCGCCTAAAGTGCTTCCCCAAAAGCCTCTCCGGCGCTACACTTCTGCGCGGAGGCCTTCCAACCATGTTCGCGACCCTCGTCTGGAGAGCTGTATTCCTATCGTTATTGTGGGCACCGTGGTTGGCCGCGCAATCGGGCGGGGCTTCCACGTCCACCACCACTTGCAATCTGGATGACGGGCGACAGGTCTACATGCGTTACAACGCGGTTCCCGCCAAACAAGAGAGGCCGGCGAACGGCAGGCCTTGGGCTCCGGGCGGCACGCCCATGACTTTGTTCACCGAGGCCCAACTATCGCTGGGGAGTTCCATGATTCCCATTGGGGCGTATGCGGTCTATCCCATACCTGCGAAAGATCATTGGACCTTGGTTGTAAATAAGAACGTGACGGCGGGCGCGGCTTACGATCAGAAGCAAGATATTGCGCGCGCGCCCATGGAGACGGCGCAGGTGGACCAGGCGTCAGACGCACTGGAAGTTGCGTTCGCGCATGTCGGCGCACGCTGCACGTTGCGGATTTACATGGGTAAGATTGCTGCGTTCGCTGACTTCACGGCGAAGTAAGGTCAGAGTTCTGTAGCGGAAGTGGACTTTCTCGCGTTACGGTCCGGTGGGGGCGTCTCTCACAGCATCTTCATCGGTTCGATGTTCCGGGACGGTTGCGGCAGTCGGCTTCGATTCGCGCGCGCCCAGTCCAATCACCATAGCCATATCCTTGGGGTAGACGACGTCGCGGCCCCGCGCAAGAAAGTGGTAGTAGATTGAACTGGCTGCTCCATAAGCGCCAAATCCGGTGGCAACCACACGGGAGCGAGCGAGGACACCCACGATCATGCCGACAAAACGAAAGCCAGAGGCACCGTTGGCTGCGCCGCCGCCAATGTCGCCGCCGCCTCCGCCATGCAAATTCCGATCACCGTCGGGAGCTGCTGAGGTTGCCGCCAGCATGACCTGAATGCCTGTGGTCAAGTAGCGCGTGCGAGGGGTTGTAACCTGTGCTCCGCCTTCGGCATCGAGCTTGAGGTGCTCGCCTTTGGCCACCGCGACGCCTTCCAGGCTGGTCACGACCTTCTGTTCGAGGCCGTTGGGCGGGGCTACTTCGTGAAACAGGATTCGCAACTGTCCGTTGCGGGCCAAGCGGCGGGCCGGCTGCACCTGCATCACTGAACCTCGAATGACGCTGCCCTCCGGCAAAATCAGATGATCGGAGGCGACCAGAGGTTCGGTGATCAGGGCCTCGACCATATCCCCCTTGCGTGAAGTCGAGGAATTCAGCGGCGTGAGCAGGCGGGCATGCACCACGCTTCCCGAGGGAGGCGGAGCGCCAACGTTGGTCAGAGCCTCGGGCTTGACGGACTCAGTACCAAAATCCAGGGGCCGCTGCAGGTCGGCATTGAAGCTTGTGCCCATGTCGATGTACTGGGGATGCACGGGAAGCTGGGCCAATGCGAGGCGTTTCAGCTTGTGCACTTTTCCCGGCTCGTGGATCTGTTTCTGCAGGGCAGCCCACTGCTGCCGGACTTGCTGGCGCGTGCCGCTGACTTTTTTCGCAGCCAAATCCTGTACCTTGTTGGTGTTTGCGGCCTTCTCATTTGCCGGTACAAAGCGCAAGACCCCGTCTGGAGCCGGAGACGCCACCGTCTGCATCAGCACGCGGCGCCCGTCGGCCATTACGAGTTCGTCAAACTGCACGTGGACGCGGCGAACCGGGGAGAAATTTGCGTCCATCGCTTCGAGAGTCCGAATCTTCTTGGGTACGGCGTCGATCGCGGACACCCTGCCGTTCACCGGCGTGCCGACAGGGATGAGCAATTTGTCGAAGGCATAGACCGGTTCTGTGGTCTTGCCGTGGATGGGCTGTCCGACTTCGCGGATGCGTACTTCGGAATCGAGTGCCACTTTGATGGGGGTGCCGGAGGGAACGCTCATGGGCACGGTGACGGGAGGGCCCGCGATGGCCTGAGCAGCGAGGTCTTTCTGTGCTGGCTCCGCCTTTCCTTGCTCTGCGTCTTGATCTGCGGGTGGACGTACCTTCAGGGTCTGGCCCAAACTCCATCCGGTTGTCATAAGCAGCAAACCCGCTGCGCACCCCGCCCGCTTCAAAGAAATTCGACGCATAGTATGCTCCTCAATGAATAAATTCTGTGTTGGTTGCGAAGGGGCCGTAAGCCAAAAAAGCCCGCTGGCACCAGTGATAGAGACCGCGAAGCTCGACGAGCGAAAGAAGCGCTAACTTACAGGTTATGAGGTCGCAGAACAGATAATGGTTGTAACCGTCAGGCAGATCACACAGAACAAGCCGGGAAACTGCGCTTTCTAAATTGTAGTAGTGTCTTGGGTCGGGGGCAAGGCGGACAAATGTTTTCTTCCTCTTGCCGGGAGCTGATTTCTGCGACAATTCGTCATGCGCTACCTGCTAGTGCTTCTGATCGTGGCTCCGGCTTTGGGGCAATCTGGACCGCGAATTCAGTTCTCGCACACTCCCGAAAGCTTGCGCGGGGTCAGCGTTGTGTCCCGACAAGTTGCGTGGGCCAGCGGCACACACGGGACTTATGTGCGCACGATTGACAGCGGGCAGACGTGGACCCCGGCGCAAGTGCCGGACGCCATGGGGCTGGATTTTCGGGCGGTGGTCGCTTTCTCGGCTGACGAGGCGTTCCTCATGTCGGCGGGGCCGGGGGAGCAGTCCCGGATCTACTACACCAGCGACGCGGGGCGGCACTGGCAGCTTCAGTTCACCAATACGAATCCCAAGGGTTTCTTCGACTCGATGGTGTTCTGGGACTCGAGGCATGGAGTCGTTCTGGGCGATCCCCTGCCGGACGAGTCCGGGAAACTCAAGTTCGAAGTTCTTCTGACAGACGATGGTCAGAACTGGCGGCCTATTTCTCCTGCACAACTGCCAGCTGCGATGGAAGGGGAGGGCGCCTTTGCGGCATCGAACACGTGCATCGCGATTGTGCCTGGGGGCTCGGATCGCAACATTTGGTTCGCCACCGGCGGCAAGACCGCACGCGTGTTCCACTCTGCCGATCGCGGCCAGAGCTGGCAGTTTTTCGAGACTCCTATGGTGCACGGTGCGGATTCGGCGGGAATCTTTTCGATTACGTTCCGCGATGCGACGCATGGGGTCATCGCCGGTGGGGATTACAAGCGTCCCAAAGACGACGGGCCAAACCTGGCGTTCACCGAAGATGGAGGAAAAACCTGGACGCTCCCGCCGTTGCATCCGCTCGCCTATTTTTCTGCCGTGACTTATGACCGGAAAGTGAACGAAGGGGCGATTCGTGAAGGCATGGGCGCGGGAGACGAGACGAAGATACGCGTGAAGCCGATTCCTTCGGAACGAATCTTTATCGTCGGAGAGGATTTTGTCTTCGACTTGCGACCGCCTAACAATCCGCGGCGCATCGGCGGGAAGAAGAAGTTGGGGATTCGGTTCAACGCGGCCAGTTCCTATCCGGAGGGCGGAGTGCTGGTGGTGGGAGCAAAAGGGTCCATGGCATTCATTCCGTAAGCGCAGAGCCGGAATGGGGTGAAGAGAGTAGTGGTGAGTGCAGGTAGAGCGTGCCGAGCGCGGCTCGGCCGGTCCGGGTTCTTTCGACTGCGCAACAAATTCAACCGGTTACTAAAGGGCTATCCCTTCCTGTTCTTTTCATTGGGCGGCATATCAACGAAGATTATCAGGAACATTAGTTAGTTCTTATCTCCCCCAGAGATCGAGAACCCTGTGAAAAACCTGTCTTTGGCCCTTGTTGTTTTTGTAGCGACTCTAGCTTTCGCGCAGGCGCAAACGTCTGTTCCCGCGCCTACGGCCACCCCGACGACTGCGAGCACGGTCTCGCGAACCACCAAGGCGGTGCATTATCGGCTGCAGGGCGGGACGACGAAGGTGGATTTTCAAGGAACCGACCTGCTGCAGCGGGCCTCGGGCGAAGCGAAGGTTGAAGGCAAGAAGACGAACTTTGAGATCGATGCCAAATTTCAGGGGCTGGAAGAGGCCACCAAGTTTGGGCTCGAATTCCTAACGTATGTTGCGTGGGCAGTTTCGCCGCAAGGGCGCCCAGTCAATTTGGGCGAACTCTCGCTTGATCACAACGGCAACGCGCACGTGAAGGCGTACACCGACTTGCAGACGTTTGGAATGATCGTTACTGCGGAGCCCTATTTTGCGGTGACGCAACCTGGGAACATGGTGGTGATGGAGAGTGCTTCGGTGAGCGGCGGCGGCGAGAACATCGACGCCAAGTACGAACTGGTAACGCGCGGCACGTACTCCTCGACGAACACGCACATTCAGGACGCGATCTTCGGAATCGATACCAAGACTCCGCTGGAGCTGTTTGAGGCGCGCAACGCGGTGCGCATCGCGCATATCGCGGCAGGGGACAAGTACGCGAGTTCCATTCTGCCGAAGGCCAACCAACAACTGATGCATGCGGAAGAACTCTACCGGCAGAAGCAGAACAAGGCAGCAGTTGGAGCCGCGGCCAAGGAAGCCACCGAGACCGCGGAAGAAGCGCGGCTCATGGCAGTGAAGCAGAAGGCGGAAGATGAAGCGCAGGCGGCCGCCGCGGCGCGTGAAGCCAAAGCCCGCGCAGATGCGGAAGCCGAAGCCAAACGGCGTATAGATGCAGAAGCAGCGCGCGCCCAAGCTGAACAGGCTCGGGCTCAGGCGGAACAAGCTCGCGCCCAAGCGGAGCAGGCTAAGGCCGAAGCTGAGCGCATGAAGCAGGAAGCCGTAGCCGCCGCGCAGGAAGCCGCGCGCCAGAAGGCAGAGGCGGAGAAGGCCAAGGCCGAAGCCGTGGCACAGCAGCAGGTTCTGTCCGCCGAAACGGACAAGGCTCGCGCGGCTGCCGCGCAATCGGACAATCTGCGGCAGCAAGCGGAAAAAGAAAAACAGGAATTGCGCGCCCGGCTTCTGCAGCAGCTGAATTCGATCCTGGCGACGCGCGACTCCGCGCGCGGGCTGATCGCCAATATGGCTGACGTTCTGTTCCGCAGCGGAAGCTTTGAGCTGCTTCCCGGAGCGCGCGAGCGTCTGGCCAAAGTTTCCGGCATCGTGCTCGCTTATCCCAGTCTGCATGTTGCGGTGGAAGGACACACCGACAGCGTGGGGAGCGACGAATATAATCAGGATCTGTCCGAGCACCGCGCCCAGTCGGTGCGCGATTACTTTGTGCAGCAGGGGATTTCGGCCAGCGCGATCGAAGCCCGGGGCTTCGGCAAGAGCGAGCCGATTGCATCGAATGATACGGCCGAAGGCAGGCAGCAGAACCGGCGTGTAGAACTGGTATTGTCCGGCGATGCGATCGGGAGCGCGGGCGACGAAGGGCCTTCGCAAACTGCTACCGCGCAGAACAAGTAGGCTGAGGGCGTTTGCCTTTCGGCAGCGGTGCAGTTCGAATCCTCGGACATTTTGTGGAGGATTCGCCGGTCTCCGCCCGAGCCTTCCCTCCACCTGAAAAACGGCTCCGGTCAGGATAACGCCGGTAGAGACGAAATCCTGGCGACCAAACCAACCTTCATAATCCCGTCTTTAGTCCTGGATCGGTTCCTTCCGCGCGGCGCTACACTGGAGTGTGCTCGTACGCGGAGGAATTGGATGACCAAAGATCACGAACAGTCCTTGCGCCAACACCTTCTCGATCTTCTCGGGGGTGGGGGAGCCCACGCCAAATTCGAAGATGTTGTAAGAAACTTACCCGCGAAGCTGCGTGGGGCAAAACCCGCGAAATTCCCGCACTCTCCGTGGATGCTGCTCGAACACCTGCGGCTGGCGCAGTGGGACATTCTCGAGTTCAGCCGCAATGCCAAGCACGTTTCTCCGGAGTGGCCGGGCGGATATTGGCCGAAGACCGGAGCTCCGCCGAATGCAGCTGCCTGGAACCGGAGCATCCAGCAGTTTCGGCGGGACCTGACGGCCCTGCAGAGGCTGGTTGCGAACTCGAAGACTGATTTGTTCGCGCGCATCCCGTGGGGCGATGGGCAGACGATATTGCGGGAGGCGTTGCTGGTAGCTGATCACAACGCGTATCACCTAGCTCAGTTGGTGGATGTGCGCCGAATGTTGGGAGCCTGGAAGGGCTGAGGCAAGTCTGCGTGCAGGACCTGTGCCATCCCCGGAGTTTGCGTTGTTGCTTGCTTTCGCCCCTCCGGGGCTTGTCCATTGTTCAACTTGCTCACCCACAGCTTGCGCTGCGGGCTGAATTCTTTCGCGGCTTTGCGGCTGGAGTTTGGCGGGGTTCAGTCCGCCGCTCTCTAGGGCTTAGTTTTCACCGCCGCACAAGAGCCCACGTCGATCAGCCCGCTCATGGCAGTGCTGAACGGTCTGGCAGATGGCACTGGGGCATCCAACGCGCGAGTGGTCAAATCGCGATTCGCAGTTGGGGCTGTGGAATTCGTCGCACCTCGGTGTCTCCGTGGTGACAAAGACCTTCAGGGCGCTTGCGGAACACGATTTTTATTCCCTCGCGCCAGCGCTCGTCAATGCCAACGAACTCCCACTCGATCTCGGGGGAAATGTAACGCAGCAAGACGTCGGTCGCGGGATGTACGTGCAAAGCGGGCGCCACCAGGTACAGCAGCGGCTTTTCGATCGACAGTTCACCCCCCGGAAAATATCCGAAGCGCGGAAATTCTCCGCGAGAGTGATGCCACTCCACTCTTGACCAATAATCCAGACCCTGCAGCGGGAGGTGGATATCTTCGTCGGCCTTGAGTTCCAGGACCGCGAGGCGGCCGTCGTGGGTGGTGGTCAACACGTCGAGCATGGCGCGGTCCGAGGCGGAGAATGCGGGAACCTGCGAATAGAGCGAGCGCGGATCGAGCCGCTCGTCGATTACGCTGACGTCGGCGGCGACCAGCGACTCCAGCCAGCGCTCGGGGCGCAGACGGAACAAGGGATGCTGGCGGGAACCGTAGGGATGGCGAGTGTCGCGGATCGCCGTGAGCAACTGCAGGAAGAACGGCCAGTTGCGTTCCTCTAGAACGCGCTCTTCGGCGCCCACGCCGAATACGATTTCCTGTTTGCTGCGAAAAGTTGCCGCTTCGGCGCCCATGCGGGCGCGAGCGAACTCCAGGCCGCGCCAGCGAAAGGCAAGCTCCGCGGGCGAAAGCACGGCGACCTCGCAGTTGGGCAGGATGGTGTTGATTCGGGCGATTGACTCCGCGAACCTTTCGAGGGCGGCGGTTTCGTTGGTCGCGTGTACCAGGCGCGTGGCCGCGTTGCCCCGGTCGGTGCAGTCGATTTCCACCAAGGCATCGTGGCGCTCGTCGAGTTCAAACAAACTCCATTTAGCGGCTGCACGGTTCAGGTTTGCCATACGCTCGCGGACGAGCGCGGAACAACCCTGCGGGACGAACATGTGGAGGCCCTCGACCAGAAACTTGCTCGCTGAGGAATGGCGGCACGCTTCGAGCCAGAGGATCCCGAAGGTTAATGCGGCATCAATGGAGGCCTGAGTTTCCGAGGCATTGACTCCCAGAACCGCGAACCCCGTCTGGCCTTTCCTCACTAATCCCCGGGCATAGATGGGACCAAACGACTTCTCCAAGTCGATGGCGGTGGTCAGGCGAGTGATGGCAAAGCCGGGAAAGTGGCGATCGAAGGTGCGGCGTAGCTTCTGCTCGTAACTGGCCCGCGCTGCCTTTTTTGCTGACGGCGAGCGGCGGTCGCGCTCGCGGCAAATTTCCAGCCGAGTGGGCTGCGACTGCCCGAGTCGCTGCACGGCCAGCCTCAGCGTACCGTTCTTCACCTCGGCATCGAGCACGCGGCGCACTGTGTTGCGCTCGACCGACCAGAGGTGCAACAGGCATTTGTTGTATTCGCCGGAGATTGAGTACTTGGCCTGCCCCAAGTCGAAAGCCACGGCGCCGTCCTCAAGGACGACCGCGCCTGAGGCTTCACTGAGAAATTCCTGCACGGTGCGGGTAAGGGCCTCGGGGGTCACGAGTGAATTGTCCACATTGGTCGTGGCGGAGTCTGTGACGAGTGACCATCATTATCGCCGGGTATGTGGAAGATATCGTCTGCGCGGTCCGGATCGGATTTCGTGTGGGATAATAAAGGAAAGGGAGTGACCTGCCTTGGAGTCTTCGCTAAACTCGCCGGCATCTAATTCACGTGGATAAACAAAGGTTGGATAAACGATTTTTCTTCGAACATTACGGCCTGACCGAGCATGATCTGGAACGCTATCTGTCGGCCGCACTTTCGGCGGGAGGCGATTACGCCGACCTCTACTTCGAATACCTTTCGTCGACCTCGTTGATGGTGGACGAATCGATGGTCAAGTCGGCGTCACAGGGAATATCCGCGGGATGCGGAGTGCGGGTCGTTTCCGGGGAACGGACTGGCTACGCCTACACCGACGATCTTTCTGCGGAGCGGATTCTGCACGCGGCGCGAACGGCGGCTTTGATTGCGAGCGCTCCGGCGAAAGCCACGGTTGCGGGTTTTCAGAAAGCCGCGGCGCGTAGTTTGTATCCAGTGACGCTGCCTTCGGTGGACGCGGAAATCAGCGCCAAGGTCGAACTGGTGATGCGGGCGGACAAATCGGCGCGCGCATACGATCCCCGAATTCAGGAAGTTCGGGCGAGCTACGCGGACGAATTGCGGAACATTCTGGTGGTTGGGTCGGACGGTACTTTCGCGGAAGATTCGCAGCCGCTGGCACGCATGAACGTGTCGTGCATAGCGAAGACGGAGGGAAACTCGGCGCGCGGTTCGTCCGGTGGTGGGGGACGCGTCGCCCTGGATTTCTTCTTCGGGGAGAAGACTCCGGAGTTTTTTGCCAAGGAATCGGCGCGGCAGGCGATCCTGCAACTCGATGCGCGCGAGGCTCCGGCCGGCGAAATGGAAGTGGTTCTGGGGCCGGGATGGCCGGGAGTCCTGCTGCATGAGGCCGTGGGACATGGACTGGAAGCCGACTTCAACCGCAAGAAGACTTCTGCATTCGCGGGGCTCGTGGGCAAGCGAGTGGCGAGCGAAAAGTGCACCGTGGTCGACAACGGGACGATGCCATGGCGGCGCGGGTCGCTCAACGTCGATGACGAAGGCGAGCCCACCCAGGAAACCGTGCTTATCGAAAATGGAATTCTCAAGGGTTATCTCAGTGACAAGCTTTCATCGCGGCTGATGGGCATTGCCGACACGGGCAATGGGCGGAGGGAAAGCTACGAGCACATCCCCATGCCGCGCATGACCAACACTTACATGCTGGCGGGGCAGGATCATCCGGAAGATATTATCCGCTCGGTGAAGCGTGGAATTTATGCGGTGAATTTCGGCGGGGGCCAGGTAGATATTACCAATGGAAAATTCGTATTTTCGGCCTCCGAGGCGTACATGATTGAGGACGGGCGGATCACCGCGCCGATCAAGGGTGCGACGCTGATTGGCAACGGGCCTGATGTGTTGACCCGAGTTTCGATGGTGGGCAACGATCTGAAACTCGACGAGGGCGTCGGGACTTGCGGCAAGGACGGACAGGCCGTGCCGGTGGGCGTGGGGATTCCGACGCTGAAGATCGATCGGCTCACGGTCGGCGGAACGGCAAGGAAAGATCCCGGTGGCTTCATGCAGTAAAGCTTTTCACCACGGAGACACGGAGTCGCGGAGAAAAGCAAAAACAATCTCTAGAACATTACACTCCAAAAGGGTTCTTCGTGGTTTCTGTTTTCTCGGTGTCTCTGTGCCTGCGTGGTAAAGAATCTTATGTCTTCTACTCAAGTTGAAACTCGAAATCCGAAAGTTGAAACTGATTTGCGCGAAATCGCGCAGGACATTGTACGGCGCGCCATGGCCGGTGGCGCTACGGCCGCCGAATGCGTGGTGCGCGAGGGTGATGAATTTTCTACGCTGGTTCGACTAGGGCAAGTTGAAACGCTGAAAGAGTCGGGCTCGAAATCCATTGGCGTGCGCGTGTTCTTTGGGCAGCGAGCGGCCAGCACCTACTCCAGCGATTTTTCCCGGGCAGGGCTCGACCGGATGGTGAAGTCGGCGTTGGAGCTGGCCAAGATTACTTCGGAGGATCCGTTCGGCGGAATTCCAGAGGCATCACAGCTGGGCGCGCTCTCCGGCGATCTGGATCTTTATCACGAGGACGTGTATTCCCTGCCTGGCGCCGATCGCATCGACTATGCCCGGCGGGCGGAAAAGGCGGCTCTCGATTTTGATCCGCGCATCAAGAATTCCGAAGGCGGATCGTTCGATGCCGCCACGGGGCACAAGGTTCTGGCCAATTCGCATGGCTTTGTGGGGGAATACCGGCGGTCGTATTGTTCAGTGGCCGCGGTTCCCATTGCACAGACCGAAGCCGGCGCTATGCAGCGCGACTACTGGTACTCGGTGGCGCGGACTCTGAAGAAGTTGGATGCGCCAGAGAAGGTTGGGAAGATTGCGGCGGAACGCACGCTGCGGCGCCTGGGCGCGCGCAAAGCGAAGACCGCACAAGTGCCGATTGTTTTCGATCCCATGGTTTCGACTTCAATCCTGGAGCACATTTTCGAAGGAGTGAATGGAGACTCGGTGTACCGTGGAGCATCTTTTTTAGCAGGCAAACTCGGACAGAAAATTGCCGGCGACAACGTCAATATCATCGATGATGGGACCATCGTGGGCGGCTTTGGCACGAGCCCATTCGATGGCGAAGGAGTTCCTACACGGCGCACGGTGGTGATTGAGAACGGCGTGCTGAAGTCGTATTTGCTCAACACTTACACGGCAAAAAAACTTAGGTTGCAGACTACGGGGAACGCTTCGCGCGGGCTTGCCGGGACGCCCGGCATCGGTCCGGGAAATTATTTTCTGCAGCCTGGACCGAAGACGCCGAAGGAGTTGATCTCGGGAATCAAGGAAGGGCTTTACGTTACGGAATTTCTTGGGCAGGGCGTGAATCTGGTAACCGGCGACTATTCGCGCGGGGCTTCGGGGCAGTGGATCTCGGGCGGCGAGTTCACGTATCCGGTCGAGGAGATCACGGTGGCCGGGAACCTGAAGGAACTATTTTTTAACATCTCTGAAATCGCGAATGATCTGGAGTTCCGCGGGTCGGTGGCGGCGCCGACGATTCGCGTGGACGGCCTGACCGTCGGCGGCGAGTAGGAAAACTTCGAGACTCTCCCAGCAAAATGAAATTTGCCAAGATTGTTTTCTGGATAGCCGGCATCTGGGGCATTCTGGTCCTCACGCCCCTATTTTTCATGTTCGATGTGATCGGGCGGCAGGATCCCCCGGCCATCACCCACCCGGGCTTTTATTACGGTTTCATTAGCGTCGGGCTGGCGTGGCAGGTTGCATTTCTGGTCATCGCGCGGGATCCGGTGCGCTTCCGGCTGATGATGATTCCTTCCGTGCTTGAGAAGTTCGGGTATGGTGCTTCTTTACTCGTTCTTTATTTGCAGCAGCGGCTGCATCCGTCGGACCTGGTATTTGGTGGAGTTGATGTGCTGCTCGGTGTGCTGTTTCTCGTCGCATTCTTCCGGACCGCGACTTAGATCGGAATCCGCTGCAAAGCCACCCGTTCGGTTAAAATCGACAATCAAAAAACAACAGCCTACAATTCCTCCATGGGCAGCCTGGGACAGCCAACTCCGGTCGCTGAAGAACGCGACTCCAGCCGTTTGATTATCGGGATCGCCGTGGTTGTGGTGATTGCGGGCGCGCTTGCAGCCGCGTTTCTGCTGCGCCAGCCGCCGAAGACTGCGAAGACGGCCTCGCCCTACATCGCAAGCCTGAAGCTTTCCGATTTCAAGATGAGCGCGGCGGAGAATTTCATTGGGGCTACGGTCAGCTACGTCGACGGCACGGTTACCAACAGTGGCGACAAGACCGTGAGTCATGCCGTGGTGGAAGTTGTGTTCAAAGACGATATAGGCCAGATTGCGCAGCGGGAAGAATTGCCCCTACGCGTGCTCAAGACAACTGGACCCTACCCGGAAGCCGTAGATCTCGAAGGCTCCCCGCTCGCACCCGGCCAGACGCAACACTTCCGGCTAACGTTCGACAGCATCTCGGCGCAGTGGAACCGGCAGTATCCCGAGATGCGAGTCACGGATGTGACAGTGAAGTGATTTCGGATTGCAGATTAAAACTCTGAGCCGCTTCAATCTTGAATGGATAAGTCGAAAATCGAAGTTCTTCTACTTACGTTGTACGAGTTGGTAGTTCGACCAAATCGAAAATCATCAATCTGAAATCGTCAATCTGCAATCCTCCGCTACAATGGCCTCGTGCCAGATGTAAAACCATTTCGGTTGACGGAGTCGGTGAAAGCTGCGGGTTGAGCGTCTAAGCTGAGTCCGGCGGCGCTGGACACGGTGCTTGGGAAATTAGCCCGGCAACACGATCCGAACGTTCTGGTCGGCTTCGATCATGCCGACGACGCCGGAGTGTATCAAATCGCGCCGGACCAGGCGCTGGTGCAGACCGTGGATTTCTTCACGCCGATTGTCGACGATCCATATACGTTCGGGCAGATCGCGGCGACCAACGCGCTAAGCGATGTCTACGCCATGGGTGGAAAGCCGCTCACCTCGCTCGCTTTGGTGTGCTTCCCGGAGAAGGCGGATCTGTCGATTCTGGAGCGCATCCTGGCCGGCGGTTTGTCGAAGATGATCGAGGCGGGATGCACTGTCATCGGCGGGCACAGCATTCGTGACGAAGAGACTAAGTTCGGATATTCCGTTACTGGAGTCGTGCATCCGAAGAAAGTTCTGGCGAATGCCGGCGCCAAGCCGGGGGACGCGCTGCTGTTCACCAAGGGAATCGGTACGGGGGTGATCTCGACGGCGATCAAGAAAGGGACGGCCGAGCCAGAGTGGATTGATGCGGCGGTGCGATCGATGACTACGCTGAACAAGCGGGCTGCCGAGGTGATCACTGGCGGGGATTTTCGGGTGAATGCGATGACCGACGTGACTGGGTTCGGGTTGATTGGGCATGCGCGCGAGATGGTGCTGGCGTCGGATGTGTCGGTCCGCATTTCTGCGGGGAAGGTTCCGCTGCTCGTGGGGGCGTTGGAGTGCGTACGCGCGGGATACATTCCCGGAGGACTCAAGAACAACCGGGAGTTTGCCGAGTGCCTGGTGGAGTACGACGACGGCGTTGCCGAGGATGTGCGGGCGCTGCTGTTCGATCCTCAGACCGCGGGAGGGCTGCTGATTTCCACGCCGGATGGGGCATCGCTGACTAAGGTTTTTAGCGATGCAGGAATCGCGGCGGTGCAGATCGGGGAAGTCCTGGAAAAAGCAAAACCCAGAATCCGCGTGTTGCGGTAGGTCTCGCGGGCGGGGGCGCCCGCGCCAGATGATCAATATCAATTCTACGCACCCTGCGGTGTTTCCCAGCATCTAGTAGGTATCCGCTTCGTACTCATAACAAGGCAGGTGTCATGATGCAAATTCGCGAACTTGGTCGCAGCGGTCTTAGGGTCTCAGCGCTTGGGTTGGGGTGCATGGGAATGTCGGAGTTTTATGGCGGGTTCGATGACGTCGAATCGATCGCCACGATTCATCGGGCGCTCGAACTGGGGATTAACTTTCTCGATACGGCGGATGTCTATGGGCCGTACAAGAACGAAGAGTTGGTTGGCAAGGCAATCAAGGGCAAGCGCGCGCAGATTGTGCTCGCGACCAAGTTTGGGATTGTCCGCGACCCGAGCAATCCGAATGTGCGCGGCGTAAGCGGCAAGGCGGACTATGTGCGGCAGTCGTGCGAGGCCAGTTTGCGGCGGCTTGGGGTGGAGACGATTGATCTCTATTACCAGCACCGCGTTGATCCCAAGACTCCGATTGAGGAAACGGTGGGGGCGATGGCGCAACTCGTGAAGGAGGGGAAGGTGCGGTATCTCGGACTTTCCGAGGCCTCGACGCAGACGCTGCGACGGGCGGTGAAAGTGCATCCGATCGCGGCGCTGCAGACGGAATATTCTTTGTGGACGCGGGACCCTGAGGGCGGGATTCTTGCGGCGTGTCGCGAGCTGAGGATTGGCTTTGTGGCTTATAGCCCGCTGGGACGCGGGTTCTTGACGGGGCAGTTTCGGCGCTTCGAAGATTTGCCAGAGGATGATTATCGGCGGAATAGTCCGCGGTTTCAGGGAGAGAATTTTCAGAAGAATCTCGATCTCGTGCGGCGGGTGGAGGAGATTGCGAAAGAGAAAGGGTGCAAGCCGTCGCAGCTGGCGCTGGCTTGGGTGCTGGCGCAAAGGGAAGACCTTGTGCCGATCCCGGGAACCAAGCGGCGGAAATATCTGGAGGAGAATGTGGGTGCGCTTGACGTGAAGTTGAGCAAAGAAGATTTGCGCCGAATTGATGAAGTGTTTCCGCCGGAGGCGGCGGCCGGAGGACGGTATCC
>OBLU010000630.1_pt1 | contig 33046 bp, 29 predicted proteins | sample 1518681 | NCBI WGS metagenome assembly OBLU01 (sample SAMEA3539304, study PRJEB22396) | soil metagenome | biome: tundra; feature: field; material: soil | place: USA | collected 2010-05 | depth 0.15 m
AGAACACCGCCGCGCGCCCGGTGTGCACGCCTTCGCCCTGCAGCGTGTAGAAGATTTCTTTGGCCGCGTACGCCATCAGCGGTACCTCGCGGGGTCAGCGACCCCTGCTTCTGCAAAGCCCTTCAGCCGCAACAGGCAGGCGTCGCACGCTCCACATGCTTCTCCTGATTCAGACGGGTCGTAGCAGGTGATGGTCAGGCCGTAGTCGACGCCGAGCGCGAGTCCGGCCTGCACAATCTGCTGCTTGGTCATGGCGATCAGCGGCGTGTGGATAGTGATGCGCTTGCCGTCCTCAGTGCTCATCTTGGTGGCGAGGTTGGCCATGCGCTCGAAGGCCTCGATGAACTCCGGCCGGCAGTCCGGGTAGCCGCTGTAGTCGAGCGCGTTGACGCCGAGGAAGATGTCGGTCGCGCCCAGCGTCTCCGCCCAGGCGAGCGCCAGGGAGAGGAAGACCGTGTTGCGCGCGGGGACGTAGGTGACCGGGACGCCGTGGCCCATCGCCTCGACTGAGCGATTCTTCGGCACCGGCACGTCGGACGTCAGCGCGGATCCTCCAAACGCGCGCAGGTCGACTTTGACGATCGCGTGGCGCGCGACTCCGGCTGCTGCGGCGACGCGCGCGGCGAACTCCAACTCGATCCTGTGGTTCTGGCCGTAGTCGAAGCTCAGCGCGTAGACCGCGAACCCCTGCTGCTTCGCGATGGCCGCGACTGTGGTCGAGTCCAACCCGCCGCTGAGCAGTACTACCGCCTTCTTCTCGCTCACGATTCCCCCAAACCTTCAGTTTAACCTGTTGGGCCAGCCGTGTCCCAGGCAAGGCCCAATGCGACTACGGAGATTCTGACTCTGCGAGTCAGAATGACGAACTGTGGGGGTGCGGACTGTGGGGGTGCGGACTGTGTCGATGCCGGGGCCCAGGCATCCGACGATTGCCGTAAGCTTGGATGGGATGGAGATCTTCAAGGAGTTCACGTTTGAAGCCGCGCACCGGCTTCCCCATGTGCCGGAGGGCCACAAGTGCAGGCGGCTTCATGGGCACAGCTTCCGCGTGGAGATTCATGTGGCCAGCGCGGTCGATCCGCAAACGGGCTGGGTGATGGACTTCGCCGACATCGGCGCCGCGTTCAAGCCGCTCTACCGGATGCTGGACCACAACTATCTCAACGAGATCGCCGGCCTCGAAAATCCGACCAGCGAGGAGATCGCGCGCTGGATATGGGATCGCCTCCAGCCCACGCTCCCCGGCCTGTCCCGCGTCATCGTTCGCGAGACATGCACGACCGGGGCGGTGTACGCGGGCGATCGGGCTTAGCGACGCTTTGGGTCGAATTTCGGCAACTTTATCCATTTGAGGGACTTGCCGACCTTCTCAAACGAGGGATCGGCGGAGACAAGCGTGGCTCTGGACTCCAGGGCCAGGGCGGCGGCGAAACTGTCCGCATAGCCAAGCTTGTATTGATGCTTGAGAGTCGCAGCCTGGAGGGCTCTGTTCGCGTTCGCATCGATCATCGTCACCGCATGCTGAAGGGCCTGAACATACTGCAATGCCCTCTGTTCGCCCAAGTGCTTGAGCAGAATGTAGAGGACCTCGCCCAGGTTAATCACCGACATGGAAAGGCGCGCCTGGTTCCGCTCGGATTGTTCGAATAAGCCGCGCACCTTCTCCCCGCCCTGGCCTTCGCCCACACCGAAGTAGCGAAGCACGGCATTTGCGTCGAGCACATACTCTTTCATCGTTCGTTCTCATGTTCTCGTGCGGCACGTCGCTCTTCTTCGAGGTCGGCCTCAAGCGGGAACTCCCGCAGGCTGCCCTGTAGTGCGTAAATCGCGGAGTAGGTGTTCGGTTCAAGGATCAGCCGGCCACGTTCCTCGTGGAACACCACCGTCATCCCTTCCTCGAGTCGGTATCGCTTGCGCAGATTGGCGGGAATAACGATCTGGCCCTTGGAGCTGATGACGGCGGTTGCTGGCATTTGGCTTACCTTTATGCAAGAAAATTCCTACCCAAGAGTACTACATTTCACCCCACTTCCGCTGCAGCGTCTGGTACCAGAGCTAGAGGGGCTTGTATCCCTGCTCCGTCCGTTCCTTCACCGCATCGTCGTTGAGGGTTACGCCGATGCCGGGCTTGTCGCTCACCGCCAGAAAGCCGTCCTTCAGAGCGACCGGGTCGGTGAGCGCCGTGTACTGCTGGTTCAGGTAGTAGGTCCATTCCAGGATCATGAAATTGGGCATAGTTGCGCACACATGGGCGTAAGCCATGGTGGCCAGCGGGGAAGCCACACCGTGCGGCGCGACCGGGATCGAATAGACCTCCGCCATGGAGGCGATTCGGCGCGACTCCAGCAGGCCGCCCGTCTTCGACATGTCCGGCTGGATGATGCTCAGCGCCTCCTTCTCCAGGAACGGCCGATAGCCATAGCGGCTGTAGATGTTTTCGCCGGCCGCGATCGGCACCCGCGTGTTGGTGCGCACGCGAAGCATCGCGTCCACATCGTCGCTCGGAATCGGTTCTTCCACCCACATCAGACGGAACGGCTCGAGCAGCCGGCAGAGCTGAATCGCGGTCTCCACGTCGTACCGCGCATGACACTCGAGCGCGATGTCGTAGGCGTTTCCCAGCTTCTCGCGGAAGCCGGCGACGAAGCTCACCATATCGTCCAACTGCGCCGTATTCAGATGCAGCCCCCACAGCTTGCCGGGATCGAATCCCTTGTTCAGAATCCACGCGTCGGAACTGTAGTCGGTCCCAATCTTCAGCGCCTTCACGCTGGTCTGCGCCACCAGGCTCTTCGCTTCGTCCGGACTCGCCGCGTGCAGATACACCGGCATCTTCTCCCGCACCCGCCCTCCCAGCAGACGGTAGACTGGAACATTCATCGCCTTGCCCGCGAGGTCCCACAACGCCATCTCCACCCCGCTGATCGCGCTCAGATAAGGGCCGCCCATGCCGCGCATGAACAGCGGCGACGGCGGCCCGCCGGAAGCGCGCTTCCAGCCCCACAGATCGAACAGAATCCCCTCAATGTCCAGCGGGTCCCGCCCCACCAGGTTCGGCCCGATATACGAGTTGACGATGTCCTCCGCGCCCACCGTGTCCATCGTCTCGCCCGTGCCGGTGAGTCCCTGGTCGGTATACACCCGGATAAATCGGCTGTTGAAGCCATCCCGCAGGCGCACCGCCCGAATCTCGCGAATCTTCAACTTCGGCACGGACGACGTTCCCTGCGCACGAGCGCTCGCGAGAAACGCCATGTAGAACATCGCGGACTGCTGGATAAAGTGGCGCCGGTTCATCGAGGCACAATATCACGCGACCTCCACGAGGAACAATCGCACGCACATCCGGGTAGTGTCTCAGTTTGAATCTGCGGGATATGGCCGCCGGAATATCTGACCACGTTTGGAACTACGAGGAAATCGCGGCGCTGGCACTGATTTCAAGGTTGGTTGCTGCGTACTCGTCTGAACCGATACAGTTCATGCAGGATCGGTAAGAGAACGGCGATGACAATAGCAATCCGCACAGGATGTTGATACATGGACATCGTTGTTGTCACCGTCCCTCCACCCTCTAGTTTCTCGGTAACAGTGTTCTCATGCCACGGCATGAGTATCGTTCCGATAAGACCAACCAAAAAACCGACTGATCCGAGAAGCGCATCCTTCCAGACGCCAAGTTGACCGCACTTCGTTGAGAGCGAAGTGAGCCATCCAGTGAGCGCGCCAATTACCGCACCACCAAGGGTGTACAGGATCAAGGAGATAATGGCGAAAATGGGGGAAACAAAGAGCACAGGGATATACTAGCCGCTTTGCGCTCTATCGGATTTCAACTGAGACACTACCCAGATCCTCTGGACAGGATTACCTCCCGCGCCGCCACAGCCTGCCCGTGATCGCCCCAAACAAGAACCCGCCCACATGCGCCAGATACGCCACGCCGCCCGTCTGGACATGCTGCGAAACCGACCCCGCGTTGAACAGTTGCATCAGGAACCAGAACCCGATCAACAGCGACGCAGGAATAAATGCGATGCGCACGAAGAGCAGGAACCACAGCGCCGTCTTGATGCGATCGCGCGGATACGTCACCAGGAACGCGCCCATCACCGCGGCGATGGCTCCGCTGGCGCCCAGGTTGGGCACGGTGGAGGTGGGCGCCGCCGCGACCTGCGCCAGCATCGCGATCAACCCGCCCAGCAGGTAGAAGAGGAGGAAGCGGCCGCGGCCCATCGCCTCTTCAATCGCCGGCCCGAAAGCCCAGAGGTAGATCATGTTGCCGATGATGTGCAGCCAGCCGCCGTGCATGAACATCCCGGTCAGCAGCGTGATCCAGCCGTGGCCGGACATGATCTCGGCGGGGATGACCGACCATTGCAGCACGAAGGCGTCGCCGTACATCAGCTCGCGCGTAAAGACGTACACGTTGGCCGCGATCAGCAGGATCGTGACGATCGGCCACCGCTGCGTCCGCCGCGACGCATCGCCCAGCGGGATCATGCCACCCATGTCATTGTCCCTTATGCCTCAGATTGAGTTTCTGCAGTGTGCCGTGACGCTGATCACATGCATGCCCGGTGCTGGAAACGCCTTCCCTAAGAATGACTTAAACGCGCGCAACGCTCAATACGCATCTTATGAGGTGTGTCATGTGCGAGGTAAGACCATGAAGCACGTCGAAGTCGTTAGTACAGCATTTCTAGTGTTTGCGCTCCTCGGAGCTTCTACTACATTAGCCAATGCGCAGGGAGACAAGGATCACGGAGGCGGCGGTAAGCCCCAGCAGCAGGAGCATCAGGCTCAGCCGCAGCCGCAACAGCGCCAAGCTCAGCCCCAGCAGCAGCATCAGGCCCAACCGCAGCAGCAAGCTCGGCAAGCTCAACCGCAGCAGCAGCATCAGGCTCAACCTCAGCAACAAGCCCGTCAAGCTCAGCCGCAGCAGCAAGCGCGTCAGGCTCAGCCACAGCAACAGGCCCGTCAAGCTCAGCCGCAGCAGCAAGCGCGTCAGGCTCAGCCCCAACAACAGGCCCGTCAAGCTCAGCCCCAGCAGCAAGCGCGTCAGGCTCAGCCACAGCAACAGGTCCGCCAAGCCCAGCCGCAGCAGCAAGCGCGTCAGGCTCAGCCCCAACAACAGGCCCGGCAAGCTCAACCGCAGCAGCAAGCCCGTCAACAACAGGCTCGTCAGGCTCAGCCGCAACCGCAGCAGGTTGCTCGACAGGTGCAGCGTTCGCCGCAGCAACAGCAGGCCCAGCAGGTGCAGCAGCGCAGTGTCTGGCAGCAGCACCGCGCCACCAACTGGGCCACCCAAAGTCGCTCGTGGCAGCAACGCGGCGGGTACAACGGCTATCGCATTCCGGACAGCTACTTCCGCAGCTACTACGGTTCGAGTCACTACTTCAGCATCTTCAGCCTGCCCTTCATGGTGGTCGGTGGCTATCCGCGGTTTCAGTACGGCGGCTATTGGTTCAGCTTGATGGATCCGTATCCCGAGTACTGGGGACCGACGTGGTATGAGACCGACGATATGTACGTCGACTACTACGGCGATGGCTACTACCTGTACGACCGCAGATATCCCGGTCGTCCCGGCATCGCGATCAGCATTAGCCTCTAAGCTCTGCGACGAACTCCGGCACAGGATGAACCTGTGCCGGAGTTCGGATCGCGCGTCACTGTCTCAGCTCGACTTCGGTGGCGCCCTGGCCGCCCTGATTATGGGGCGGCTCGGTGACGTTGACCACCTGCGGATGATTGCGCAGGAACTCGCGCAGGGTGCGGCGCAGCACGCCCATGCCCGTGCCGTGGACGATGCGTACGTGCGGCAGTCCGGCCATGAACGCGCGGTCGAGGAAGCGCGACACCTCGTCGTGGGCTTCATCGGCGGTGCGGCCGATGACGTTGATCTCCATCGGGACCGTGTCGGCGTCGGCGGTGGTCTGCACGGTGATGCCTCCGCGTCGGCGTGCAGCCTCCAGCGGCGTGATGGCGACCACCGGCGTGACCTCGGCGATGTCGCTCTGCGGGACACGCATCTTCATGGTGCCGACGGAGACTTCGTAATTCTGGCCCGCACCGCCGGAATCGATCACACGCTCCACGCGCGCGTCGCGGCGCAGGCTCTTCAGCTTGACCAGGTCGCCGACCTTGATGCCCGCAATTCCGCGTCCGGTCAGATGCGGCTGCGCGGCGGGATCGTTCTTGTCCGCGCCCGTGGTGTGCGCGACCACGGCCGAGTTAAACTGCTCGGAGAACTCGCGCTTCAGCCGCGCAATGCGGGTGGCTGAGTCGCGCGCGATCTTCTGCGCCAGCGCCTTGTCGTCGATGGCCTTCACCGTCTCGCGGAGCTGGTATTCGAAGTCGGCGATCAGCGAGTTGAGCTTGGCCTCGAGCTCTTTCGTGCGCGCCTTCTGTTCGGCGCGGCCTTCGAGGTCGAGCGCCATGCGGGCTCGCGCGAGCTCCTTCTCGCGGAGCTGCAGCGCGGCGCGTTCGTCGGCAGCCTGCGTGAGCTGCGTGTGGAGCTGGTCGAGCAGTGCGCCGATGTCGGCGGCCTGCGTGGTCAGCGCAGCGCGGGCGGCGGCGATGATCTGCGGCGACAGGCCGAGGCGCTCGGCGATGTTCAGTCCCGCCGACGCGCCGGGCACTCCGAGGCGCAGCTCGTACGTGGGCGAGAGCGTCGCCTGATCGAATCCAACCGCCGCGTTTAATACGCCCGGCCGGTTTGCCGCGTAGACCTTCAGCGACGTGAGGTGCGTGGTGATGCAGGTCCACGAGCGGCGCGCGAGGAAGTGCGCTGCGATGGCGACTGCGAGTGCCGAGCCCTCTTCCGGGTCGGTTGCGGAGCCGAGTTCGTCGAGCAGGACGAGGGAATCCTCGGTCGCCTCGCGCGCAATCTGGTCGACGTGGACGATGTGCGCGGAGAAGCTGGAGAGATTTGTCTCGATCGACTGCGCGTCGCCGATGTCCGCATAGATGGCCTGGAACAGCGGCAGCGTCGCAGCCTCCGCAGGCACGGGCAGGCCGGCCTGCGCCATCAGCGCGAGCAGGCCGGTGGTCTTCAGCGCGACCGTCTTGCCGCCGGTGTTGGGGCCGCTGATGATCAGCTCTCTCGCGTCGGGATCGAGCGCCAGCGTCAGCGGAACGGCGGACGCGTTGGAACGGCGCAGCCGCAGCTCCAGCAACGGATGCCGCGCCTTCACCAACCGCAGGCCGGTTCTGGAGCCGTCATTCTGACTCGCTGAGTCAGAATCTCCGTAGTTGTCTTTCGTCCCCGCGGAGTCCGCCGGCCCGCTAAACCTCGGCCGTACACACTCCAGTTCGTTGGCGAAGCGTGCCCGAGCGAAGTGGCTCTCGACCTCCGCGAGGATCGATGTGCCGATCAGGATCGCGTCCGCCTGCTCGCCAATCGCGTGCGTCATCGCGACCAGAATGCGATGCACCTCGCGCTGCTCTTCGTCGAGCAGCCGCTGCAGTTCGTTGTTCTGCTCGATCGTCTCGAGCGGCTCGATGAAGACGGTTTGTCCGGACGAGGATGATCCGTGAATGACGCCGGGAACCTTGCGACGGAACTCGGCTTTCACTGGAATCACGAAGCGCTCGCCGCGCACCGTGATCAGTTCCTCCTGCGTCGATCCCTCCGACGATAGCGCGCGCAGCGACTTGCGCAGGCTATCCTCAATGGCCCGATGCTGGCGTTCCATCGCCCGGCGGATGCGGCGGAGTTCGGACGAGGCGTCGTCCGACAGCGAGCCGTCGGGCTCGATCTTGCCGCGCAGCGTGTGCAGCAGATGCGCGAAGTCATGCTCGAGCAGCGTCGCGGACAGCCCGGCGATTGCTGGCCAGTTGCGCGGTGCGGCTCCCGGTGATGGCTTCAGCAGCGTTCGCCACGCGGCCACCCGCTCGATCACCGTGAGCAGCGCGATGATCTGCGTGCCTTCGAGCGCCGCGCCCTCCAGTCGCGACTGGTCGAGCAAATCCGTCGGATCGAACAGACCGTGGAAGTCGAAGCTTCCGCCACCGGTGAGGAAGGCGCGAATCTCCGCGGTACGCTGCTGCTGGGCGTCGATCCACGCGGCATCGGCACACGGCTCCAGCGCGAGCGTCCAGGCGCGTCCGAGCGGTGATGTGGCCTTGCCGGCGATGTGCTCGCGCAAGCGCGACCACTCCAGCGTGACGGCGCTCGACTCGAGCAGAGGCGAGGGAATGTGGGGCAGTAAGGACACACCTCATTATCAACCCCTGCGCATGCAGGGCGATACGCTGAGCTGGACCCAAGAATGCACTGCGACCGGTGCATGCAGCCCGGCCTGGACCGCACCCGGGTTGGACGCAATGTTCGTGGCGCTGATGAAGTCGCCGCCGCTTAAGTCGTAGAATCCTTTCGTCCCGGGAACCGATCCTGCGGTCGTTGCGTATCCATAGTCAGGACTCAGGGAATGAGGAGGTTTGCGATGGTCTGTCCGTCATGTGGCAATCAAGCGGAAGGCACGTTCTGTTCGCGGTGCGGAGCACAGGTGCTGGCGGTTGCGCCGGTTTACGGTGCGCCTTCGCCGAGGATGGTCGTTCCGCGCGTGCAGCAGCACGTGCAGACGCTGGGCATTCTGTGGTGCGTGTACGGCGCCTTTCGGGCCGTGTTTGGCATTATGGGTGCGCTGTTCCTGTTCGGCATGTCGAGGCCCGGATTCATGGGCAACTTTAGTGATCCCGGCGACTTCCCGTTCGGTTCCCAAGCGCTCTTTTTTGGCAACCTGGCGGGGTTTGTCGCTGTCATCTCGCTGGTTTTCGCCGCCCTGTCGTTCCTGGTCGGCTTCGCGCTGATGAACCGCAAGCCGTGGGGCAGGACGCTGGCGATCGTCGTCGGGATGGTGGAACTCATCAAGATTCCGTTCGGCGCGGCGCTGGGAATCTACACGCTGTGGGTGCTGGCTCCGTCGGCTTCGGGCGCGGAGTACGAAGCCATCGCCGTTCACCGCTGAACCCCGCATCCTAAAGTGCGGCCACGGATCACACGGATAGGAGAGGATATGGCGCGATGGCTCTGATCCGCGTTCCGTCCGTGCAAATCCGTGGTCGTCTCTTGCCGATGAGACCGGGTGTTCATTCGTCACATTCTGCGGCGTTACTGCGACGTAGAATAGCGGCATGAACTTTCCAGCTACACGACTGCGCCGGCTGCGCCGGACCGAGGCCATCCGGTCGCTGGTGCGCGAGACGCATCTGACGCCCGGCGCTCTCATTTACCCGATGTTTATCTGCCCCGGCGAGGGCGTCCGCAAAGAAGTCGGCTCCATGCCCGGCGTCTTTAACCTGTCGATCGACGAGGCGGTGAAGGAAGCGGAGGAGTGCGCTTCACTCGGGCTCGGCGGGCTGCTGCTGTTCGGGCTGCCGGCGGAGAAGGACGAGCAGGCGACCGGTGCGTGGGCTGCCGACGGAATCGTGCAGCAGGCGCTGCGGGCGCTGAAGGCGGATAGCGCGTTGGACTCGCTGGTGACGATCGCCGACGTTTGCCTGTGCGAGTACACGTCGCATGGCCACTGCGGCATCGTGACGCGGGACGGCGAGTCGTACGAGATCGAGAACGACTCCAGCCTGCCGCTGCTGGCGAAGACCGCGGTGTCGCTGGCCCAGGCCGGCGCGGACATCGTTGCGCCCAGCGACATGATGGACGGCCGAGTGGAGGCGATGCGCGTGGCGCTGGACGCCAAGGGTTGCGCGAACACGCCGATCATGAGCTACGCGGCGAAGTTTGCCAGCGCGTTCTACGGGCCGTTCCGCGAGGCTGCGGATTCGGCGCCCCAGTTCGGCGACCGCCGGAGCTACCAGATGGACGGCGCCAATCTCCGCGAGGCCATGCGCGAGATCGACCAGGACATCGCCGAAGGCGCGGACATGATTCTGATGAAGCCAGCGATGCCGTACCTGGACGTGATCCGCGCGGCGCGGGAGCGGTACGATCTTCCGCTGGGCGCCTACCAGGTGTCGGGCGAGTACTCCATGCTGCATGCGGCGTTCGAGCGCGGGTGGCTGGAACCCGAGCGCGCGATGCTGGAGTCGCTGCTCAGCATCCGCCGCGCCGGCGCCGACTTCATCGTCACCTACTTCGCCAAAAAAGCCGCCAAACTCCTCTAGCACCGGCGCCGGGCAGCGATACGTAACCATATCGCTTACAAGTCAAGCGAAAGCGCCGTCGCTTCACCAGATATGGTATCGACAACGTTACATATATTCCTCATTTGCCCGCCCCAGCCGGAACCGTCGCTGCCGGAGCCGCCGCCGGAGCCACTCGCGGCGGATTCTGGTACGGCGTCAACTCCGCCACCTGCTTCCGCACCAGCTCCTGCAGCTTCGGAATATCAGGCGCCCCGGCCCTCATCAGAGCCACCGTCCGCGTCGGCGGCTCGCGCATTGCCACCAACTGCGCCGCCTCCAGAATGTTGGCCTCCATCTCTGCCTGCTTCAGGCCCGCCTGCCAGTCCGGATTCGCCTCCGCCAGCCACGCCTGACCGCCCGTCACCGCGCGCCGCACATAGCCTTCGCGGTCCGGATTCTCCAGCACCGTGCCCGCCCCGCGGTTGCGGAAGAAGCCCATAATCGACGCCACAATCGTCGGGTCGCGCACCGTGCCGTCGGGGTAGAACACCCCATGCACATCGCCCCACTCATGCGTAATCGTCAACTCCCACAGGTACCACCCCATGTGCCCCTTCATGAACTCTTCCAGCGCCATGTCGTAGGGATTCGACCGCCCCACGCACGCAATCTCGGTGTTGAACACCGGCTTCTTCACCTCCGCCGCAAACGCCTGCGCCGTCGCAATGTTCGCTTCAATCACATCGCGCGTCGAGCTGTAGTCGTGGAACGACAGCACATCCACCGCCGCCGCCGTCTCCTTCAGGCACGGCACCAGGGTGCATCCAATCGTCACCGGCGTGTGCGTCTTCGCCTGCTTCTCCACCGTGTGCAGCAGGTCCGCCGTCTCCATCGCCACCTTCACTCGCCGCGTGCGTTCCTCCGCCCCGCCGCCGCGCCCCATGTAGTCCGGCTCGTTGGCCGCGTCCCAGAACTGCAGCGCCGGCTCCTTCGCCGTCAGCTTCACCATATCCTCCAGCCACACCTTCAAATCCGGCGACAGCTCAGTCGAAGGAGCCACCGGCCGCGGCTGGTCCATCAGCCCCAGCATCACTCCAATCCCGTGCGCCTGGCACGCCCGCAGAAACACCAGCAGGTTGCGATTGAACAAATCCGGATCCTGCTTCCACGCGCTGTAGGCCACAAACACCCGCACCTGGTTCAGGTTCAGCCGCTGCGCGTTGGCCAGGTCGCGCTCCGTCTGCGCCGGATCGTACTTCAGCCACATCGCCGCATGGCCCTGTCCGCCAATCGACGAGTCCCGCGCCGGGGTGTAGTTGAATCCCCGCACGCTGCTCAAATCCGCCGACGGCTTCAACCCCTGCGCCCGCGCGCCCACCGCCATCCCCAAACCTGCCGCCATGCCTATCGCCACGATCCACCATCCAAGCCGCATCGCATCTCTCCCGCGCAGTCCAGCCCGCGCCATTTTCCAGCGCCCCAAGTCTACCCCCACCCTGACTCCGCTAGGGCGGGATCCTGCCGCCGGCGAGTACTCCATGCTGCACCCCGCCTTCGCCCGCGGCAGGCTCGAACCCGAACGCGCGATGATCGAGTCGCTCCTCAGCATCCGCCGCGCCGGCGCGGCCTTCCTCGTCACCTACTTCGCCAAGGACGCGGCGCGGGTGCTGTAAGGGACTCCCCCCGGGGTACACCCTTAGTTGCTGAAAGTGTAGATACTTACAAGCTGGTGTATACCAATTGGTTGAGTATGGTGTTGCGCATAGGTGTGGCTGCAGGAGAACTGCGGCTGCGATGAACCATGGAACGGACCGCTACCCGCCTGGTCCTGCGAATGAGCGATATGGAACAGATAACGGTCTCTCGTTTGTGCCACGCTGTCGTGGCGTATGGAGCCAACGGATATCGGCGAGGACTGCTGATTCATAACCGATGACGGATGACTTCGTCGATGGTGACAACCTAGGAGGTTCAAATGACAGAGAAAAACCTTTTGAGAAAGATACCCTTTCGTTTCGCAGTTCTCGCAATCATCGCTGGTGGGCTTGGTTTTGCGATGGAACCTCTGGCTTTCGCGGAGAAGGGTGGTGGCGGCGCCGCGCCGGATGCGATCAGCCTGAGTGCTACGAGTTACGACTTCGGCTTGACGTTTGTTGGGGATCCGCTGACCAGGGCCGTGGTGACGGTGACGAACACTGGCAACGGAACGCTGGTTCTGCGCCCGACGATCGCCGGCGACAGCAGCTTTGAGGTCGTCAACGGAGGATGCGGGAAAGGCCTGCAAAAAGGGTCGAGCTGCGGGGTGTTGGTGGAGTACCTGCCCTCGGTTGCGCAGCCGGCGGGAGAGACGGCGGTCCTGAGCCTGGGCATCGGGACCCTGGCGCCGGGTGCGGTCGAGAGCGTCACCCTGCGGGGAGAGAGTGCCTTGCTTGCGCCGGGGCAGGTGACGCAGACGGCGAACTCGATGGTGGCACAGTACACGCTGACACTGCCGAGCGCGGCGAGTTGGGTGGTGAACTTCGGGCCGACGACCTCCTATGGACGGTCGACCTGGGTGCAGCAAGCGAGCGCAGGCGGGAGCAGCAGTCTGTATGTGGCGGGGATGCTGCCGAATACGACGTACCACATGCAGGCGGTGGTGAACCTTGCCAATGGCGCGACCGCGGCGGACCGGGACCAGACGTTCACCACCGGGGTACTGCCTGCGGGCATTCCGGCGACGCTGGCAGTGAAGACGAGGAATCCGAACGCGCCGCAGCCGGGAATTGAGCTGATCAATACGTTGTTTGGCGTGATTCCGACGACAGCCCTGGCTACCGACCTGGACGGGAACGTGATCTGGGCGTACCAGTTCGCGAACAGGGCTTCTTTGTCTACGTTGTACCCGGTTTCTCCGCTGCCGAACGGTCACTTCCTATGCATGATTGCACCGTTCGTTTACGGGACTGGCGGGGCTCTGCCCCCGCCGAGCGAGCTGAACGTAATTCGCGAGTTCGACCTGGCCGGGAACACAGTGCAGCAGCTCTCGATGGCCGACCTGAACTCACGGCTGGCGGCGAACGGCTTCAACAACCTTACGCTGGCGGTGTTTTCGCATGACATTCTGCTGTTGCCGAACGGGCACTACCTGGTGATCGCAAACCTGTTCAAGCCCTACACCAATCTGCCCGGATTTCCAGGAACGACCGAGGTGCTGGGTGACGTGGTAATCGATCTCGACAGCAATCTGCAGCCACGCTGGGTGTGGAACAGCTTCGACCACCTGGATGTGAACCGGCATCCGTTCGCGTTTCCGGACTGGACGCACGCCAACTCGCTGGCTTATTCGAAGGACGATGGAAATTTTCTGATCTCGGTGAGGCATCAGAGCTGGGTGCTGAAGATCGACTACCAGAACGGAGCCGGCAGCGGCAACATTCTGTGGAAGCTGGGTGAGGGTGGAGATTTTACGCTGCAAGGTGCGACGGACCCGACCGACTGGTTCTATATGCAGCACTCGGCGGAATTTGCTTCGGCCAATACGACAGGAGTCTTCTCGCTGGAGTTGTTCGATAACGGCGACGACCGGATGTTTCCCACGGGCTTTATCTGCGGGCCGCTGCCGGGGCAGACACCTTGTTTCTACTCGACCGTGGCGGAGATGCAGGTGGACGAGAATGCGAAGACGGCGAGCTTCCTGTTCCATGACATTCTGCCGCCGAATTACTACTCCTCCTTCGCGGGGAACACGGAGTTGCTGGCTAACGGGGACTTTGCCTATAACCTGGCAGGTGCAGGAAACAGCGCCTACGTGTTTGAGGTGCAGCCGGGGCTCGACCTGACCGACACGCCGAAGACGGTGTGGGAGATGGAGCTGCCGGGCACAAATACGTACCGGGCGTTGCGGCTGCCGAGCTTGTATCCCGGGGTGCAGTGGTGAGCCGGTAGCAGGGTTCGAAGCCTCGCCAGGGAAAAGCGCCTCAGAGGATGAGGCGCTTTCCTGCTTTTGCGCAGCCGGTAAACGGGCGTGATGTATGCTGGGCGGGAATTAGTTTGAGGTTCGCCGAGGAGTGGAGATGGATCCGATGGTGTTGCTGGTCGTTCTGGGAGTGCTGGCGCTGGTCGCTTTGATCCTGGTGCTGAAGACGCTGTACACGGTGCGGACGTATACCGCGGGCGTGGTGGAACGGTTCGGCAAGTTCGACCGCATTGTGCAGCCGGGGCTGCGCGTGCTGGTGCCGTTTGCGGAAAGCGTGTACTTCGTCGACCTGCAGGTAAAGCAGGCGCAGTTCCAGGTGGAGACCAAGACGCGGGACAATGTGTTCGTGCAGATCCCGGTGAGCGTCCAATACCAGATCCTGTCGGACAAGATTTATGACGCGTTCTACAAGCTGAGCTCGCCGCAGAAGCAGATTGAGAGCTTCGTATTCAATTCCATCCTCGGCCACGTGCCGAAGCTCACGCTGGATGAGACGTTCGAGCAGCAGTCGGGGATTTCCGTCGCGGTGAAGACCGAGCTGGACACGATTATGTCCGGTTTCGGTTACAACATATTGACGGCGCTGGTGACGGACATTATCCCCGACAGCAAAGTTAAGGATGCGATGAACGACATCAACGCGGCGCAGCGCGCGCAGGTGGCGGCGCAGGCGCGCGGCGAGGCGGACAAGATTCTGAAAGTCAAGCAGGCGGAGGCCGAGGCCGAGAGCAAGGCGCTGCAGGGCAAGGGCATCGCGGCTGAGCGGCAGGCGATCATCGACGGGCTGCGGGCTTCGATTGAGAACTTCCGCGAGAGCGTACCCGGCGCGACCGCCGAAGACGTGATGGCGCTGGTGCTGCTGACCCAGTACTTCGACACGCTGAAGGACATCGGCACCAAGGCCGGGAACAATACGATCTTCCTGCCGAATAATCCCGGTGCGGCAAATGAGTTTATGGTGCAGATCCTGGGCGGGCTGCGCGGGAGCATGAATTCGGGCGCGAGCGGCGGGGGCGTGGGACTGCCGGTGGTGAATCCGCTGGCTCCGCCGCCGCCGCCGAAGAACTGAGCGCAAGGCCGCGGACTCAGTTCTCTGACGGGCGTTCGACGTGATCGATGACCAGGACTTCTACCGGGGCCTTGGCGGTTCGCAGGCGCAGGCCTAGCTGCTCGCCGACTGCGGTATAGATGGAGACGTCGTCGGCCTCGTCGTCGGCATCGCGGAGGTTGTCCGGCGCCCAGTGCAGCGTGAAGTTGAATCCGCCATTGAGTCCGGTATGGTTCACGACGGGTCGGTCCATCCGCCAGTCGAGGAGCTCGGCGAGGCGATTCATGTCGGTCTTGCGGGCTTCGAGCGTAGTGGGGCCGCCGCGCCCGCCGTGCATCTCGGTGTCGGAATCGCCGGCTTCCGCCGGTTGCATGTGGGGTCCCTTTTTGTCGACTTCGAGCACGTACGCCGGCAGCATCCTGGTCTCGCGATGGAGCGCGAGCCGGAAGCGGTCGGCCAGCAGTTCGCGGAGCATCTGCATCAGGATGTCGTCGTCATCCACGGGGCGGTCGGCGCGGGCGACAATCTCCCAGCGGTCCGTCGCCATCCAGTCCGGCCCGCCGATGACCTGGTGCGGTCCGACGCCGTAGGCTTCGCGGATGGCTCGGGTGAGCGTGATGCTGTTCGCCTGAATGCGGCCGGGCATGGTGTCGATGCCTTGCCAGCCGTTCGAGCGGCTGGGCTTGACGCTGGTGACATCGAACTCCGGCGCAGCCGCCGACTGGCCGAGCAACCCCCGCGACGGCAGGACAACTGCCGCGGTGAACAGGCGGACGGCAACCCGGCGGGAGAACTTCATGGGACGAGGCTCCTGCATACTCTCTCAGTATATTTTGCAGGAAATGGGTTTGCTGCGTGTGTATTCTCGCATTGGAAGGCTTGGCGGAATCTGTATGGCGGCGCAGGACATTGATACGATTGTGGCGATCTCGACGCCGGTGGGGCGAGGCGGGATTGGCGTGGTGCGACTCTCGGGACCGCGCGCGCGCGAGGTAGCGGCGCCCCTGCTGCGGCTGCGTCACGAACTGGCCGCTGGCCGCGCGCGCTTCGGCGAAATCCTCGACCTGAGCGCCCGAGCGCCCAGCCCTTCGGACTCCAGCTCGAACCTCGAACCTCGAACCTCGAACCCCCCTCCTGTGCTGGATGAGTGCGTGGTGACTTTCTTTGCCGCACCGCACAGCTATACGGGCGAGGATGTGGTGGAGATCGCGGCCCATGGGTCGCCGGTGCTGCTGGAGTACCTGGTGCGCGAATGCTGTGCGGGAGGGGCGCGGCTGGCGGAGCCGGGAGAGTTTACGCAGCGGGCGTTTCTCGCCGGGCGGATTGATTTGACGCAGGCGGAGGCGGTGGACGACCTGATCGGGTCGTCGACGCTGGAGCAGGCGCGCGTGGCGGCGCGGCAGTTGGGCGGCGCGCTGGCCAAGGTGGTGGCTCCGGTGAAGGAGGTGCTGGTGGGGCTGATCGCGACGATGGAGGCGGGGATCGACTTCGCCGAGGACGATATTGATGTGCCGCCGCCGGCGGCGATTCTCGCGCGGATCGCGGACGTGCGAGCGCCGCTGGAGGATCTGGAGCGGAGCTTTGCCTACGGGCGCGTCGTGCACGATGGGTTCCGGCTGGCGATTGTGGGGCGGCCGAATGCGGGCAAGTCGTCGCTGTTCAACCGGCTGGTGGAGCGGGATCGCGCGATTGTGACGGCGACGCCCGGGACGACGCGCGATCTTGTAACCGAACGGGTTGCAATGGAGGGGATTCCGGTTGAGCTGATCGATACAGCGGGCCTGCGCGATGCGGGCGATGAGGCCGAGCGGATGGGGATCGCGAAGTCGCATGAGGCGATGGCCGATGCGGACGTGGTGTTGTTGGTGGTGGATGGGGTGGTGGGATTCTGCGACGAAGATCGCACGGTGATGGGGCGGGGTGGGGTGTTGGTGGCGTGGAATAAGTGGGATTTGGTGGCGAGGGATGGTGGCGACGCTGCACCCGGTTCAGGGCCTGAAGAAGAAGAAGCGGATCCCTCCGCTGCGCTGCGGGATGACAAACAAGGGGTGGTGCGGACTTCGGCGGTGACGGGCGAGGGGATTGCGGAGTTGCGGGCGGCGATTGTGGCGGCGGTTGCGGGGGATGGCGGCGGGCTGCGCGAGGCGGGGATGCTGACGAATCTGCGGCAACACCAGGCGGTGGAACAGGCGCTTGCCGGGCTCGACTCGGCGCGGGCGGCGGTGGATGCGGGGATTCCGCACGAGATGGTGATGATGGACTTGTATGAAGCGCTGCGCGGTCTGGATGCGCTGACCGGCGCGACGACGACCGAGGATGTGCTGCGGCTTATCTTTTCGAAGTTCTGCATCGGTAAATAAGGTACTTCCAACGCGCTAGCTGGAATGGATTCGGCGCCTTGACGGCGATGAATTCGAGTTGCTAGTATTCAGCCCGTAATATGCAACACGCATTGCGCATCACGCAACAAGTCGTCAGCCCTGTTTCGGGTACTAGAAGGCCGCGATTGAGCGAGCCGAAGACGATCTCGCGATTGCCTGCTGGGCAATATTGCGAGGGCGTAGCACGGAACGGCGCTGCATTTCGATGGCGCGCAGCGATGGTTCATCGGCTCCGACAGCGCGAACGCGATGTTCACGCGCGAGCGGAGCAAGGGCTGGGAATTGCCTGCCCAGGTTTGACTGCAGCAGAACCACCACGGCGAAGGGGAAAACATGCGACGACGGGACTGGGAGGCATACGCCGCATCGGCGGTCGTTTTGGTCAGCGGCATACTGCTGCAGGAGGGGAATTTCTCCCGCACCGTGAGCGCTGCGGACGGGAACAAGGCTGCCTCGGTGAGCTGGACCTCGTACGGCGGCTCCAGCGGCGGCGACCAGTACTCCGCGCTGAGCCAGATCAACCGGACGAACGCGAGCAAGCTGCAGCAGGTATGGTTCTATCCGGCGGGAAATAACGGCTTCCGCTATGGATCCAACCCGCTGGTCGTCGATGGAGTGATGTTCGTCTACGGCAGGAACAACAACATTGTCGCCGTCGATGCGACGACCGGGAAAGAGATCTGGGTCTACGACACGGCGAACCCCCGGCTGATCTCGCACCGCGGAATGGCGTACTGGGCGAGCAAAGACGGCTCCGACCGGCGGCTGTTCTTCAGCATGAACAACCAGCTCTGCGTTCTGGACGCGAAGACGGGCAAGCCGATCCCCACGTTCGGCAAGGATGGCGCCGTCGATCTGCGCGAAGGGTTGGGCCGGGATCCTTCCTCGATCCGGCAGATCGAATCGGGTACGCCGGGGCGCGTGTTTGAGAACCTGATCCTCCTCGGCTCCGCCACGGGCGAGGAGTACGAATCGCCTCCTGGGGATCTTCGCGCCTATAACGTCGTCACCGGAAAACTGGCGTGGCAGTTCCACACCGTGCCGCACCCCGGCGAGATGGGCTACGACACCTGGCCACCGGAGGCCTACAAGTACATCGGAGGTACGAATAACTGGGGCGAGTTCGCCATCGATGAGAAGCGGGGCATCGCCTACTTCCCGCTCGGCTCGCCGACCTACGACTTCTACGGCGCGGACCGGCATGGCGCAAACCTGTTCTCCGATTGCCTGCTCGCGCTGGATGCGCGAACCGGCAAGTACCTGTGGCACTTCCAGTCGACGCACCACGATCTGTGGGACTACGACCTGGCCACCGGGCCGAAGCTGCTTACGATTGAACATGACGGCAAGCCAGTCGACGTGATCGTGGAGGCGACCAAGAACGGCTACGTCTGGATTCTCGATCGCACCAACGGCAAACCGATCTGGCCGGTTGAGGAACATGCGGTGCCGCAGAGCGACGTGCCCGGAGAGCAGAGCTGGGCGACCCAGCCCTTCCCGACGCATGTTCCGCCGTTCACGCGGCAGAAGTTTACGCCGGACATGGTGAATCCTTACATCTCCGACCCCAAGGAACGGGAAGAGATCAAGAAAATAGTCGAGGCTTCTCGCGACGAGGGTCTCTACACGCCGCCTTCGCTGGCTACGACGATGGAGATGCCCGGCAATAACGGCGGCGCGAACTGGGGCTCGACCGCAATCGATCCGGCGACCAACACCTTCTATGTCATCTGCAAGGACGCTCCTTCGCTGCTGCATCTGGAGCCCAAGCCTCCGAAGCGCACGGTTCCCGGACCTCCGCAGAATCAGGGCGAGGTGCTCTATCTGCAGTACTGCAAGTCCTGCCACCAGGCCGATCTCCGAGGCCAGCCCCCGGCCATTCCCACGATGATCGGGATTATCCAGCGTTCCGGCGCGCAGCGGGTTCGCGAGGCGATCCATAACGGGCTTCCGCCGATGCCCGCCATCCCGGACCTTTCCGAAGCGGACGCGGACAAGGTTGTTGCCTATCTGACCGACCCGTCCAAAGCGACCGTGGCGCCGGATCTGCTGGCGCGCATCCTGGCTCCCGCGCCGGTGCCGACGATCGCGCCAAAGGGCACGCGCTACTGGACCGGATACGGATACATGAATTCGCGCGAAGGACTGCCGGCGATCAGTCCTCCGTGGTCGACGCTGACCGCCTACGATGTCACCAGCGGAACCATCAAGTGGCAGATCCCGCTGGGTGACGTCTCGGCGCTTGCGGCCAGGGGCATCACCGGCACGGGGAGCTTCTGGCCGCGCGGCGGCGGCGTTGTGACTGCGGGCGGACTCGTGATCGTGCCGACCAAGTCCGACTCGACCCTGCACATCTACGACAAGGACACCGGCAAGCAGATCGCCGCGCTCAAACTGCCCGTCTCTCCTGAGGGCATCCCGACGGTCTACGAAGTCAACGGGCGCGAGTACGTTGCCATCAGCGCCCGGCCGAATACGGATCGCATCGGCCTGGGAGACGATGTGCCGCAGGATTCGGCGGCGGGCGGACCGGCGCAGGCCGTCACCGATGAGAAGGGTCAGGGCTACTACGTCTTTGCGCTTCCGGAGGCCCTCACGCACAAGTAGGTGCAAGCCGCTGGAACCAATCCATTCCGCCCTGAGACAGCGATTGCCGGGGACCCCCTCCCCCTATCCCAAAAATGCAAAATCTTGGAAACAAACGGCTTAGGTCTGGACCATTTCTGCAAAATCTTCATTCCAGAGGACTTAATTTGCAAAATCTCTGGAATCAATGATTTGGCCAAAATAGACCTTGGAATAGAGGGCCAGGCGCAAGGCCGCGCTCCAGTATTCCCGGACTTGTCTCAAGTTTATCGGGCGATGCGCGGGTTGGATGTGTCCGCGGTCACCTGTGTGCGAGGACTTCGATCTTCTCGATGCGGAAGAGGCTGCTGAAAAAGTCGATTCTGCGTCAACAAGCTGACCTCAGCGGCTAAAGCCTATTGGAAATGGGGCGTTTACGGCACGGATAAATCCGTGCCCTTAACCAAAACGGACTTTTTCGGTAGCGGTCGCGGACGTCGGAGATGACTCCAGCATCTGCGGTCTTAGGGGCTTCAGAGGTAGGTTCAAAGACCATGTGATGGAACCGTGGCGCTAGATTACGTTGATCACCATTCCTGCCCTGCGGCGATGTTGCGCTCGGGCGCAACGTCGCTGTTCCTAGTCGTGATAGTTTGCACCCAACCATGCGCCGGCGGCCATGGCAAGTATGCTGAGCAAGGCTATCAAGACGGCAAGCCATTTATCTTGTGCAGTAAAGCGCATGCGAGCGAATTGCTTTCTGCCACGATATCGCGTCGGTCTGGCTGAGTAGGTCATGTCGCCTCTCTTTCGGAATGGGCAGCTCCATGGCATGGCCCAAGGGCCGGCTTCAGTCAAATGGATGGGTTGCCAGCCAGTGGGCCAGCACGAGGCAGAGAAGAGACATGAGACACCCCAGCCCCGCGACGCTCACGATCTCCCAGCGTGTCCACCGGATCAAGCGCACGCGGCGCTTGCTGCTGCGACCCCATTTAGGAACTCCTGACACGAACCCTCCTCTTGAGGAGCCAGCCCGGAGGAGCATCAAGCCCCCTCCGGGCTCCAGGGTTGAGTCGAGCCGTTCTAGAAATGGAACCCGAGTTCCGCCGTCAGCGCCCGTGGGGTCACATAGTGAGTTCCACTGAACGTCGAGAGGAAGTTATAGAGCGCGTACTTGTTGGTGAAGTTGACGGCGGTCAGGCGCAGGCTCCACTTCTTCTTTTCGCCGCCGAGGAGGTTATCGACGCCAAGGGACGCGTCGAACAGGCTGCGCGGAGCGACGCGCGGCGGGTTGTGGTCGTCATCCTCGGTGTTGATGGCGGGGATAGTGAGGAGGGTGGAGCCGTACTGCGAGACCAGGCATTGGGTAAATCCAGCGCTAGGGGTAGCCTGCACGCCGTTGCATGTGATCCCCGCCTGAAACTGCTGATCGGCGGTGAGGCCGCTCAGGTCCACGCCAGGTTTGCCGTTGATGGTGATGTCGGAGGAGCAGAGGGTGTTCGCGCCGATGACGTTATAGCAGGGAGTGGAGCCAGCCACTAGGCCACTGTCGTAGCGCCAGTTGAGGCCGACCCAGAGAGCTTGCTTGATGGGAAGAGAATACTGGACGTGAGTCGTCTCGTTGAACTTCTCGTCGTGATCGATGCGGAAGGGATAGCCACTCTGCCCGACAGTCGCGCCCGCGCCAGCGGCCTGGGGCGGGAAGAAGCGGGCGGCCACCGATGACATCACGACGAACGCGGACACATTGTGGAAGTTGGGCACATCCGCCCGCAGGTCGAAGCCGGGGATCTTGGAGTTGTGCCAGTCGATCGGAAAGAAGATCGGTGTGTTGCCCAGGATGCTGAAGTCGAAGGCGTTGTGGGTGTACTTCCAGATGTAGTCTCCGGAGACGACGAAGTTCTTGCCGAAGGCCTGCTGGAGGCCAGCATGGAACTCGTTGCGGAAGCCGGGCTGGAGCGTGGTGGAGACACCCGGAGTGCAGTTGAGGAGGGGCGAAAGAACAACACTTCCGCAGCCCTGGCTGGAAACGACGAGGTTCTCGTTGAAGGGGGTCTCAAGTGTGCGAGCATACGAGGTGCGCAGGACGGTATTGGTCCGCTTGATCGTGTACGCGAGACCTACGCGAGGTTCGGCCTGGCGGGTGATGGCGAGACCGTTGTAGAAATCGCCGCGCAGGCCGACATTGAAATTCCAGTTTCCCGCCGTGATCTGGTCCTGCGCGTACAGCGCGACCTCCTTCACGTCGGTGTGGCCGTTGAAGTTGTAGAGTTTGCCTCCTCGGGTGAGATCGTAGGGCAGCAGGTCGGGGTCATAGGACCCCCCGGCAGAGGGGTCATTGGAGACATAGCCCGCATGGGCGCATTGGGTTGGACTGGTGAAGCCGGGCAGTGAGTTGCCGCTCGTGTCCACACAGGGTGAGTTGAAGGTGGAGTTGATCAAGCCGAGCGAATCGTTTTCGCGGAGGAAGGTATGCTGATAGACCGCGCCAATCTTGATGTTGTTGACGCCCTTGACGTAGGAGATGTCGCTGTGAAGTCCGGCGTTAGTGAGTGAGCGGTCCTGCACGATGGATTCGTTCTGGATTGGTCCGAGGTCGGCGAGCGGGTTGCTGCTTGGGTAGTAGTTGTAAGTGTCGCGGCGGACAAATGCGCCAAGGTTGAAGACGGAGTTCGCGCCCACGGTGCGGGTGTAGGTGGGGGCGATGTTGTAGGTGAGGATTTTGGAGCGCTGGTCGGTGTTACCGACGGTGCCGAAGACCGGGCTGCTGCCAGTGCCGCCTGAAAGAACGTTCTGGATGCCAAGGTTGTCGTAGGTATTAGGGGTCTGGAACCAGGAGCGGCTGAGACCAAGGTTGAGGTGAACCGAGTCCGCAGTCGAAATCTGGCGATCGATGCGGTCGAAGATATTGAACTCGTTTCCCTTGTCATGGAACACGGCGAACTCCGGAGGGTCGAGGAATCGCCCTGTATTGAGGCCATCGATTTCGATGAAGTTGCCCCAGTTCTTGCCGCCGTAGCTGAGATCGATGGAACCAGTCGAGGAGCCGAAGGTGCCGAAAGACGCTGAGACGGAGCCGGTGGGAGTGGTGACACCTTGTCCGGAGCGCGTGGTGACCTGGATGACGAGGCTGGTCTTGCCGCCGTATTCGGCTGGGGGCGCACCGGAGATGACTTCGAGGGACTGAACCGAGTTGGAGGGGATCTGGTTAGAGAAGATCTTGCTCTGCTGGTCGGTGATGGGCTGGCCGTCGATGGAGAACGAGTTCGAAGCGTGGTCGCCGAGACCGTGGAAGAGGCCGTTGGAGTCAGCCGCGACGCCGGGCGAGGCTTCCGTCACGAGGGAACTGAGGGAGGAGGATGCGCTCTCCAAGGGGAGCTTCTGGAACAGGTCGCGATCGATGTCGGTGTGGCCGACGGGGTCGCCCTCAATGAGGTCGCCGCCGGTTGTTGTGACTTCGATCACAGTTGAGGTGCCGCCTGGCTTCAACGTGGCGTTCAGCGTGAGGGGAACTGTGGAGCGGACGTCCGCGTCCTCTGAGATGGTGGTGAAGCTGGGGGCGGAGACGGACAGATGATAGGGGTTGAGCGGCAGGTTGGTGAACTGATAGTGGCCCGCGCTGTCGCTTTTGGTCTGTCTGCTGTACCCGCTGACCGGGTTCGAGATAGAGACGGCAGCCCCCTGGATGATCGCTCCGGTGGAGTCGGTGACGGTGCCGTAGATGGTGCCGGAGTTCCCGGCTGATTGCGCCAGAATAGCTGAGAAACCGAAGAAAATGGAGATCAAAAGCGTCGCAAAGGACGCCCGCTGGATAAGGGTGTGCATACACTACCTCCCGAGGTTAGAGCTGATTTTGAAACGCTGAGCTACGAGCGGTTCAAGCCAGCCGGAGGAGGCCGTGAAAACAATGCAAATTGTGGGATGAATTGCGTCCGGGCGACGGGTTGGGACGCCTCAACCCTGGTGAACACCTGAGCAACGCAGACCTGCGTGACCGAGACGGCGACTTGGATCGCCATGTGGGCGGTTACGCAGAGGCCGCAATCCTGGTGGGAAACTTCTCCATGCGAATGAGTATGCGTGGCAGACAAGACGCCGCCAAGCATGACCATGGAGATACACAACACGCCGAGAAGAACTCTCCACGACGACCGCTTATGCGATGTTGTGAATTTACCCAGCATTCCATAAATATAGCTCAGGTTTGAGAAAGATGGGAAATGACAGTCACTGCCAAGCTGCATTACAAGATGCTGCTCGAACTGCCCATGAAGTAAGGTTCTCGGCGAGTTCGAGCGAGCGCGGCTGCTGAGCCTACGTTTCCGAAGAGGCCTGCCGCCCTGGGATTCTTTTGCGCGCTGCGGCTACTTGCCTACCCAGCCGCCATCCACGTAGATCGACTGCCCGGTGATGTACGCGGCTTCGTCGGAGGCGAGGAAGGCCGCGGCCATGCCGATCTCGCAGGGCTGGCCGGGACGACCCAGCGAGATCTGGGCGACCACCTGGGGCAGGATGTCGGGGCTCTCGAGCACCCAGCGAATCATCGGCGTGTCGATGAGGCCGGGATGGATGCAGTTGACGCGGATGCCGTGCGCGCCCACCTCCGCCGACAGGTTGCGGGTCAGCGCTTCGATGGCCAGCTTGCTGGGCGCGTAATGGGTGCGTCCCGGCAAGACGCGTCCCGCCTGGATGGAGCCGATGTTGACGATGGCTCCCTTGCGGCCCTCGGCGATGAGGCGCTTGCACAAGATCTGCGAGGCCATCCAGCCGCCCTTGAGGTTCACGTTGGTCACGTCCTCCCATTGCCGATCGGTGAGCTCGAGGAAGGGCACGATGGTCTCGATGCCGGCGTTGTTGACCAGCACATCCACCGGTCCGAGTTGCTGCCACGCGGTCTCGAACACGCGCTCGAGGTCCGCGCGTTTCGACACATCGCCCTGAACGGTAAGGACTCGCCTGCCCTTCTTGCGGATATTGCAGGCAACCTCATCGGTGCGGGCGTCGATCTTGAGGTCGTTCACTACGACGTCGGCACCCTCGTCGGCGAAGACCTCGGCAATTCCTCGGCCTATGCCCTGCCCTGCTCCGGTTACTACGGCAATCTTCCCTTTGAGCCTCATTTGGATGTCCTTTACGGTGCTCTCAGTCTCGCGTGCGTCCCATCGCCAAAAGTATTCTAGTGAATCGTCCAGCCGCCATCGACCATCAGGGTGTGGCCGACCACCATATCCGATAGATGGCTGGAGAGGAAAAGGACCGCGCCGACCAGGTCCTCGGGCTGGTTCCATCGTCCGCGCGGAATCATCTCCTGGGTGGCCCATTCCTTGTAGCCGGGCCGCTCCAGGATGTTCTTGCGGGATTCGGTCTCGGTGATGCAGGGCGCAACGGTGTTGACGAGCACGCCGCGCGAGGCCCACTCCAGCGAGAGCGCTTTCGCCATGTGATGGACGGCCGCCTTCGCCGCCGCGTATACCGCTCGCTTCTTGAAGGCGATCTCGCCGAAGTTGGAGCCGATGTGAATGATGCGGCCGCCACCCTGCGCCAGCATCACCCGGCCGGCGGCCTGCGAGGCGAAGAACACGCTCTTCACGGTGGCATCGAAGGTCTTGTCGTACTCCTCTTCGGTGACGTCCACAGCGTCGCCGGTGCCGGTCCAACTGGCGTTGTTGACGAGGATGTCGACCCGGCCGAAGGCGGCGACGGTCTGCTCGATCAGCGAGCGGCAGTCCTCCACCTTATTCACGTCGGTGACGACGATGAGGGCTTTGCGTCCGAGCGATTCGATCTCGTGCTGGACGGCCTGGATCTCCTCCATGCGCGGGCCGGGATACTTGGCCAGGACCACGTGCGCGCCGGCTTGTGCGAGTCCGACGGCAATGGCGCGCCCGATTCCCTGGGAGGCGCCGGTGACGATGGCGATCTTGTCTTCGAGCCCAAAGCTTGAGTAGTCCGGCAAGGTTTAACTCTCCTTATGGCGCAGTGGCGGCATGCCCCCGGGATCGCCAAAGTGTTGCGCTAAGCGCCTGTTAGATTGCGTATAATGCAAGCACGACAGCATCCTATCTGGCTGCTCTAAACTCGTCAAGGTGCGAAATCCCGGGAAATCGCACGGCAGCAAACCGAGTCCGGGGCGATTTCGCGGGCCTTGACAACGGACTTTGCTAGGATGCACAGTGTTTGCGTTTAATGCAATAGCAATTGCATAAAACGCACTGAAGGACCGGAGATGTGCAGACCCGGAATTCCAAACTCCCGGAGGTATCTGTGGATAGCATGATGACCCGTCGCCGCTTTGTCTATGGTGCGGCCCTTGTCTCGGCGTCGGCTGCCGTTGGACCCACGTTTGCGGCAGCGACGAAGCAGCGCAACATCCAGATCGGGCACACCGGGATTACCTGGCCGAACGGCGAAGTCGATCAGGCGATCCCCGCCATCGCCTCCCTCGGGTTCTACGGCTTCGAGACGTTCGGCGACGTGCTGGTGAAGTGGGAGGACCAGGGCGGTCTCGGTCCCGTCCTGGAGAAAAATCACATTCCTCTGATCTCCGGTTACTGCACGGTCAATCTGACGGAACCGGCGCAGCGCGCCGCTGAGATGGCGAAGGCGGTGAAGTGGTGCGGACTGATCAAAAAGAATCAAGGCCGCATCTTTGTCGTCGGGCCGAATCCGGTGAAACGCGACACGTATGACTTCGCGGCGAACAAAGCGAACATCATTGCCACGCTGAACGAGTTGGCAAAGACAGTTCAGGACCAAGGACTGACTCCGGTGCTGCATCAACATACGGGGACGTGTGTGGAGTCGCGCGACGAAACCTACGCCGTGCTGGAGTCGGTGGACACGACCCACCTGAAGTTTGGTCCGGACGTGGGCCAACTGACCAAGGGCGGTCAGGACCCGGTCAAGGTGGTGAAGGACTTTCTTCCGATCGTCGAGCATATGCACCTGAAGGACTATGGCGGCAAGGACGATCACCTGCTGGGATATTGCCCGCTGGGACAGGGAAAAGTGGATGTTCCCGCGATCCTCGACATGATGGAGGGCCGCAAGATTAGTGGTATGGTAATGGTCGAGCTAGACAACGACTGGCACAACATGGCCCCCACCCCTCCAGCGGACCTGGTGAAGCAAAGCCGGGACTACCTGGAATCCCTGGGGGTCAGGTTCCGCCGTGTGTGAGTCCGTGAGTGAAAGAGGTCCATGGTAAAGAAGCCGGCCCAGGTTCCATTCATCCAAAGTCTTGACCGCGGACTTACCATTCTGCAGACGGTCGCCATGTCCAAGCAGCCGGTGACGCTGGGCGAGCTTTCTGAACTGCTGGGTGTCGACCGGAGCAGCGCGTTCCGGCTGGCCCAGACGCTGCGGCGGCGCGGGTTCCTGGCTACGCCGGCCGGTCGCAAAGACTATATCCTGGGCTCTTCGATGTGGACGCTGTCGCGCCAGTATGACTGGAGCAACATGCTGGTCCGGGTTGCGCACGAGGAGCTTAAGGGACTCGCGCAGGGTCTGAACGAGACGGCGCACCTCGCCATCCGGGAAGGCAAGAGCGCGCTGTTTATCGACTCGGTCCGCGCTCGGCACGTCATCCTGGTCGCGGGCCAGACAGGGGAGTTGGTTCCGCTGTACGCGACTGCACACGGGAAAGCGTTGCTCGCGGACTTCGACGAGCCGAGTCTGCGGTCCATCTTCGGCGCGCAGAAGCTGGAGAAGTACACCAAGACCACCATCCGCTCCATTCCGGCACTGGTCAAGGAGTGCGCGGCAATCCGCCAGCGCGGATATGCGCTGGACGAAGGAGAGCTGATGGAAGGGGTTCGCTGCGTGGCTGCCCCGATCCGGCTGGCGAGTGGCACGGTGGTCGGGTCGGTGGGAATCTCCGCTCCGGACTCGCGCTTCCTGAATGAACACTCCGCTGCCCACTCCGCGAGGGTGATCCAGTGCGCCCGGAAGATCGGGGAGATGCTGAGTGCGGGTGATGACTCGATGGTCGTCGACACCGCCTGAGCCGGATACGGCTCCGGCAAGTCGCAGCCTCGCGGCTTCGCATCCTCGGAGAGCGATACGAATGACGAACCCGATTCTCGACTTTGGCATCGATGCCTCGCGATTGAACTACATCGGCGAGGGACTGCAGCGGCCCGAATGCATTCTGGCGGAAAAAGATGGAACGCTGTGGTCGGCGGACTCGCGGGGCGGTGTGGTTCGTCTGCGCCACGACGGAACGCAGCAGATCATCACCCAGCAAATCTCGGCGCACTTCGCCCACGCGGACAGCGAGGCGACCCGCTACTTGACTGGCACTCTACCGAACGGGCTCGCGTTCGCTGCCAATGGCGACATCCTGATCTCGAACTTCGGGACCGACCGCCTGGAGATCATGGAGCGCACCGGGGCGTCGCGCGTGCTGGCCGACAGCATCGACGGCGAGGCCATCGGCAAGGTCAACTTCGTTCTGCGCGATTCCAAAGGCCGCATCTGGATCACCGTCTCGACCCGGATCAAGAACTGGATGCATGCGCTGCGAACGGACCTGGCCGACGGCTACATCGCCCGCTATGTCGACGGGAAATTCCGCATGGTGGCGGATGGTTTCCACTTCACCAATGAGATCCGCATGGATGCCAACGAAGACTACATGTACGTGGTGGAGACCACCGGCGGATGCATCAGCCGACTGCGGGTCCACGACGATTCGACGCTGGGCGAGCGAGAGATCTTTGGGCCGCGCAGCCTGGGAAAAGGCGCGTGGCCCGACGGCATCGCCTTCGACAGCGCGGGAAATCTCTGGGGCACCTGCGTGTATTCGGACAAGCTGTTTGCCCTGACGCCGCAGGGCGATCTGCGCGTGCTGCTCGACCAGGGCGATCCGGTCCGCGTCGACGCGCTGGAGCGGCAGTTCCTCGCGGGAGCCGTAACGGAAGAGGTCCTGTTCGCGACCGGCCGCGGCGTCGCTCCATGGATGGCCAGCGTCACCTTCGGAGGGCCGGATCTGCAAACCGCCTACATCGGCTCCTTGCGCGGGCAGCGAATTCCATACTTCCGCGCGCCTGTCCCAGGCCTGCCCATGGTGCACTGGAACGAATCCCACTGAAGCGAAATCTCCTTGCGTGGAAAGCGCTTTTCTGAGGCTTCGTGGGAATTGATCATCGGGGCAAAGCGCGGCAGCCGCTTAGTTCAGGGTGTTACGCGCCATTGGCCGGGGCCGCGGGTGCTGCTCGCATCGATGCAGATGAAATGCAGCCTCAAGGTCTTCCCGAAACGAAATTTCCTTGTCGACTCCTGCGGGATGCGTCCAGCCGCAGGTGTCACAGGTCCATCGATCGCAGTGTGCTTCCTTATCTCTGACCAACAATCTTTCTGCCGTTAGCATAATGGCCACAGTCTACGCCAGGAGTCTTGAGATCGCCATCTCGAGTTTCAGCGCGACTAGCTCGCACGAGAGTCCGATAACCCGACTCAGGAGCATCCGCACCATGATTTAGACTCGATTTCAATGACCTGCAAATGGCGTCGCCATCTCTCCACGCTGTTTGACCAGGCAGACAGTCATTTGGTTCTGTTGGTTCTCCTTGTAGGACTTCTGGCCGGAACTCCTACGCTGGCTGGACAGCCCCCCGGCAACGGTTCAGCGATTCGGGCTATCGGTGAAGGCTGGCCTACTTACGGCGGCGACTCGGGAGGGTTACGTTTTTCCAAGTCGATTGAAATCAATCGCGGTAATGTCGGTGAACTTCACTCTGTTTGGACCTTTCATACACACGCTGTGGACAGCGAAGGGGCGCGTGCTCAGATGCCTTCCTTTGAGAGTACCCCTGTGCTTTCTGGCGATACTCTTTATCTGACCTCGCCCTTCGATGTCGTCTTCGCTTTGGATGCGCGCACAGGCGTGGAGCGCTGGGGGTACGATCCGAAGATTGGCGAGCAGACGCATGGTGGGCTTCTCACGTCGCGAGGGGTTGCGCTGTGGCCTCTGGATGCGGTTGTCACGCCGCAGTCCCCGCCCTGCAGGCACCGAGTCTTCCTGGGGACTCTCGATGCTCGCCTGATTGCGCTCGACGCCGCGACTGGGATTGCCTGCGCCGGTTTCGGGGACCATGGCAGCGTCGACCTGCGCCAGGGCGTCCATTTTCAAAACCTTGGCTCCTATGGAATGACGTCGCCTCCAACCGTCGTTGGCAATGTCGTTGTCGTCGGTTCCATCATTGGCGACAACCAGCAGGTTGATGTGGAATCCGGGTTGGTGCGGGGCTACGACGCCGTCACCGGAAAACTCATTTGGAGTTGGGAGCCGTTGCCGTGGGCGGCAGCGCAGAAGGTACGCACCGGGGCCGGAAACGCGTGGAGCGTCATCTCGGCAGATCCGTCCCTCGGACTCGTCTATCTGCCCACGGGCAGCGCAGCGCCAGACCTATATGGAGGGATGCGCCCCGGCGACAATCGTGACGCAAACTCCATCGTGGCGCTTGACGCAACGACGGGGAAGAAGGTTTGGGCGTTTCAGGTGGTACATCACGATGTGTGGGATTACGACCTTCCCTCGGAGCCGGTATTGTTCACCTGGAGAGGCACAACCCCGGCCATCGCAGTGACTACGAAGATGGGGATGATCTTTCTGCTCGACCGCCGCACCGGACACCCGCTGGTTCCGGTCGAGGAACGTGCCGTGCCGCAGTCGGATGTTCGAGGCGAACGGACGTCGCCTACTCAACCCTTTCAGAACATACCGTCGCTTGCTCCGCTGGTGATGGGCATGTCCGACACACCCAACTACAAACGTCCTGCGGCGGAAGTCCAGAACTGTCGCAAACAGCTTGCCAACCTGCGCTACGAAGGGATGTACACCCCGCCCAGTATCAGAGGAAGCTTGAACTATCCGGGTCCGACCGGCGGAGTCAACTGGGGAGGCGCTGCAATTGATCCCACGACCGGTATCCTCTATGCGAATACCAATCGCATCGCTTCGGTCACACGTCTGGTTCCGCGTTACGGCGTGGAACAGGTCGCTCGCAAGATCGAAGACGTTCTCCCGACCGGCTACGAACCGGATCTGTTCAGCAAGCGAGCTTGGCTGGTGCTGCTCGTGCTTGCCTGGCTGCTCGGTTCCGCATTCCGTCGGAACCTCAAGCCCGGACTCGCTCCTTTGCTCGTTCTGATCGTCGGCGTCTGCGTCATCGGTTGGCATGATACTCACGATCTGGAGGTGCGCTCCTTCACGATGCCGAAGGTGGATCACTTCGGCTATGAACTCTCTCCGATGCGTAAGTCGCCCTACCTGGTTGAGCGTCACCCCTTGGTGGACAGCCAGGGTTTCAGTTGCACGCCCGCGCCGTGGGGCAGCATCACGGCAGTCAACTTGAATACGCTAAGTAAAGTTTGGGAGAGGCCACTTGGAACGATGGTCCCCAACCAGCAGACCGGGGTCAGGGGTTTCGGTGGTCCGATTGTCACTGCGTCTGGTCTTGTGATTACGGCAGGTTCCGAAGACTCAGGTCTTCGCGTCTTCGATGCGGCTACCGGTGAGCAGTTGCAGCAGGTGGCGCTGCCGGTTCCTGCCGTATCGACTCCAATGACGTACACGCTGGATGGCCGTCAGTACGTGGTTGTCGCAGCGGGCGGACATGGCGACGGTACTGTACCGTTGGGGGACTCGCTGATGGCATTTTCCGTCAACTGAATCGACGCGAAGTTTCCGCCGGCGAAGGCATCGCCGCCGCAGAGCGGTCGCAATAATCTCTAGAACTGGAGCGTGCTGCTCCTCCGCATCTCGGTCACGCTCTCCTCGACCGCTTCCAGCGAAGAGAACCGTGGAGCATAGCCGAGCAAGGTGCGCGCTTTTTCGATGCTGCAGTTGGGCGAATGCGAAATGTGATCGAAGGTGACACGCGCGTCGCGTTCGCTCGCGGAGGCCTTCCACTCGTCCCAGGGCACAAAGCGAAGGACCGCCGGCTGTCCGAACCATGCGGCCATGCGCTCGGCGTAGCCGCGCAGCGAAAGGGCCTGCGGAGAGACCACGTGGAAGCTTTCGCCGATGGCCGCTGCAGGGCGCGACAACGCGCAGAGAAACGCCTGCGCCACATCGTCGGCGTGTACGTGATGCACCGTCTCCATGCCGAAGTTCGGCAACGTCAGCTCTTCTCCTCGTGCCAGGGTGGCGAAGACTTCGAGGTTGAAGTTGCCCTGCGGATTGATAGGGTTCCATCCCGGCCCGACCAGGTGTCCCGGATGCAGGATCGTCGCCGGAAAGCCCGCAGTGCGCGCCAAATCCAGCAGGTACTGCTCGATCGCATGCTTGCGAATGCCGTAATCGCCGAAGGGCGCGCGCGGCGCCGCTTCCGTCGTGGGAACCTCGACCGCGTGCCCGTGCACCCAGATCGTCCCGCAGTGCAGGAAATGCTCGATGCGGCCCTTGAGAGCGTCCACTATCTGCTGCGCGCTCTCCAGCCGGTAGCAGGTCAGGTCGATCACCGCCTGCGCGTCGAGCGCGGCGATCCGTTCTCCGAACCGCCCCGCTGCCTCTTCCACATCGCGGTCGAGATGGACGTATTGGATCCTCGCCCACGCAGCGTGCGGACGATACGGCGTCTTCATCCCGCGACAGATGCACAGCACGGTGTGCCCGGCTTCCTCCAGCCGCGGCGTCAGGTAACTGCCGATATGTCCCGTGCCTCCAATAACCGCGACCCGCATCGAATCATCGTCTCACCAAACAGCCAGTACACATCGCCGAAAGTACAGCAGTTCAAATCAAACCAGAGCAGCTCGGCCTGAAGCGGGAGTCGATCAGAGGGTCGGTTGACGTCCTCGTCATCGATCACGTCGAGAAGCCGACCGCGAACTGATCGTGAGGCCGGCACGGCTCGCGAGTTGCCCTCAGCCTTGCCTCTCGGCCCGGTCTTCCTCTAAACGACGTATGCGATAAAGACGCCTAGCGGACCATTTACCGAAAAGGCGACTTGAACGAAGCCGCTGTGCGGCGGACGCTTGCGCGTGGGGCTGAACGAGCGG
>OBLU010000632.1_pt1 | contig 33025 bp, 12 predicted proteins | sample 1518681 | NCBI WGS metagenome assembly OBLU01 (sample SAMEA3539304, study PRJEB22396) | soil metagenome | biome: tundra; feature: field; material: soil | place: USA | collected 2010-05 | depth 0.15 m
GGTTCCAAGAAACCAGAATCACGGCCTGAGCATGGTGTGTTAGAAGTTAGCTCGGAATGGGGAGACCCCTACCCGCTCGACGGACGGAAACTTCGTCACCCCACTTTCGCCAATCGCAGGCGAAGGGAGGGCAGGACGACTACAGCGATCGGATGGTCACGCACGACGAGCAAATCGGACAGATGCTCAACAAGCTGGATGAGCTAGGCATCGCCGATAACACCATCGTCATGTATTCCACCGACAACGGTCCCGAGAACGACACTTGGCCCGATGGCGCCAACACGCCGTTTCGCGGCCAGAAAGACACCAACTGGGAGGGCGCCTGGCGCGTACCTGCGATGATTCGTTGGCCCGGCAAGATTAAGGCTGGCTCCGTCCTGAACGGGATCTGCAGCCATCAGGATATGTTGCCGACGTTGCTGGCCGTGGCAGGTGATCCGGATGTAAGCCAGAAGCTCTTAAACGGGTACCAGGTCGGGTCCAAGACCTACAAGGTGCATATCGACGGGTTCAACTTGCTGCCCTACCTGACAGGCGCAGTTAAGGAAAGCCCCAGATCGGCCTTCTTCTACATTAGCGATGACGGCGACGTCATGGCGCTCCGCTACAAAGACTCGGGCAGCATTTCCTTCACTTGCCGCCCCGCGTCCATTACGGGTACGTCGTTTAGTTGCCGAAACCTTCTGTTCTCCGCTCATTTAGCTACGTAAACACAGAACCTGCTCGTCGAACAGGTGTGTTGGTTAGACACTTACTCTCGATCAGCCGCAACAGGTGAGTTTCAGGAACCTGATCTTCCAGGCGGAAGTAGTAGAACAGCGCTTCGCCGTTCCTCGAGAAGAGTCGGAAGACAGCAAGATCTTTTTTCGGCTGAAGGACGGAGCAAAGCTCTTGGTTGGTGCATTTTAAGCGAGCGTGTCCCGAGTTCACAGACGAAAGCACGCAAGAGGTCTAGCGGCATTTCAATGAACTGACTGAGCCAATGCGCTTGTCAGACGCGCACGATAGGCGTGTCTCGAGGCAGACCAAGACGTGCCTCACAGAAGTATTCGAAGCGGATACCAAAGGTGCGGCGCGTGTTCTGCCAGGTAAAGCGGAACCGAGGGCTACGCGCCCACCGCATAAAGAGAATTGCCCAACCACGGTTGTCCGGATGAGACCAAAAATCATCCAGGCGGAGATCGAGAAAAACATTTTCCATCAGTTGAATGAGCTCGAACCCGATGATCGTTTCCTCGTTCAACGGATCTGGTACGTGGGCTGTTTGGTTGTATTGCGGGGGGCCAACGGTTTGCCGCATCAATTCATCAAAGAACGGATGCAATTCGGGAGTTTGGCGGAAACGTTCCCAGATTCGGTCGAGCGTCTTGGTGTGCTTCAAGAACGCTTCGCTGCTGCAGCCCGCGGGAGCGAGTACGTCGGCTAACGTCTCGGCAATCGCGACCGGGTCATCGCCCGGTTGTGTGCCGCGCAGCGATACGCGGACGATATGCTGTCCAAGCATGCGATAGCTCTCAAACTGGTCCTCGGAGAAGAATTGGTCGGCGGTGGTCTCGTGTGGGAACGAAGGATGAACCGAACGATACTGGGTCACGGCCACATCCTCGTCACCGCTCATCGAGGCTTTCAGATAGATCAGATATCCTAAGCTGCCATTACTGTAGGTGATTGTTCCGACGCTGCAATGGGTAAGGCTGAAACCGTCCTTCTGCTGGCGAATGGAGTGGACATCGATATCGATCTTGGCTCCGAAGTCAGTCTCGCAAAGCCGCACGACATTGCCGAGGCTGCCGAACTGCAGGAATTCATCGCATTCCGCATCGCAGGCGATGATGACCTTGCAGCGCCTGCGGACAAGCTCATAAATGCCGAGGTTCTCGAAATGCCCTCCATCGGAAACGTTGACAAACTTGCTTTTTTCGTCAGCGGCGCCGAACAGTTCGAGCAAAAGATAGTAAAGGCTAAAGCTCAGTCCGGGACGGTTCCAAAGTCTTCGACCTGGATTGGGGAACCACCACCCCAGCCTTACGTTGAACATGGTCAAGAGAAACGCCACCAGCGGAGAAGTATTGAAGCCCATGTTCGGACTGGCCGCGGCCCCCGAAATAGCGACTGCGTGGCCGAGCATAACGCCGTCGGCGAACTCGCGAGTGTCCGCGTACCCCACTCGGCGCCGATCGGTGCCACAACGAAGCGGAGTTAAAGAGAACGACGCGCTGTGCCGAGTGTGCAATGCCAAATCAGAGCTGCCGCTCAGATTGAGGGCACAATTAAAAATGGGAAATGGTCCGCGGTAGCCCTCCTCCTGTCCTACATTACGTTCATCATTCGACAATTTATTTAACGGGATGTCATCATCGCCATCGAAATTCGTAAACGGCTGCGGCTTCCTGAACCCGGGTGCCCAGCGCGCTGCGCCCAGGTAGCAGCGGACGAGCCGGAACTGATAGAACTGATTCAAGCCAAAAATATTGATCTCAAAAAAGCGTGAAAACAGCACACCCAATCCCAACAAAATTAGAAACGCGGTCACCTTCATGCGGAGTGTGATATAAGCCGATGTTTGCCAGTACCCTATCCAATTCCAATCGGGCGCTCCAACGCTGGCCAAGATGACATAGAGAAGAGCGGTGGATGCCGCCAGCACAGCACCAACAATGAAAACCAAACCGCCCACCTTCGCCAATCTTTCCAGCCATGGCGACCTGGTGTGCGTGCCGTTTCCACTGGTTCTGCTGCTCTTGCCGGCGAGCACCCCGCCGACCACGGTTCCCACCCAACTGATAATGGAGCCCCATTTAACCCCTCCCACGCTGAACAGATAAAGCGTCCATGGAGGGCCAAACACGGCTGCGGTGGTAAGCGCGAGATACGCCGCACCGAACATCGCCAGGCCGGCTCCGAATCGAGTCCACCACTCGCGTATCGCCTCCTTCGAGTGACGTCCGCAAAAGCCAATGAACAGCACGACGCTTAGGGTGTGGGCGGCCAGCACCAGAGGCGGGCCGAGTACGTATGCGTACCAGCTGTATTGATGCGAATTTGCCGACCAGCTGATGAATAGCGTGAGTATGCCCTTGAATTCTAGGCCAAGGACGAAAACGCTGAGGGCGCTAGTCCATGCCGCGTGCCAAAGCCGTTTGGGAATCGGATATTTTTGCGGCCTGCGTTCCGCTACGTTTTGCTTCTGCAATCGGGAAAGAGTGAAAAATGCTAACAGGCCTAAGGCAAGCCAGATTAGGTAAGGCCACGCCGAGACGGCTCTGCGCGCAATTCGAGAATGGGCTTCGATCTCTCGGATTACATCCTGGAATGCGGTAGATTTAGCCTCAGCCCACATCCAACCTGCCAGCAGGAAGGAGAAGATCCACGCCGGCACAATCGCGAGAGACCAAACCCATCGTTCTGACCATGGTTTTATTTTCGCGGCACTTGACTCACCGCTTACCGCCCGCCTGCCTGAAAGGTTATAGACAAGGGTTAGCCACACAATACCCATCATGCCGACGGCTACCAGGAATGCAGAGGTAGTGCCGCATCTTAAGAAGACACTGTGGCCGAGCAGTGCGAGCAGCAAAGCTGCCCAAAGCCATGCCAGGCATGTGAGTTGAATCAGGAAGGCGTTACGCGCCCAGCTGGCCCACATCGTCCACGTGTCAGCAGTAAACACTCCGAGCCGCGGCGCAAGATAGTTGGAGTAGCTGCGGAGGTGGTTGATCGACTCTTCCCAATTCATAAGTCGGCCAAGCCAGTGCTGGGTACGGCAGACGTTGGCCACAAGCCAGGAGCCGATGAATCCGCCCCCGGAAACGGTAGAGAGGAAATCGATCTTACGCAACAAGTCGAATTCCTGCAGCCCCTGCAAAACGCCGAGATTGAAAGTCGCGCTCCGGATACCTCCGCCCGAGAAGGAGAGACCGATCAAATTATGCATCGTCTTCTCTTTGCGAATTCTTTCCATCCAATCGTCACCGTCCGGGTCTGCGGGATTATTATCCCCGCCCGCGGCACCGATTGGCGGCGATGCTCCTTCTGCCGGCGGCTTTGCTTTGAACTCACGTCGATCACGCTGCTGCTGAATCTCGTTCAGTTCTTCATTGAACACTTTGCGCCATTTCGCAGCCGGAGGCAGATCTTTGCGCCATTTCGCAGTTGCGTCAGGAAATAGCTCCGGTTCATAAGCTCGCTTCTCTTTCTCTTCCGTTATCTCTACGGCGTTCTGGACCAAGTCACATACAAAATCGAATACCGAGCGGAGAACCTCTTCAGCCTTCTCTAACTCGGATACCGGACCAGGCTTTTCTTGCCCAGGTGCTTTGGTCTCTTGTTGATCTCCATCCAGGAGGGCTCGAAAACGAAGCAGATGCAGCCAGTTGGAGCGCGTGTAAGTCACAGAAGCGTTGGCCGAGACCTCCGCCTTGAGTAACCGCGAGATCCAATAAATATCGGCAAGGGCAAAGCGGGCAGCCAGTGGATTGGCTACAACCCAGCCTCCGATGGGTCGCGATTTTTTCTTTCCCTCTGCGGCATTATCTGCCGAAGACTCAGACTCGGAGGACAGAGACAAATAGAAATCGCGGCGCTCGATGGCCCAATCAACAAGACCTTGACGTATCGCCCGGAAGCGCTCTTCCTCATCAAGCGTTGCTTCCGGATAGAGACCGCGCAGCCACAACTCGAAGTGTTCGGATTGAGTGCGAACATCGGATTCACCGCCGGCATTTGAGTCTTCGGAAGAATCGTGGGTGAATCCATCGAGAAAATCGAGGGCACGGACTTGCGCTCCGACTGTTAAATCTTTCCGATGTATGGCGGGATCGCAACTGCTCGACAGATCAATCAGTTTTCCTAACTTATCTTCAGCTATTTCTTGATTTGCTGGTTCAGATGGCTCTATGACAGGCTGAGGTGGCGTTATGAGAGGAAATGGCCGCTGGTTCGAGGTGCGGGTTCTCTCACCTTTAAAGTCTTGGGGATCAGCCCAATCCGGAGGCGTCATGCGCCAGGCCAGGAAACGAATACCGAAATACAAGTAAGCGTTTACGTAACGCAGGAATGCTTCTGACTTGAAGAGCTTCTTAAGACTCTCAGGCTGAGGAACCGGCTCGGTCTCGAAGTTGACAATCCCGATCTGGTAGGCGATCTCTAACATTGTTAGAGCGCCGAGCGCTACGTCGAGCCTGCGCCGGCTTTCTTTATCCCGTTTGCCTTGGTCGTTGTCAGCGAAACGCATTTCAGCGTGCGGGCGAAGAAGACGCCGGAGTTCTGCGTCTGGGTCATCCTTTGTCTTTTCCGCCTCTTTCGCTAATTCGTCGATGATCGCCCACTGGTCTTCACCCTGCGGATGAAGGCGCAAATGAAGCTTCTGTTTTCCGCTCACATCATTCATGTGCTTAGCTCACTTTGCCGAGAGACGAGGTGGTGGAGAGGCATTGGCCGATGCCCCTTGCACTGTAAAGCCTTGTTGTGACAGTCGTCGGCGCAGGACTACCGATTGCGGGCGCAGTTTGCGCAGCGGCACTAGCTAACAAAGAAAGAAGTACAAAACCGTTCAGAAGCAGCCTGAAAAGCACACCTCGACCTCTTTTCCTAGAGGAGCGAACTATCAGCACAGACATCCAAAGATGCCAGATGGGGGAAGGAAGCCATCGCGCCCGTCTTTGTGAAAGCGGAGCCAGCTTAGTCACTTTGCGATATTTGTCAAGTCAAACATTTTGGAAGTTTCGGATTTCGTAACAAAGCAGGTCTATGGTCACCCACCCTGCATTGAGCGACGCCAAGATGGCATCTTACAAGCCTCAAGCTGGGATTGCCGTCAGAGTGATGCTAGTCAGACTAGTCGCTGTTACGAAATCCGAACAGATTCTAAGAAACCACCCGGTAACAGGGCGCTTCTTGATATATAGGAAAAATAAAAATGAATTTCAGACATGCGTATGAGTCGTTGTCCTTCAGCATTCTTGCTTTCGTCAAATCTAGGTGCAGAGTTATTACCAGAGGAACCCCGTCTGGATGCCCAAGCCGGTTTAGAATTCGTGTCGGTTTAAGCGGGAACCAAGGGATTGATATGCCCAACTCGGAGCAAGAGTTGGCCGTCAAGGCCGATGAGAGGGTTTTGTCCGAAGGTTCTATAAATTGATTCCGCGTAGCTCAGACGCACTGGCCGGGGCCTCTGTTGCTGTTTCAGGAACGAGAATACTTACACGTTCCCGAGAACGCTGGTGCTGCTCGCGGCGGTGGGGGTTGTTGGTCTGATGGTTATGTTAGTCGGTGAAGCCTGGGGCTGATAAAAAGAACGCACTTGCCACGCTAAGAGAGATTGCAGGATGGAGGCCTTCTGGCGTCTGTCCGCTCTTCGCCGCGGCCCTGTACTACGTTCGACAGCGGTTTAGCAGGGAAATCATCGAGCATATTGTCGAGTTAGAACTGATGCTAATCCTGGAGGGCTGTGCCGAACATCTGAACTCGACGGAACGGCAACTCACGCTCCCAGAAATAAGCACACTGTTAAGCGAGCAAGGCGAGTCCCGGATTGCGTCAGCCGTTTCGGACAAGCTGACAACCCACGCTGGCATGTCACCGGATCAGCAAGCGAGCCTCCTGCGACGACGGGCTCACAATCTTGGCCTGAATGCCGAGCATCGGTCTCGGGTTGACAAGCTGTTGGCGGAATCACGTGAGATAGCAGGCAACTACCTGAATCAGCTTGCTAACCGCGTCAACACGCAGGCATTTGTCGAACTTCTCGAACAATCTTCTCCTTCTAACATGCTTTCGCTCAATCTCACCTGCCAATCTCAGTGACTTTTTCAACACCCACAGGCCTTTATCATTCACTATCTTGGGTTGGCACGCCCGCAAAAGATTTTGGGGCATTTGTCCGCAATGGCGACTGGGCGCATGCTGCAACGCACGACCTGGAAGAGACATGGTTAGAAGAAGTTCTGCGGCGTTGAGAATGTCATGACCGGAATCATGGCCTGCAAGTGAGGAGGGCTCTGAACAGCGGCGAGCCATTGCACTGCGCCGGGATAAGAAAGGCCGAAGGTTCCCACATGGCCATTCGACCAGGGCTGGGCGGCGGCCCACTCGATCGTGTCGTAGCCGTCTCGCCCCTCATTCTCTTATGGACGGAAATCTCCATCCGAGTAGTGCTGTCCGCGAACGTCCTGGATTACGACGGCGTAGCCACGCTCGACAGCATGCTTGAATGTGGTGTACTCCAGCTGCGCGGCATCTTTCCCGGGCGTCCGGTACACCAGGACCGGGATTTGCCGCCCTCGGCTGGGCGCATTACATCCGCGCGCAGAACCATGCCATCACGCATGGTTACGGGGACGTTTCTCTCCTGAACAAAATACGTCTGCGAGTTCGGAGCGTCCTGACCAGACACGACAATGGAATTTGCGAGAATCAGAACCAAAACCCAGAGTTTCATCGGGCGTTGAGACTAACAGGAGGACGGACGCGGCGGCAAGTCTTGCCATTTCCGCCGCCGCTCACGGACGCCCTAGACGGCCAACAAACGTCGAGCTGGGTGCAGCCTCTCGAAATTCTTATCCACTGCTCTTCTACAACTTCCCGAAGTATCCAGGTCAGAGAGAGTTCCTCTTACCGAGGCCTGATTATTTTTTCGCCGGTCAAGTAACGTTCGCGCCATAAGAATCACTATGGGAAGAAGGTAGATCTCTCTGAGACTCGGCGGCAGATTGGAAATAGCCGTCAGTGACTTGAGCAATCTTGCGCGGAGACCGCGAGGTCTCCCACCTGTCTTCGGCGGCGTTTTCTATGGAGGAACTCGTGCAACAACAACTTGGGCGACACGACAGTCCGCTCCGCTTGCAGTCTGTCGAACTGATCGAAACCGACGGGTGGAATTTTTAGCGACTGGCCAACCGGGTGACTTGCAAAACCCCCGGAGGGACAGGCGAGATGAACAGACTCTTCGTTGGATCGAACCAAGGTTGATCCGCGAAAGAAAGAAGGAAAGCAAACATGCCCAGCTATCTTGTGATTCGCCTGGTTCCTGACTCACCCGTGGATGCTGCCACGTTCGGTACTTATCTGGATGGCCTGGAGCTCCAGGTGCTAGATGCGAACACTCTGCAGCCTCGCAGTGATTTTGTCTATTACTCCCCGCTGGCTCTGATTCCAAACGGCGGAGGGTCCCTTTCCTTCGTATCAGTGCCAACAGCAGGATCGACCCCTTACGATTCGGTACACAGCAACTACGGTTCGACTCTGAAGTTTGATTCCACCGATGGCATTTCCGTCGGCTCGTACGTTTTCAGCTCGGATCAGCAGACAATCGCGCCCAGCTCTAATCTGCAAGTCATACAGGTAACGGCGGCTGTTGGGAGCGCACCGGGAATCGTCGTACTGAATGGCACCTTGAGTCATTATGTCCCCGCCGGCACGGTCGTGTCGTTTATAGGCCAGTTTCCGAGCGGTGGTGCGACACCGCCGGCATTTTCATTTACGCTACCCACTAACTCGGCAGCCACAACCATCGATGGCGGATCGGCAACGCCCGAAGACCCTCTGCTCGTTTTGCACTTTGCAGATACGACCGGTGTCACGGTCGGAATGGCGGTTGGGGGCTCGCCCTCCATCGTGAGTGGAGCGACCGTCGCGGGTGTGACTTCGACGAGCGTAATAGTCTCGCAAGGGATGTCTGGCTCTCCCTCGTCAGTTACCTTCGCGCTGCAGCCTCCATTCGCCTTTTTCACTGTGAGTCCAACATCGGGCACTCCAGCCGCTAACCCCACCAAGCTAAAATTCCCTGCCGGTCAAACTAACGGCATCGCTGTCGGAATGACGCTCGCGCCGGTCCCTGGTCTGATTGCGGCCGGTACGACCATTACCGCCGTGACTTCGACGACAGTTACTCTGTCACAAGCGCTCTTGGGTCCGCTGCCGGCCTCCCCAACCATCACGCTCACCTTCCCGTTGAGTACCGGGATCGTTCAGCATAGTGTCACTCAATCGATCGGCATCTTTGGTTTTACTTTTCAGCTTCCCGCCGCCGTGGCGACGGCGGTCATTCCGTTGAATCCAGCCCCGCCCCTGCCCGGCTATCTGGATGTCAAAATCACGGCGATGCGTGGATCGGAAATCATTCCGGTGGACAACACGTTTTACAACGTGGTGGTCAGTACCGATGCCCTGCCAACGCCCAACCAGTACCAGTTCATTTCCATCAATGAGACCAGTCTTTACATCGAACTGCCGCCACAACCGGGCACTCAGCCAATCCCGCTGGTGATCCCCAGCGACGGCTCAGCGCCGCCATTTGGCGCCCTTTACACGGCAATAGATACTGCGCTGACCAACGACCCGATCACAGGAGCGACCGTAGCAACTCTGATTTCCTCGCCGGCACAATGCACTCGGATTGCCTACGATATTGTCTGGAGCTATCAGAACACCCTACCGGCGCCACCGGATCCGTTGGAGTCGCTTTATTCCTACCCTCCTAATCCCGGAGGCAGCACCAGTACCAATAGCAGCGGCACTAATTACCTCGAAACGGACCGGCAAAAATTCGAAGGGACGCTGAATAGCTTCTACTCGACCCGCAACGCCAGTGCAGAGCGGCTCACCAAGTTCGTCGCCGCAGTATCAGCGGCAGTTTTCTGCGAACAGACGAGCCTGAATTCCACGGCGGCACTATTAGAGTTTCCGGTTAGCCCCTCGTCTACTTTCGCTACCGAGGTGCAGAGCGAACTGCTTGTGCAGGGACTCGGGATCTCCGGCGCTAGTGGCCTGAATTTCGGAATTCCAGCTGCATTTTTTTACGCTCTCGGAGCGAATCTGGAGAAATCTACCAATGCTCAACAACGGTTTCAACAGGCCACCGGGGATGCCATCGAACGGCTCCTGCAACAGTTCACCTCAGCCGAGAATGCCAATGTCATCACCGATTCCGAAGCCTTCGTAACACTAGGCGCCACTCCGCCGTCCGTTACGTCTTTCCAGGCGGCGCGCCGGCTGCTGGCGCTCGCAGTGTCTGCGGCATCCACCAGTCCCGCAGTCACCGTCGTTGCCGGAACGCCGCTGGCAAAGCTGATCACGGACTGGCTTGCCAGCACCGATCCCACGCCCACACCACCTCCAAATCCGCCCCTGACCTACCAGAACACCGATTTCAACATCTGGACGCAGCAACTGGCCGGCAAAGATGCTCAGGGTTATGTGTATCTCGATCTCGATGCCCTGACGCGGGGTTATGTCATTCCGCCATTTACGGCTACTCCGACTGGCGCTCCCACGCCTGCGACCCTGACCTTCGCAGCGCGGAACTCCGACGGGACTGCGATCGGAATCGGCGTGGGAATGACCGTCAGCGGAAACAATATTGCTCCAGGCACGGTGGTGAAAGCGGTAAGCATCAGCGGATCGACGCTGACTGTCACACTGAACCCGGCCGCGCTAGGCAGCGTAACTTCCGTTAGTTTCAACGGCATCACAGCAATTACCACCACGGATTGTCCCTCGGGAACTACGCTCACTTTCGCCTCCGGCGCGACGGTCGGAATTGTCAGCGGAATGTCGGTCTTCGGACCGAATATTGCGCCGGGAACTGTAGTCAGCGGCGTGAACAACACGACCGCGACCGTCACCATCAACCCGGCGGTCTTGTCCGATGTCCCGTCCGCTTCCGTAATCACCTTCGTGACTACCCCCAGCACATTGGCCGACCAAATCTTTGCGTGGCTGCCCAACACCACGAATCCAGCGACGCCGCAACCGACCGTAAGTACGTTGATCCAGGTCACGGCTACGCAATGGACGAACTTCTTTACCGATACAGGTAACCCGACATGGCTGCCACCATTCACGCAACCCGTCGCTCCCGGCGTTTCCCAGGCGCAAGTCGTACATAAACCCGGCTACACCGCGGGGCGCATCAAGGCGTTCATTCGGGCGGTGCAGCAGTTCTTTACCGTTTCGTCGGTGCCTACACCCGCTTTGGTGCCTGAGCCGGGCGAGCCGACGATCTTCGATCTGCCGGCGTTTGATCCAATCACTCAGGCGGTAAACAACCTGCCTGCTGGATTCATATTCGGCAGCGCGACGTCAGACGCGACATTAACCGCGAATTTGGCCGCCGCGGTGCAGGCCGTCTTCCCCACGGATCTGGAGTCGCAAGCCTGGCTCTTCGAGACGATGACGGCCCTCAATGAACTCTACGAAATTGCCAGCGTCGCTACCGCACCCTCCACCAGCCCGTACACCCTCCCTGCTCCCTACAACACGTTGAAGGGTGCCGCCAGTATTTTCCACTTTTCCGTGGCCGAAGCGCTTTATGCGCGCGGCTTCCGAAACGCGAGTGATATCACGAAACTTTCCGGTGCTGATTTTCAGCAAGCCTTAACCGGCACTATTGCCTACGATTTTGCGAATTCGGGCACAACGTCTCTGTACCAGGAAGCGCAAAAGATCGCTCCGAACACGCCTTCCACCGGTCAATCCAGCGGATCGTTCCAGCCCATCAATCCGGATGGGTCGCTGGTCAATTGCGTGCCGCCGCCCTGCCTCTCACCCACGGGCCCGATCGCTTATTTGCAGGAGATGCTGAATCTCACGTCAGCTTCGACATGCGACAACCCTTTTCCTAAGGTCGGGCCGACGGACGAGGCTCTGGGCACCGCGGTGAGCCTGCGGCGCGGAGCGCTCGGCAACTTGCTGGCAACTTGCGCGAATCTGGAAACGCCACTGCCTTTAGTCGACATCGTCAATGAGTGCCTGGAGTTCTTGGGTGCACCACTGACTCCGTCTCCCACCCCCAGTGGAACGGTGTATGACACGTCCGCCGACAAGTTGGCCGGGCTCGAACTTTGCCGCGAGCAGGAATGTTCCCGTGAAGAAGATCGCGGATGCCACGACCCTGCGGCGATTTTCGCGGCGCTGCCCGAGTACGCAACCCCTGCCACGCCGGTCACGGGAATCAACGATTCGATCGAGCCGCAGGTCTACAACAATCTGAAAGTGGATTTTTCCTCGTGCGACCTGCCCTATTCCCAGGCCCTTGACGTATCGCGCACCTACCTGCGGCACTTCGGAACTTGCCGCTTTGAAGAATTGCGAACCTTCCGCAAGTGCATCACTGAGTTTGCGCTAAACCCGGCGAGCCCGCCCACAGGATTTCAATCTTATCTTTGGCGCTACCCGGTGCGAATCGAGATTGCCATCGAATACCTGGGCGTCACCCCCGAAGAGTACTCGATGCTATTCCAGGGAACCGCGCCGAAGCCTTGTGGCGACAGTGGGGAACAAACGGGTTCTAGAAAAATTCCGCTTGCAGAGCTCTACGGGTATTCCGCTGACAGAGGCGATTCGTGGACGAATGAAGTCACCGTCCTTTCGGAATTCTTGCGCTCTACTTGCCTTACCTACTGCGAATTCCTCGAATTGTGGAAGTCTGGATTTGTTCAATCGGACTTGGTCAACAAAGAAAACACCTACCCCGAGTGTGAACCTTGCTGCCTGGATAATTATCAGCTGCAAATCGGTGAAGGCGATACACGCCAACGGGTGCTGTTGGAATTGGCGGTGGTGATTCGCCTGTGGCGAAAATTGAAAAACCTGTGTGGCGCCGCATGCAGCTTCGAGCAGCTGTTCGACATTTGCACAGTCTTCCAGTTGTTCAAAAGCGGGGGGATCAATCCCGAGTTCATACGGCAACTCGCCGCGTTCCAGATTTTACGGGATCACTTTCACCTGCCGCTGGTGGATCACTCGGATCACGCGACGGGAACCACTGGAGATGATCGCACCCACCTGCTAGCCCTCTGGGTGGGCAGTGGCGCAAAGAAATGGAAGTGGGCGGTTGACCGTCTGGTGGAGGGAATCGAATGCCATGCAAGGGAACGGTACGGCTGCGAGCGTCCGCACGGCGAAGGCGTGGCCCACATGGCGGACAACTTGGACGCTCTCTCCCGCCTTGCCGGTTTTAATCCGCCGAGCACGACAAACCCGTCATCGCCCGACACATGGAACAGCACTCCCGGTTGCACGCTGCGCTTCGCTGAAGTGCTGGCGAAGATCAGCGCATCGCGGTTCCGAATCCGAGAGTTGCTGTACCTGTTCAACGCCACACCACCCCAGGATTGCGAAGACCCGTTCCCGCTGCAGGATTCCGAAGACGCGCTGAACTATCCACTCGACCAACCGGAGAGCGAGCAGCACACGCTTTGGAAACTCCGTGAGGCGCTGCTGGCGGTGGAAGTCCGCGAGGAAGAATTTCGCCATTGGACGTGGCCGCGGCTAGTGGACGAGTTCCGCGACAAATTTGGTTACGCGCCTAAGAGCGGGCAGGATCCGCTGCTTTCGATTGGACAACACTTTTTCCCGGACCGGCTGGAAGATTCAGGCTTTGCCGTGAGCGGACAGCAGCGGCAGTACCGAATCACGCTTACTTCCGGCGCGCCCTGGAATTCGCCGGGAAGCCCCTTCCAATACGATTCCGGTTCAACAGAGTTGTGGACCCAGTTGCCGCTGCGCGATGAGGCGGTCGCCGCCAAGCTCAGCCAGTTGCCCGAACTGAGCGCTGCCGAACAGGTTGCCGCGCAGGATCTTTATTTCGCGCCGCGGCTCGATCTGGCGTTTCTGTCATTTCTTTTTCCCGATTGGCAGAGCGCGGAGCTCCATCTCATCCAGGAGCGCGAGGAGTCTGAGCGCTGGCATTATTTCCTTCGCCACTTCGTTCTGGCCAATGCCAGACGCAAGGTGATTGCCGAGCACCTGGCGAAGCACGTCGCACACCGCACGGGCTGCCATGCCGAAGATCGCCACGCCGAAGATCGTCATGAAGAAGACCGTCATCACGAAGATCTGGAAGGCGTGGCCGCGCTGGTCTTGAGCAGCTTGCTAGCGGACGAGAACACTGGAACGCCTTGGGAGTCCCCTACTGGCGTGGAACCCAACGTCATTTGGACGCCCCAACCTTCAGGAGGCGCGATTGCCGCACTGTTGGGCCTGGTTGGAACTGGACTGTTGGGCGAATATGAAATCGCTCAGCAGGAGACTAAAAACAAAGACACCGCCCCCCCGGCCATTGAGACCGGCGGTAATTCGCAGGTCATCTGGCGTGAGGTACGTGGTCCACTGGAGGCTTTTGGGCACGAGCGTGACATCACAAATAGTCCTGTGCCTACGATCGTGCCGTCGATCGCGCTTTCGCCCGCCGCCAATCCGCTGCTTACGTTTAATAATGGATACGCGGTTAAGAACAGCGATGGTCTGCGATTGGGTGGCGCCGACGCCATTCGTGTGCGCTGGTCGGGCGTGCTCTTGGTGGAGCGGGAGGGCGAATATGCCTTCCACGGCGGAGCTCCCGCACCGGAAGGAGAACGGCCCGATTTTGAGCGGGCTGAGAAATCCAAGTGGCGCTTGACGCTCAAGCGCGCCCAGAAGACCTGGACCGTGCTCAACCACCAGTGGCCGGGCGACACAAACAGTGAAAAAAGTATGCCCCGCCTAAGGCCAGGGGCTTATCAGATCCTGATCGAATACGCGCAAGCCGCTTCGGATTTCACCGCTTCGCATCTTCATCCGCAACACACCGGCTTCCAGGTTAAGTACTCGGGGCCGGATACCGACGGTTTTCTCCTCACGCTTCCCGTTAAATACCTCTACCGCGATTTTCAGGACCAGACCCTCGATCATGGAATTCAGTTCCTGACTGGAAGCAAGAACGCACAAGCCTTCCTGAAGGCTTTTTACACCAGCACGCTGCGCGACATTCGGCGCACCTATCAGCGGGCGTTCAAAGCAGTTCTGTTCGCCGGAAAGCTCGGCCTCTCGGCGCGCCGGGATGACGAGGAGCAATCTGAATTGGGTTACATGCTGGCGAACTCCGCCAAGTTTGCGGGCTGTGGTTATTACCGGAGCAGCGGCACGTTTACGCAACAGCTAGTGAACTTCGACTTTAATTTCCTGCCGCTGCAAGACAATTACCATCCGCCTACTCCAGTGGCTGGGGACCGTTCGGATCCGTCGCAGCAGCAGACGCAGGGAATGTTCGACTGGTGGGAGCGGAGTTTCGATTACGGCCTGGTTCGCGAAGAAGCACACAGGTCGGGCCATGGGCAAGTGTGGCATCTGTTTCAAGAAGCGCTGGAACAGAACCCCACCGACCCGGCTCCACTGCTTCAATTCATCGGCGCCGACTCCAGATATTCCACCCTTGACTTGCGTTTCTGTCAGGATCAAAACACCGCCATTTACCCAGTCACCAGTGCGAATCTTCAAGATGACCGTTGGCTGGTTCGGGTGTGGCATGCCGAGCGCTGGCTCCACCGTTTGCGGAACCGCTTTCATCCGAAGGATATGTCGAAGGCGCGGCCGGATGTTTGGGCCTCGCCGGACCCCAGCGTACTCCTCACCGCCGCCGGAGTTTCGGAAACCGGCAATGCAAATCTCTCCGCCTTTCTCGCGGAGGGCTTTCTGGACAACGGCAAACTTCGCCGCTATCTGGATTTCAAGCGCCTAAACGACGGACTGCGGGAACGTGGCCGCCGTGCTCTGATTTCTTATTTGTGCCGCATGAACCGGGTCGCTCTTACCTGGATGTCGAGCACTACCTTCGCCACAGCGCCCAATGACCTGAGCGATCTGCTCCTGCTCGATGTGGAAACGGGCATCTGTGAAAGGACGACCCGAATCGAGGAGGCCATCTCCGCGGTCCAGGCCTTCATTCGCCGGAATCGGCTCGGGCTGGAGCAGGAGTGGAAAGTAACTCGCGAATTCGCGCGACTCTGGGATGGCCGCTTTGAAACCTACCACGTTTGGGAGCGCTGCAAGCGCCGCGAACTTTACCGCGAGAACTGGATTGACTGGGCGGAATTGGACAAGTCACGCCGTATTGAGGCCTTCCGATTTCTTGAATCTGAATTGCGCTCTTCGACCCTGACGATGGCCGCTCCGGGTGGCTTGGATTGGTGGGCCGATGATGACAAATTTCTGGAACACGCGCCCAAACTGCTGCAAAGGCGCGTTCCCTCCGAACTCCAGCCGCTGTTAGCGCCCCCTCAATCGGTGACTCGAGAGGGACTCGGGACTCTTGGGAGTCCGGAGTACGCCGGTCGGCCAACCTGGCTGGCGGCGGTGCCCCAGCTTGGGGCAGGCGCATCCAGTTCTGGTAACCCCAGCTCCGGTAGCCCAAGTTCGGGTAGCTCAAACCCCAGCAATCCAGCTCCGCCTCCGAATACACCGGGCTCGCCGGCGGGAGGCTCCGCGCCGGCACCGGCGATCGTCCAGCACAACGCGCAGTCCCTGGTGAAGGCGGCTGCCACCGGCACCGCGCAGCCGCAGGAACCACCATTTTGGATGGAATCCGCAATGAAGCTGGGCACCCGCTTCCTGCGCATCGCCGCCGCTGGTATTCCGCAAGCCGCGCTCGGCTTTGTCCCGCACGGGGATGAGCCTGAAAGTCCCTGCTGCCGCGAGTGTGGCTGCCATCACCCGGTGCTGGTTGATGAGTACTATTTCTGGCTCATCAACACGGAGTTTTATGACTACACCGACCAAACCGATGCTCAGACTACTCCCGATGTAAGCTTTACTGGCAGCTACCAGTTTGGTTTTCAGGATTCCTATTACGATCAATTCCAACAGCAGTCGGCGGAGTGGAACGATGAGGATCAGGTTCCTCCACTACTGGCCAGGTGGCAGCCCAACCCGGCTGTGCGCCTCGCCTGGTGCCGCGTCCACAATGGCCAGTTCGGACAGCCGCGTAGATCCGCGGAGTATGTTGCGATTGCCAACCCTCCTGTTTCTGGGAATCAGGTCGATCTGGTTTTTCTGGGAAGGGGCGGAGACTCGCTCTACTTCGAGGTGTCTGGCTACGCCAGCCCATTGCCTCCGGGCTACTCAGCGGCTACGGGAGATCCGTCGGCCCCTGGCTTCCGCTACGATCTTCCGACAGATGATGCCGTGGCCGTTCCGCAACTGGTCGCTCCGCCGGTCCCGCCACCGGTCCCGCCCAGTACTACGCCTTACGCAGGCGGACTGAATTCTTATCCTTTTTTCGCCTATCACGATCCCGGCGCGCGTCTGTTTCCGGCCTCGTGGTTCGCTCCATCTCTTCTGGTTGCAGACGCTCTGAAAGCGGATTGCCGCTATGAGCTTGCGCTGCGATGGTACAAGCGCGCTTTTGATCCTCTCCAGGAGGATTGCGCCTGGATGCATTGTCCCGACAAAAATCAGAATTCGACACCCACCCGCGGAACTACGCAGACGGGCGCGTGCTGTGACAGCACAAAGGTCGCCGAAGAGGTAGCTCGCCACCGCTCGCTGACCCTGCATTTTTGCCACACGCTCGTAGAGTGGGGCGATGCGCTCAGGCGTCGTCGTCGCTCACCGGAAGCCTTTCAGCAGGCCCGGCTCCTCTACGACACGGCGGCGAAAATCACGGGCCGGCGTCCGCAGACTATTTTGCTGCCTGAGCCGGCGACCGCTCAGCCGGTTTCCAGCTTCATTCCGGCCTATGCTCCACTCAACCCGCGGCTGCTGGATCTTTACAGCCTGGTGGCGGACCGAGTGGGATCGATTCACAACTGTCTCGATGCGCGGCGGCTCCGCAATGGCCGGCTCGACGTCGATATGCCGTATTTCGTCGATAGCCCGTGGCGCGAGGGTTGGCGCAGGGTTCCCAGTTACTGCGCGGATGACGAGGAGTGCTGCCAGCCTAGTCCTTACCGCTTCACATTTCAGATCCAGAAGGCCCTCGAAATGGTCGGCCGGCTCCGCGAATCTGAAAGCACATTGCTCTCTCTTCATGAGAAAGGCGATGCCGAATATCTGGCCTCCCTGCATGCGGTACACGAGCGCGAAATGCTCGCCCTTGCTCTTTCCATTCGACAAGACCAGTGGCGCGATGCAGATTGGCAGATTCAAGCGCTGCAGCAGACAAAAGACGTCAATCAGACCAATCTTATTTATTACAACAATCTGTATCAAAACGGCCTGGTCAACAACGAAATCCAAAATCTCAGTCTCGCCACCAATGCAATGCAGACCCGTACCGGCGCCAACATCGTAGAAGCGTTCGCCGAGTCATTCAAGATTGTTCCCGACTTTTTCGTCGGAGCCATGTCAACCTTCACCCAGATTCCCATCGGCACGAAGCTGGCCGGCCTGTTTGAAACCATCGGCAAGGTGATGCAGACCATTGCCGATATTCAGAGCGCAACCGCAGCTATTGACATGACACAGGCGGGTTGGGACCGCCGCTCGGTGGAGTGGTTCCACCAAATGCAGGTCCTGCCCATCGAAATCCAGCAGACCGAACTCCAGATCCTGGGAGCACAAAGGCGTCGGGATCAGGCGTTGCAGGAGCTCAATAATCAACAGCGCCAGATTGATAACTCAACTGAAGTGCTGGATTTCCTCCGCGACAAGTTCACCGCTACCGATCTTTATCTGTGGCATCTGAAAGAAACCGCGGCTCACCACTCCCGGATGTATGACCTGACGCTTTGTGCGGCGCTGGAGGCGCAGCGAGCCTACAACTTCGAGCGCGGCCATACCACCCGGCGGTTCATTCCGGAGCAAACCTGGGGCAACCTGCACGAAGGCTTGACCGCCGGCGAGAAGCTCGAACTCGCACTGCGCCAAATGGAGAAAGCGTATCTCGACGAAAACGTAAGGGAATACGAATTGACCAAACACTTCTCACTGCGGCTTCATTTCCCCATGGAGTTTATGCGGCTCAAGACGACCGGTTGTTGTGTCATTGATATCCCGGAATGGATGTTCGATCTCGACTATCCCGGGCAGTATATGCGCCGTATCAAGAATTTGAGCCTGACCATTCCTTGCGTGACGGGGCCCTACACCGGCGTGCATTGCCGCGCGACGCTGCTCAGCAGCACGACGCGCATCGATCCCCGTCTGGAGGTTCCGGCGACGCATTGCTGTTGCGATTGCAGATCGAGCAATGGATATGAGGCTTGCCCGCACGATCCGCGCATCGTTCACTCCTATGCGGCCCGAGAGGCGATTGCCACCTCGAGCGGCCAGAACGATTCCGGCCTCTTTGAGCTGAACTTCCGCGACGAACGCCGTTTGCCCTTTGAGTTCCACGGAGCGGTCTGCCGTTTGCGGATCGAAATGCCTCCCGAGAACAATTATTTCCCCATGGAAACCTTGACCGACCTGATCGTGAATATGAACCTCACCGCGAGGGAAGCGGGCGAGATGATGCGGCGGGCCGCCAGCGAAGCTGCGCAGAATCACCTTCCGGGTTCGGGCTGGTGCTTCTTCGACGTCCGCCATGAATTTCCCGATGCTTGGCAGATGCTGCGCAATTCCTCCCGGGAGACCGGGCGGGACGCCCAGCTCCACTTGCGAATGCATAGGAAGCTCTTTCCGTTTATTCCCGGAAGAGACGATTTGTCGCTCACCAGCGTCGCCATCCTGTTCGAGGCGCGCGAGCACAATGAAGATGGTCGCCACAGCGACCATCGCGGCGAGGATCTTGGTGACCGCTCCCACGACTCTTCCTTCGATTGTCACTGCGACGATCCCTGCGTTGGAGAATGCCCTTGTCCGCAGAAAGGGAAGCGGGCCTCGCGAGTCCTGGAGTTTAAACACGGGCCTCAGCATTGCCATGACAAAGCCATGCGCGTTTCCTGCGTGGCAAGCGAGGAATGTCCGGAACTCTATTACGGGATTGTCGAAATTGAGGTTGGACGCCTCGAAAGAGACGGCCATGGACCAGAACTCGAATTCCGATTCCCTGGGGAGATCGGCGATGTCGAGCGAGTTTTCCTGTTGTGTCAGTACCGGCGCTTGGAACGACCTTGTTAACACCAAGCATTTTGCGGCGGCTGTAGTGCGCATTGGCGTTGTCGCATGTTCCAGCGGAGAGGGGTAATTTGTGTCCGAACAATCGTCATCGACGGCCTCAGACGCGAAGGGTTCCAAGTCTGAACCATCCCCCTTTACCGCACCCCACCTGGAGTTGCCCAAGGGCGGCGGAGCCATTCGCGGCATCGGAGAAAAGTTTTCCACCAACTCCGCCAATGGCACCGGTGCCTTGACCGTACCTCTGCCTTTGAGCCCCGGGCGCTCGGGCTTCGGACCGCAATTGTCGTTGTCTTACGACTCGGGCTCGGGGAACGGCATTTTCGGAATCGGCTGGAGCATGTCCTTGCCCGCCATCAGGCGCAAGACAGATAAGGGCCTTCCTAAGTACCGGCAGCGCGAGACCGAGGAGTGTGACGTTTTCATTTTGTCGGGAGCCGAAGATCTGGTTCCGGTTCTAGTGGAAGATGAGTGCGGCCATTGGGTGAACGACGAGTTTGAGTGCGATGCTTACCGCGTCAAACGCTATCGTCCCCGTATCGAAGGACTGTTTGCGCGCATCGAGCGTTGGACGCGGCTGGCAGATGGCGACGAACACTGGCGCTCGATTTCGAAAGACAACGTCCTGACCGTGTACGGACGCAATGAAGCATCCAGAATCGCTGACCCGTCGAATCACCATCACGTATTCAGCTGGCTGATATGCGAGAGCTACGACGACAAAGGCAACGCGATGGTCTACGAGTATGCGCCGGAAAATGCCGACGGCGTGGATCTTGCGAAGGCCAGCGAACGCGGGCGCGTCCGCACCGCCAACCGCTACCTAAAGCGAATTCGCTATGGCAACCGCCGCCCGCTGCTGTTGGATGACAAGAGCCCCAGCTTTCGCTCGCCGCATGGGGAAGCCCCGTGCTTCGGGAGCGCCGAGTGGATGTTCGAGGCGGTGTTTGACTATGGCGACGGGCACTACCGCGTGGAGCCCAAAGATGGCGATGGGCGCGGGTGGGCTCATTGCACTCCCAACCCACAATCGCATTGGCCGGTCCGCGAGGACCCTTTTTCCACGTATCGCTCGGGATTCGAGGTGCGTACTTACCGGCTCTGCCACCGTGTCCTCATGTTCCACCATTTTCCCGGCCAACCGGAGGGCGCGGATTGCCTGGTGCGCTCAACCGAATTTGAGTATCGACAAAAGGCGATTGGCTCTTTTATTGCCAGCGTGACGCAGTCAGGCTATGTCCGTCATGGGGATGGTCGTTATCTCAAGAAGTCGATGCCCGCCCTGGAGTTGGATTACACGTCAAGCCCGCTGGAGGACAAGCGCTATCGCAACTATCAAGTGAAGGAGGTTGATCCTGCGAGTCTCGCGAATCTTCCGGCAGGGATCGACGGTGAAAACTATAGATGGATTGACCTCAATGGCGAAGGCATTTCCGGAGTGTTGAGCGAGCAGGGCAACTCCTGGTATTACAAACCGAATGCGGGCGGCGGGCGTTTCTATCCAACTGTGCTCGTGGCCAGAGCCCCTTCGCTCGCCGCACTCAATCAGGGGAAACAGCAGCTTCTGGATGTAGCCGGAGATGGAACCTTGAACCTGGTCCAGTTCAACTCCCAAACCCCTGGCTTCTATGAGAGGACTCTGGAAGAGGGGTGGGGAAGCTTCCGTACGTTCCGCTCACTCCCGGTGCTCAACTGGAGCGATCCGAACCTCAGATTTGTCGACGTCACGGGAGACGGCATCGCCGACATTTTGATCACCGAGGATGACGCTTTCAACTGGCATGCCTCGCTTTTGGATTTTGGTTTCGGAGCTGCCATACGAGTGGCCGTTCCCACCGACGAGAGTAAGGGTCCGCACGTGATTTTCGCGGACGGCATCCAGTCCATCTATCTGGCCGACATGTCCGGCGATGGGCTCTCGGATTTGGTTCGCGTTCGGAATGGTGAAGTCTGCTATTGGCCCAATCTCGGCTATGGAAAATTTGGCGCCAAGGTCTCCATGGACAACGCGCCCTGGTTTGAGGATGACGACCTCTTCAATCAGGCCCGCGTCAAACTCTTCGACACAGATGGGTCAGGCACTGCCGACATTGTTTACCTGGCCAGTGACGGCATTCGCATCTACTTAAACCAGTTGGGCAATGCATGGTCATCCGCCCGCGTGCTCGGGCAGTTTGCCCCTGCCAATACCGAGACCTCGGTTTCGGTGGTTGATTTCCTGGGACGCGGCACCGCCTGCCTGCTTTGGTCTTCCACTCTGCCAGCCGATTCGACCCAACCACTGCGCTACGTCGATCTGATGGATGGCCAGAAACCCCATCTGCTGATCAAGGTCCACAACAATTTGGGGGCGGAAACTCGAATCGAATACGCCTCCTCCACAGAGTTTTACCTTTCCGACAAAGCTGCTGGAAGGCCTTGGATCACGCGCCTGCCCTTTCCCGTTCACGTAGTGAAACGGGTGGAGACCTACGACTACGTGAGCCGCAATCGTTTCGTCAGCTCTTATACCTACCATCACGGTTTCTTCGATGGCCTGGAGCGTGAGTTCCGCGGCTTCGGCATGGTCGAGCAACTCGATACCGAAGACTTCGCCGCGCTCAGCAACAGCAAAACGTTTCCCGTGGGAACGAACGTGGAGAGTTCTTCCAACGTGCCTCCTGTACTGACCAAGACCTGGTTTCACACCGGCGTGTTCCTGGGGAACGGACGCGTTTCGCGCCATCTCGCTCACGAATACTACCGCGAGCCGGCGCCTCCTGATGCACCTGGCAAGACCGATCCGCTGGCAGCAATGCTGCTTGATGACTCCATTCTTCCCGACCACCTGACCGCCGAAGAAGCCCGTGAGGCCTGCCGAGCGCTCAAGGGTTCCATGCTTCGCCAGGAAATTTACGGGCTCGATTGCAAGGAGGAGTCGGGGCGGCCCTACACGGTCGCCGAGAGCAATTCGACCATCACGACTCTTCAGCGGCGAGGACGTAACCTGCACGCCGTCTTCTTTACGCATCCACGCGCAGCCGTAACGTTCCATTACGAGCGAAAGCTGTATGAGATCGAAGGTGTCAAACATGCCGATCCCCGCGTCGATCACAGTGTCACGCTCGAAGTCGACGACTATGGAAACGTGCTCCAGTCTGCCGCCATCGGCTATGGCCGGCGCTTCGACGATATCTCGCCGCAATTGACCGACGCGGATCGCGCCAAGCAGCGCGACGTGCTGCTGACATTCACTGAAAACCGATTCACCAACGCCATACAGGAGCCTCATGCCTATCGCATCCCGCTTCCCGCAGAATCCCGAACGTACCAACTGATCCACGTAAAGCCTTCGGCCACCCAACCGGCAATCACCAACTTGTTCCGCTTCGAAGAGTTGAGATCTCAGATCGCCCGCGCCAGCGACGGAAGGCACGACTTACCTTATGAGGACGTCGATGCCTGCGGTGCGACCGAGGACGGCCCTTACCGCCGCTTGATCGAGGAAAGCAGGAATTATTACCGTGCCGACCGGTTGGAAAGAATCTTGCCGCTGGGCGTCACCCACGCGCTGGCGCTGCCGGGAGAAAGCTACAAGGTAGCCTTCACGCCGGGTTTACTGGCTGCGGTCTACCGTCGCCGCGAGCCGCCCGAACATCTTCTGCCCGATGCCAGCCACTTGCTTCAACACGAGGGAAAGTATGTCGACCTCGCTGGCGACGGCCGCTGGTGGATCCCTTCGGGACGCCTCTATTACGCTCCCTGCGAATGCGGTGCCAAGGTTGAACTCGAGGAGGCGCGCCGTCACTTCTTTCTGCCCCAACGGTTTCTCGACCCCTTCGACAATCCATCCATTGTCACTTACGACTTCCACGATCTGATGCCGGTCGAGGTTCGCGACGCGGTCGGCAATACGATCACTTCGGAGATCGACTATCGAGTGCTCGCGCCTCATCGGATGACCGACGCGAACCGGAATCGTTCCGAGGTCGCGTTCGACGCTCTAGGGATGGTTGTAGGCAGTGCCGTGATGGGCAAACATAGCCAGCATGCCGGCGATTCCCTCGATGGCTTCGAGGCAGATCTTGACGAGTCCACCATCCTCGAACATCTCGCTGATCCGCTGCGACATCCGCACGCCATCTTGAAAATGGCCACCACGCGAATCGTCTACGATCTCTTCGCGTATGCCCGCACACGCAACAGCGCTCAACCCGAGCCAGCGGCGGGTTACACCCTGGCCCGCGAGACTCATGTGGCCGACCTCCGCCCCGGTCAGCAGACCAAGTTTCAGCACTCGTTTTCTTATTCCGATGGTTTCGGGCGCGAGATCCAGAAAAAAATTCAGGCCGAGCCAGGTCCGCTGACTGATGACGGTTCGGATGTGAATCCGCGTTGGGTCGGTACCGGCTGGACCATCTTCAATAACAAAGGGAAACCTGTCCGGCAATACGAGCCTTTTTTCACCACCTTGCACGCTTTCGAATTCGCCCACATCACCGGAGTCAGTTCCATCCTGTTCTACGATCCGGTGCAGCGCGTGGTTGCGACTCTGCACGCCAATCATACTTACGAGAAAGTTGTCTTTGACCCGTGGCGGCAAGAAAGCTGGGATGTCAACGATACGGTGCTTCAGGCAAACCCCGCGCAGGATCCCGACGTGGGCGATTTTTTTGCCAAACTACCAGAGTCCGACTATCTTCCAACCTGGTGCCAACAGCGTAGCCACGGTCAACTCGACCGCGAGGAGCAGCAGGCAGCCCGCAAGACCGCGGTGCACGCCAACACACCAACGTTGGCGTACGCCGACACGTTGGGCCGGACCTTTCTCAGCATCGCCCACAATCGCTTTGAGCGCGAGGGCTCCCCGGTCGACGAATATTTCGCTACTCGAACCGAACTGGATATCGAAAACAATCAGCGCGCCGTCATCGACGCCCTTGGCCGCGTGGTCATGCGTTACGACTACGATATGCTGAGCAACCGTCTTCGTCAGATTAGCGTGGACGCGGGAACGCGCTGGATGCTCAACGACGCCATGGGGAAACTGCTGCTCGCCTGGGACAGCCGTTCGCATCGGTTCCGCCACCAGTACGACGCGCTGCACCGGCCGACACATCTTCACGTTCGCACCGGCGAGCACCCGGAGATCCTCGCCGAACGCACCGTCTACGGTGAAGGGCAGCCCAACGACCTGGCGCTGAACCTGAGAGGCAAACCCTTCCGCCAGTTCGATGGCGCTGGTATCGTTACCTACGAGCGCCATGACTTCAAAGGAAATTTGCTCAAAAGCACTCGTCAGTTGCTGGAAAACTACCAGCAGGACGTGAATTGGGCGCAGTCGCCTGAACTCGAGGAGGCGGTCTTCGCGGCGGAAACAACCTGCGACGCGCTCAACCGGCCCATTACGCTCACCAGCCCCGACGCAAGCGTGGTCCGGCCGCGCTACAACGAAGCGAACCTGCTCGAATCGCTCGCCGTCAATGTTCGAGGCGCGACTGAGCCGACGCCTTTTGTAAACTTCATTAATTACAATGCCAAGGGCCAGCGCACAATCATCGAGTACGGCAATGGCGCCCACACACGCTACGACTACGATCCTCTAACCTTCCGCCTGATTCATTTGCTGACACGCCGCAAACCAGATCATGCCCGCCTGCAGGATCTGCGTTACACCTTCGACCCGGTCGGCAACATCAGCTCCATCTGCGACGATGCGCAGGAGACCATTTATTTCAAGAACCAGGTCGTTTCCCCCAGCAACGAGTACGTCCACGACGCGATCTATCGCCTGATTTCCGCCGAGGGGCGCGAGCACGCAGGCAAACCCGGCCAGCCGCAAACCACCGATGACGATGTGCCCCGGATGAATTACCCGCTCCCCTGCGACGGCCACGCGCTGCAACGCTATCGCGAGCATTACGACTACAACGCCGTGGGCAACATTCTCCGGCTGCTGCACGCGGCGCCGGATGGGAACTGGTCACGCCACTATGCTTACGAAGAATCTCATCGCTCTCCTCAGCTCGGTCTTCATCCCGAGCCGAGGAACAACCGTCTCGCCAGCACCCGCGTGGGCCAGGATGAAGAGCGATACGCCTACGACGCCGCCGGCAACATGACGTGCATGCCACACCTGCCCGAAATGTGTTGGGATTTTAAAGATCAACTGCATGCCACACGCGGACAGGTCATCAATGCGGGACGAGGTGAAACAACTTACTACGTATACGACTCCTCGGGGGCGCGTGTGCGCAAGGTCACCGAACGCGCCTCGGGGTCAAGACAACACGAGCGTATCTATCTAGGCATCTTCGAAATCTACCGCAAGTTCGATAGCGTCGGCGCAACCACGCTGGAACGCGAGACGCTACATGTAATGGACGACAAGCGGCGCGTTGCGTTGGTCGAAACGAAAACAATCCATGACGCCTCGGTCATCGAGCAGCCAATTCCGCGAATTCGACACCAGCTCGACAATCACCTTGGTTCCGCCGTCCTGGAACTCGACGACCAGGCCGCCATCATTACTTACGAAGAATATTACCCCTACGGCAGCACGTCGTACGAGGCCGCGCAGGCCAACTCGGAAGTGAGCAAGAAGCGTTATCGATATACCGGCAAAGAGCGTGATGACGAAACCGGGTTCTACTATCACGGGGCGAGATACTATGCGCCGTGGTTGGGCAGGTGGACAAGCTGCGACCCGAAGGGAATTTCGGGGGGAATTGATCTCTACTCATATGCAGACGGTAACCCCCTCACCTTGATCGACCCTTCGGGGCTAGATCCGCAAAAGCCGGAAGCAGTAGCGGAAGAGGCTACAAAAAAGCTAATGGTGCAGAAATACCAGGGCGCCGGGAGTGCGGTAGATATTACTCCAACAGGAAAGCATGTGAATCATCCGGGCGTTGACGCACACATTGTGGCGGGGGAAGGAGAGGGAGCGGTCAATATTATTGGAGATGTGAAACATGCAAGTGTCCCATCAAAATCCGGAGGCTCTAAGGTGTTTGGCGGAAAAGTCAGCTCCTTTGAGAACGCAGCAAAGAGTGAGCACCGTCAGTTGGTTCGAAACATCCGAGCGGCCCGCAAGAGCGGAAAACTTGATCCTAGTACAGCATTTCACGCCATTGAAAATGCAAAGTCAGGTCAAGTTCTCCGTGAGCTTGGACCATCTGGTTATAACACTGCGGTGTCGAAAGCGACCATCGCTAAGACTCAGGCTAGCGTTACGCACGGAGAACAAGTCGCTGAGGCTGTTGCCCATCGTCAGAGCCTTGAAATAAAGAATGCACTAGCTAAGACGCCCAAGCCCAAGATCACGGAGGGACAAGCAAACAAGATAGGCGATGACATTGTTAAGCAACTTGGCAAGGCAGGGAAGGAAGGTACCGAAACTGCAGTGACGGTTGGGAAGACTGCTGTCAAAGAGACGGCGACCGTCGCCGAGAAGACGGGTCTGAAAGAAGGGGCAAAAGTACTCGGGACCAAGGCCGCCAAGTATATCCCGTTTGTCGGCATCGTCGTAGGCGTGGGCCTGGTCGCTCATGATCTCCATAGCTCTAATTACGCCGACGCGGCGTGGGACGCGGCGGAGGCGATTCCGGTGGTCGGGGATGTGGTGGGGGCGGGTCACTTTGGTATTGCTGCCGGCACGTTCCTCAACGAGGGGCTGGGTATCGACAAGGTCGCAGCCGAGCATGGAACGGCCGTCGAGAAGGCAGCGAAGTGGCTTGGCGCAAGCGAAGACGTTGCTCGAATCGCCGGCGCAACCGGAGCCGGACTAAGCGCCATCACGGTAGCTCCCAATATCGCGGTCAAGCGGCTCGTTTCGGGATGGTTTTAATGTGGCTGGGTTGGGCGAAAGTCCTTCGCGTCGGCTACAGCGTCGGCTGTTGCCTTGCCACCCTTTGGTCCAGGGCGTTGGCGAAGACCTTTTCGGCTTGTTCATTACTCGGATTCGGAGGCAGTTTCTGCAGGTCGGTATTGAGCATCAGGACAAGGTCCAGCAGTTTCTTGTCATGAAGCAGCCGCTCTGCCGGATCAGCGCTTTCCGAGAGTGGATTCAGATTTGTGAGCAGCCCCACGGGAGTTCCTGCCGGGATAGGGCCGAGCCTGATTATCTTGTCCTTTTCATCGACGAGCCAGGAGAAAAAGCGGGCGATCCCGCGGAACTCCTGCAACGCGTCGGGAAGGTAGCCGAACGATATTTTGAGATAGCTCTGCTCGGGCGTGCGGTCGATCTTCCCTGGAATCTTGTCGCCCAGCAGAGCGTCTTTGGCGCGCGTTTCCGGCCAAAGCATCTCATGGATCGAATTGTCAAAAGACTTCAGTCTCTTGGTGACGCTAGGGGCGGGTTCAGGCAGTCTTTACCTTGGCTTCTGTGTGCCTGCTCTTCTACATACCCGCTTCCCCTTTCTTTCGCACAAATCATACTCAGCTTTGTGGCGGAAACAGGGGAGCTGACTACGACGACCAGTTTCTATGCGGTAATGTAGCTTCTACTCAGTGGGTTGTGACGCTGCTGTTCAAAGCCGAACTGGGAAGAGGGGGCTCCAGTTTCACCCTCAATCAATTGATGGGCCTGCGGCCCGAATCTTCAGGAATTCTGGAGCGCAAAGCGGAGCACAATAACTGCCGAATGAGAGGCCCTCAGCCCGACTTGGAGGCATCGGGTCCGACTGTAAGTGCTTTACTACGAGTGAGGGCGGCGAGAAGGATTGATTTGCTAAACCGTTGTACGGGCTAACACCTGTACCGAGGGTTCGAATCCCTCCCTCTCCGCCAGAACCTTGCGATCCCAATCACTGAGCATCTCAGTTCACCGTAGGAGATTTTGCGGTCACTTCTTCTTTGCAGGTTTTTTCGCCTTCGCTTCCGCAGGCGCAATCTCGCTCAGCCTACAAGTTTGCGTTCAACATCGGCACTTGACTACTCGCGTGATATCAATGTTCCTATTTGTTTTTGTTAGTTGAGCACTGTGCCGGTATCGTTCCAGGCTTGGGGCGTCCTGGCTCGGTGCATTCCTCTTTCTCCTTGGTCGCTTCCGTCTTGCTGCTGGAATCGTTTATCCATTGGTCATAGGGTTTCCATAGGGCGGCATCACTGCTGTTTACGTCGCATTTCGTGGAGTCGGTCGCTGTGCATACTTCGAACTGATACACAGGATGAACCTCAAACAGAGAACTGCGCAACGGGGGCTTGTCAGTGGAAGTCGTCTTAAGGCTCGCGCAAGGTGCGTGAGCGTTGTCGAAAAACAACGGTCCCGTAACCCGTATTACGTTATCGGTCGGTATCTTCTTGTCCAGTTGTGACCATGCGGCTGGACGGAAGTGGGGACTCATCTCGGCCGTCACGCTGCTGCATTCGTCCTGATCACGGCCGCCGGAAGTGGGATCGACTAGAACGATATGGATGTCATTATGCCCAGAGCCCCCGGTGTCGCAGTTTACCGCCTCACCGTCGGCGCAGTCAGAGAGATGTGCATCCTTAACCCACGCTACCAGTCGCACAACATTCCCTTCCCCAAATGGACTGCCGTTCAGAGTGACCTCAATCTTTGTCCGATCAGGGATATCGGGCACAACCAGATGTTTGGCCGCAGCCTGCTTCTCCATATTTCGTAGATCGGCAACGGTCACAGGCGTGACCTTCGACGTGTCAGCGCAAAAATTGTTCTTGGCATGACTCTGCGCGGTCTTCGCTGGTCCTTGCACGGAAGAACTGTTCTCGGTTGGAGAAAGCACGCCACAATTGCCGCACTCGATAAAAGGATCAGGCTTGGTGGCGATATCATCGAAGGGCAGCTTGTCACACTCTGGCGTGAACTTGTTGCTCGCCGTTGTATGGCTAGGCCCTTTGTGAGCACCGGGTGTCCTGTGCGTTTGTTGCGCCCAGGAGAGCAGCACTGCCAGCGTCAAGAAAGAAACTAACACCGTGTTTCTTCGCATAACTTCCTCCGCCTTCGAACGCCACCAGCTTACACCCACGGTGGGGATTTATGTGCAACTCCTGCGGGGCGGAGTTTCTTGATTCAGATTCAACTATTCAACTTAGAACGGATTAACCAGCGGGGATGATAAATCGAAGATTCAGGCGAATGCAAAGCGATCAGACAGCTAGGGATTCGGCCATAGCGAGTTGACTTTTGCCAGAGTCCGCGCTCGCCCTGTTCAATTCCGAGATGTGTCTTCGATCCACTACGTTTCGCGAACCATGCTTCAGGAACGATGTCTCACACGGCCGGCATAATCTTCAGCCGGATGCTCTTTACTTCTTTTGCTGTCGGCGCGCGACTCGCATGTCCATACTGATTGAGCGATAGCCGCAACAAGACGCGCTTGTTGGAGATGGCGTCGTTGGGGATGGGAACCGTGTAAGTACCTGCGCTGTCTCTAGAACGAATCGCATAAGGAGAGATGATGCCCAAGGGACGGCCATCCGTGGTGGCGATTTCGATTTCCGCGCCCCGCTCGATCGGGCCGATCTCTACTTCCAGCCATGCGGTTTCGCCGGAGTGGAGCGAGTGCGCGAGCGTCAGCGTCACCGCACGCCCCGCCGCCGCGCTCCCCGATTGCAAGAGAGCTACGACGACCAAGGCTGCGATTGGAGTGCACATGTTCTACAAAATCCGGACTACCGCACCGCTCAGAGCCGGAGCTTTCTCGTGCTGACCGTGCGACGGCACTACCCGGATCTCCACCGAAACGTTGCTCGTCGCCTCAAAGTTGTGAAAGGCCTGAGCCTTCTTCGGCAACGGAATCGCGAAAGTCGCGGTCGCTCCCATTCCGTCCATATCCATGGTCTTGCCGAAAAAGGCAACGGTGCCGGCATAATAGGGGCTGTCGGCGCCAGCCGCGGTTAGACTTGCCGGGGCTCCCACAAGAACGTCAAACTCGCGCATCGAGGAAGTTGGACTGGGGCGTGGCAAGGTGATTTCCGCAATCAGAGATGATTCGGTTTCGGAGGCCAGATGGCTTTTGATACTGGCGGACGGAATGACCACCGAAGCGGTGTTCGCTTGAACTGCCCCGCGAACCCCAGGGGTCGCGTGCAGTGCAGTCCGCCTGGCATTGGCAGACTCAGATTCCGTAATCTTTTCGCCGAATCCCGGTTCGTAATCGTAGTCGAATTTGTCGGTAGTCAAATAGTTGCCGGCCTGGCTCGTGCCCACATAATTGCCATCGCCATTGACGTAGAACAAAAACGGCTCGCTGGAGAGGGTTTGCAGATCCGGACCGATCGGAAGATAAGGGAGCCTCAACAGCTTCTGTTTGCGGGTCCAGACATCCCACAAACGGTCCATGTTGGAATGGTGCAGGAAGAAGATCGGATCTACGGACGAAAGGTAGTTTGGCATGCAGCCATAGGGGCCGGGATCAAGCGGTCCCACGCCGCCGATGCAGTTGTGGATCTTATTGTGCGGCAGGCCTTCGAGCACCGAGAAAGCGGTGTTCTTGCCCGCGGGCGTATTGTGGGACTGAGTTTTGGAACTGGCGAAGCTGAGGTAAGGCTCTGGATTATGAAAGTCGGTGGGCAGCAAGGCCGCATAGATAATTAGCTCGGAGACGTCGAAAGCCGTCTTGTCGTCTAACTTCGGGTTCGCGCGCGTGAGATAGCGTGAGTTGCAGGTGTCGGAAAACGCCATGTTGGAGGAGATACCGGCCTGCTGGCTCGGGTCGTATCCCGTAACGTCGTTCCACAGTTTCGAGAAGTCAGAATACCCCCGCGTGTTCAGTTGTGCGCGCTGAGCAGCGTTGAGGCTGTCCCAGTGCGCGTTCAAGGCAGTCTTCATAAAGTCGGTGAAGACCGCCAGGTTGTGAGTGTACTGGTCGAAGCCCATATCCTGCGGCGTGAGCACTCCTGTGAACATGGAATCGGGAATCTGCGGAAGGGTTGTCCAGTCCCAATAAGGAATGGCAAAGGTGGGATCCCCGCTGAGATTGCGAATCGTCTGCTCGAAGTATCCGAGATAGCCGCGGTGCCAAAAATAAAACCACCAATTTCCGTGCGGGCAGTCCATCAAGTGGATGAAGGCGTTGCGGAACCAATTCTGCGGGTGATCCGCGGGAAGTTTCAACATGGCCTCGACACCTTTGGCGTAGCTGGCCAGGGCCTTTTGTCCGGCGGGGCTCATTGCGTTGTAGCGCCTGTATTTCGCGGTACCCTGGGCAGCGCGAACCGGCAACGGGAGTGCCGACGCCCCAAGCGTAGCGGCTGTCCCCTGAAGAAAACTCCGGCGCGTCAGTCCGAAATTGCTTGTAAGCATCTTTCGCTCCTATCTCACAATTTGTATGGACCTAACTGTGGGTTACTCGCCTTTTGCAATGCTCACCGAATTCAGAGTCGGATAGAACTGGATGAAAGTATTGTCGACCTTGCCATTGTCGCGATGACACTGCCAGCATATAGGTGCGATCTTCGGATCAATATTCGAAGCAGGCGTCTTCCGCTGGCCTGAAAAATTCTGATCCGGGCCGATGCAGCTTAACGGAGGCTCGCCGTGGCCGCCTCCAAACAGGTAATAGTTCCATCCATTGTCAGCGGCTTTCTGCGAAGCTGCGACCATAAATAGTTTTTGCTGGATGCTACCGTTCGTATCGATCGACACCTTCGAAGCCGAGCAACGCTTCTCGAGAACCATCACGGTTCCGATGGGCCACACTCTGTTCTTGAAGAAGTAAGCATAGTCATCAGGGCGGACAAAAACGTTTTCGAACAGCGGCGGGCATCGACCCTCCTTACACGAGGGCGAGGGCTCGCTCTTGTATTGCATGTCGAGTCCCGAACTCAGGTAGACCCACTGACGATAGTCGCTCGGGAAGAGCAATTCGGGGCCCGGCGACGTCTGCGGCCGCCCGCCGTGGGCAGTTACGACTGCCAACAGCAGGACGACCGGCGCGCAAACCAGGAGCGCCGTTGAAGTCTTCATCTTCCTCCTTGGAAAAGGCGACAAATTCTAGCACGCCATTCCATTCACACCTATAGCTTTGTTTTTAGGGTAGTGGGTCGATTTGAAAACCGCATTCCCTCGGCGGCTAAAGCCGCGATTGATTTTGCGCACCTTACGGCGCGGCTGAAGCCGCGCCCTTTCAAGACAAATTCAAACTGACCCACTAACTTTTTTGGCATGTAACAAAAGTGCAGTAATCTCTGTAGGTGATCATCTGGCGACCTCTTATTAGTCAGTGGCATCGCCGCCAGCTCTTCATAGTTTTATCTGACATCT
>OBLU010000634.1_pt1 | contig 32959 bp, 32 predicted proteins | sample 1518681 | NCBI WGS metagenome assembly OBLU01 (sample SAMEA3539304, study PRJEB22396) | soil metagenome | biome: tundra; feature: field; material: soil | place: USA | collected 2010-05 | depth 0.15 m
GGCTTAGGAACGAATTGTAATAATTCCTTTGGAGTATACATCTGGTTGCCTGCTTTTGTATCATTCTTATAAAATAATTTGAAACCGGTAAATTCAACAGGTTCCTTAAAGATATAACGAAGGTAGGTAGATCTTTTCAGAATCTTGCTACCCCACCCATCCATATCCATTATTATCTGCACCTCAGGAACTTTTTTGATGGCTTTGTAGTCAGTTACCATTCCCTGGGTAAATCTATGTACGATTAAAATTTTTGGAGGCAGATTATACTTTTTCACAAGATTTGCGAGAAAATCTACTGCAGCATTTACATCTTCTGCATTAAAGGTTCCGATCTTTTTCCCGGGCACATCGCCAAATTTCATTGAGAATTCAGGATCAATACCCAGGTGAACATCCGGTAATTTCAAGTAAGTTTCGAGTGGGGGCAACTCCTCTTTGACTGTACTCTGACCAACCTGTATATCCAAAAATGTAAGGGCCTTGATTTCATGTGCCCAATTCATTATGGTGTCAATTTGATGAAAAGGCATTCGAAGCCTGTGTTTGCCGCCCTTTCCGGGACTACCCTGGGCACTAACAGCAATATAATGCAAGGCGGGTATTACATGAATTGTTGAATCGGCGGCCTGCCATTTGTTAACTTCATCTTGTAATTTTTCAAGCATCTCTTTTTTTGGGAGTTCCCCAAGAATGCCCATTTTTTTAGAATAAAGGTTACCATAAAAAGAGACTATCCTGTTATAAGGAAAAATAGCTCCCGCAAGAGGGTAAGGCATTTTGGCGGGCCATCTTCCTGTGGTGTCGTTGTTACTGAGCGCCTTTAACTTTTTTTCAAAATCGGCAATATTAATATGCTGCTTTTGAATTGCCTGCTTATTTTCAGTTTTAAGGTTGCCAGAAGTTTCAATATTAACGATATTGGTAGATTGAGGTTCATTGCACCCTGAATTAACAGTAATAAAGATTGAAAAAACGGATAGAATGCCAAATACTTTTTTCATCGGAGCAAATATATTATTTATAAGTACCGGGGAATTCCGCCTGGTAATACTTTTGTTGTTAAAATTATTTATTGATGCACTTCATTTCTTCACAATTATCCAGGAATACGCAAAAAATTTTCTGATTAATAGTAAACGCTCAAACATTGAATAAAATTGTAATAATGCTAATGGAAGCCTACTGGTATATACCGAGACGTTTTCTAAGGAATGCCTTTTTAATTCCTGGAAGTCAGAGATAGATTGTAAACTGCAAGATATTTTAGGAATTGATATAACTATCCAAATGTTTTATAGTCTGTTGTTGTTTTAGGATAGTTTCCTTGACAACATCAGTTATAGAAATTATTCCCATAAGATGATCATTTTTAAAAACTGGCAGGTACCGGATATTGCTGTTAGTCATTAATTCCATGCAATGCTCAACGGTATCTTCCGGCTTAATATGCGGAAGATCAGATGTCATAATCTCGGATACTTTTGTATCTGCAGAATTCTTCCCTTTCAGAATTACTTTGCGTGAATAATCCCTTTCTGTGATCAGCCCCATGTATTTTCCTTCTTTCATTACAAGTACAGAACCGATATTATTGGCCGCCATCACTTTTAATGCATCAATAACTGTAGAATCAGGAACTACAGAGATTGCATTGCGGCCCTTTCGGGATAAAATGTCAGAAACGTGATACATAAGAGGAGTTTTAGAGTAAGTTACAAAAAATAAAACTCTGAGCAAAAAAAATATTAAATGGTTGAAATTCAATACTTGGAGACAGTAAATTCTGAATTTTTATGGAGATTAGGATGTTTCCTCATTTCGCTGATTATCATAATTTCCTGTTTGCAACAAAAAAACCGGGTTAAATTGGGTTGTTTATGCAAAATATTTGTTAAATACAATATATCTTTCTAACTTTGAATATCCTATCGTAAACCGTCCCCTTTTTAAACAGTCAGAATTTTTGCAACATCTTTAAAGTTTTGTTTTTTTATTATTTATTAATTTTTAGATTATTAAATTTATGAGAAAAATCTACTCAACTGAATTCACAGACATTTTAGTGGCTATAGGAATTATAGCCGGATTTTACGGATTAATGGCTATTGTAGCCATCCTAACAGGATTATAAATTTTTCCTGGTTACAAATAACCTTCATCTAACTTAGAAATAAGTTGGTGAAGGTTTTTTTTTGTCTACTCGTTAATTTTTTTGACAATCCTGTTTACTTCAAAAATATTACTGCGTTATTTCGCATGATTCTAATTTAATTTTCTTTTAATTGATGAATGTATTAAAATTTCTTAAGAAAGACTTCGCTCTGAATCAATAGAAATTTATCTTCAAAGGATTGGATATACCTTAATTTTAATCTAAAATATCATATGGAACATAAAAAAGAATTGGACGAACTCAATAAGAAATCATTGGAAAAAATTGACGAATATATAAAAACAAAAGGATCGCTAAATAAAGAGCACCATGAAAAATTAACTGAAGCAAAGAATAAATGGCAGAGTTCGTGGAGCGATTTTATGGATTTATTCATGTACCTCGAAAGATTGGAATTATGATCACTATATTCAATTACCAGCCGATTCTTGATAAGGCGGGAAATTGAATAATGAATATTAGAATTTATAATTTTATTTCTTAAATGACAATACAATAGAATGCCAGGTGAGCAAGGATCCTCCGTTCTGCAAGTACGAGGGTTAAACATATTCTATGGAAATTTTCAGGCGGTAAATAATGTTTCATTTGAAGTAAAATCTGGAGAAATTTTTGGTTTGCTTGGTCCTAATGGCGCCGGTAAAACAAGTACACTGAATGCAGTGGAGGGGCTTCTATTGCCAAAATCCGGAGAAATATCTATTGCAGGCTTTAACATCCGAAAACAACCCATTCATGCCAAAGCGAATATGGGTGTGCAATTACAGTCAACAAGCTTTCAGCCAGAATTAACCATTACCGAAATTATTGAATTATATGCAGGCCTTTATGGGGTTGAGCTTAATATAGATAAATTAAATACAATATTAAAGGATATTAAGCTGGAAGAGGCTGCATCAAAGAGATTTAGTCAATTATCCGGAGGGCAACAGCAGCGGCTTTCTCTTGTGATTTCCACGATACATGATCCAATTCTCGTTATCCTTGATGAGCCTACGTCGGGCCTTGACCCTCAATCCCGGCGCCATCTTTGGGAACGCTATGAAGCTATACGGGGAAAAGGTCATGCGATATTACTAACCACCCATTCAATGGAAGAGGCTGAATCGATTTGCGACCGGATCGCCATTATCGATCATGGAAGAGTTATCGCCATAGATACTCCTGAAAATTTAATCGACATGCATAGAAATGATCCAAGTGTGGTGAGTGTTTCAAGAAGAGGGAAAATAACACTGGAAGATGTTTTTATTGGATTGACGGGCCGAACTGTTAGATCTTAAATTAAATTATATGGAAACAATAATTCCCAAAACGGGAGCCGCATTTACAAACCTCATCCGGTCAGATTTAATAACGCAATGGCGCAACCGAAGGTCTGTGATTATGTCCATCTTAGTTCCTGTGATCATCCTGATTTCATGGAAAGGTGTAATCAATAAACTTGGCGGAGCGTTTGCTCTTTCTATTTCTTTGACCATTGGGCTTACCTCAATTGGTATAATGGGCTATGCCATTTCAATATCCCGCGATCGGGATAAAGGGGTATTTCAACGGTTGAGAGTAACTCCTGTTCCAACCTTTTATATAATGCTAAGCCGCCTGATGGTGCAATTGGTACTGATTCTTTTGCTCACTTTATTTGTTTTGATCATTGGATATAAATACGACGGAATTGAACTGTCCTCTGGTGGGTATGCTATCACCTTTCTGACTGCAATAATAGGAGGAGCCTTATACCTGGGTATGGGACAAATGATCGTAGGTTTGGTAAAAAATGCAGAAACTGTTAACGCTACTTCAAGGTTAGTCTATATTGCATTTATTATGCTCGGCATGTTTGGAGAACTGGGTGTATTCGGCAATGAGCTAAAACTTGCCATCTTGTGGTCGCCCTTTGGAACTGTAAAAACTATTCTTGCCTCGGGAATGGAACCATCGTCCTGGAATAGCCAAACAACCATGGCATTATTGGCAACTTTTGCATACGCTGCTCTGTTCTCATTTTTAGGTATCAGGTTGTTTAAGTGGAATTCTTCCGGAGCGTGAGAATGGGAATAATCTTAATTAGTTTACCAGCAAGATTCCTGATAGCACGATATATTTTTGAAGCGACCCGGAAAGAAAAACCTTGCGGAGGCTAAATTTTCTTTTTTGAATTGATATTCTAAAATTAAATAATGATGTACTTTTAGAATCTAAACTGTGATTGCCATTTCAACTTCAATCCTGATATAAATGTCTACAGCTATTGAAACGCCCAAACTGCAGCAAAGAAATGTTGCCTTGGATGCACTTCGGGGTATGACGATTTGTTTTATGATCATTGTAAATACTCCCGGAAATTCTGCCACATCCTTTTCCCCGTTCAATCATGCAAAGTGGTTTGGCTTCACGCCAACCGACCTGGTCTTTCCAACCTTTCTGTTCGTGGTTGGAAACGCTATGACCTTTGTGATGAACAGGTGGTCGGGTATGCCCCAGCGAAAGGTAGTTTTCAAAATATTAAAACGAACATTTATTATTTTTTTACTGGGGTATCTGATGTATTGGTTTCCTTTTTTAAAGTTAGACAAAAGTCATCAAATCGTTCCGTTTCCGATAAGTGGGACAAGGATAATGGGGGTTTTACAGCGTATAGCCTTATGCTACGGGATTGCCGCTTTGATGATCTATTACCTCAAAATAAGGACTTCAGTAATCATTTCTGTTGGTATCCTTTTCCTATACTGGTTGATACTTTACAAATTTGGTAATCCTTCAGATCCGCTAAGCATGCAGGGTAATGCCGGATTCTATTTGGATAAATGGCTCATGGGTGAAAATCATATGTACCATGGTGAGGGTCTGGCCTTTGACCCGGAAGGATGGCTCAGTACGCTTCCTGCAATAGGAAATGTAGTGGGCGGTTATGTTGTGGGTAAATGGGTGCAGGAGAAAGGAAATTCTTATGAAGGAATTGCAAAATTATTAATTGCAGGTTTTGGTTTATTAGTTTGCGGCTATTTCTGGGACCTGGTATTTCCTATCAGCAAAAAATTATGGACGAGCAGTTTTGTAGTTTACACGATCGGTCTTGATTGTATTATTCTTTCGGTTATCATATATATTATTCAATTTCAGAAAAAAACCAGGTGGGCTGAATTCTTTCAGGCATTTGGAAAAAATCCTTTATTTATTTACCTGCTATCAGAATTGATGGTAACTGTTCTTTTTATGATTCCAATTGGAACAAATTCAAATTTATTCAGGTGGATTTATCAAAACATATTTGTACATGCCGGCGCTTACATGGGATCCTTACTATTTGCAATTGCTTATATGTTATTTTGCTGGTGCATTGGGTATTGGCTTGATAAGAAGAAAATATATATCCGGGTATAGAACTTATCCATCTGAAAAAAATATTTATCTCAAGGAAGTTGGATATCGGGGAAAAAATATTCTGAATATTTATTGTGATGTGAATCGTTCCATTAGCCTCATAACTTCAGCTCCATCTTCAGCGCTGCATGGATTTGGACCTTCGCCTAAAAAATATTCTACAACTTTTTCAATCATGGGCTGCTGAACATGCTCTGGTCTTGTAAAAGCAATAATTTCAGGTGCTCCGTTTTTTGTAATTAATATTTCCTGTGGACCAAAAACACTGAAACTTATTTTTCCTTCTGAACCGATAATTTCACAATGATCCCTTTCACTTTCCGGTCCAACATTGAAACTCCAAATACCTGAAAAAAGTACGCCATTTTTGAAAAGTATATTTCCTCCCACAATATCATCAGCAGTGTAGGCTTTTTCCTGGTTGAAAGAAATCCCATTGACCTCCTGAACCTCGCCGAAAAAATAGTACATCAGATCAAGTTGGTGAGGCGCCAGATCATGGAATAATCCGCCCCCGGAGATAGCTTTATCTACTCTCCACCTGATTCCCGGCATTTTCAATTCAGCAGCAGAAAGAGATTCTTTAAAATAACTTAACTGAACAACGCTTATCTCACCAATGGCTTTGTCATCAAGCAATTCCTTTATTTTCTTAAAAAAAGGTTGGGCTCGCCTGTAATGAGCTATGGATAATTTTACCTTATTTTCTTTCGCAGCATTTTTTATTCGTAGAGCAGAGGCATAATTTAATGTCATTGGTTTTTCAACATAAACGGGTTTACCTGCTTTTATTGAAGCAAGGGCATATTCTTCATGAGAGGAAGGAGGCGTTGCAATATAAACAGCACTAACCCCGGGATCGTTAATGAGTTTCAATCCGTCATCATACCAAACAGGCACATCATGCCTGAGCGCATAATCCTTTGCCTTTGATAAATCTCTGCGCATGACGGCTACAAGAGCCGAATTTTTTACCTTATTGAAAGCCGGGCCACTTTTTACTTCAGTGACATCTCCACAACCAATAATTCCCCAGTTAATTTTATTCATTTCAAAATTTAAATATGAAGTTATATGTTTTTTTGCATGGTTAACAGTAGTCTGATGATACTAAATGTAAACTCTTTTTTGATCCTGCAGTTTTAAAAACTTTCCATTATTATCTTAATTTTTATTTCCTTTACAGGGTCTTTTAATCGCCAGGCAATTTACTAATGTCATTTCAGCAATCAAACCAACATCATCCCTTTTATTTAAAATTGGCTATGGTTCTTTTCAGCATCTTAGCCATTGGTTATTTAAGCATACTCGGAAGGGAAATTCTTTCACCCCTGTTATTCGGACTTTTATTTGCATTATTGCTTTTACCACTTGCCAGATATTTTGAAATAAAATTTAAATTCCACAGAAATGCTGCATCGGGAATTGCTGTCCTGATCATGCTTGCGGCCATTGCAGGAATTGGCTTCATAGTTAGTACTCAAATTACACGCCTCTCAGAGAACCTTCCATTACTCCAGGAAGAAATTTTGAATTCGCTTCATAATTTTCAACAATGGATTTCGGATACATTTCAAATCAATATTGCAAAGCAAATGGATTATGTGAACTCGGCTACTACCAAACTCGAAAGAACAACTCCAAACGTAATTGGTGCAACAGTAGTTTCTTTGTCTTCTCTATTATTATTCCTGGTCTTTGTTGTGCTGGACACTTTTTTCTTACTGATTTACAGAAGAAGATTATTGATATTTCTCGTAGGAGTATTCAAAGAGGAAGACTCACCAATAGTGTATGATATCGTAAGAACGGTTCAACTTATCATTCGCAAATACCTTGTTGGGCTTTTGATAGAAATGACTACAGTCGCTATCGTTTGTTGCAGTGTTTTCCTTATTATTGGCATCAAGTATGCAATTCTACTTGGTCTGATTACTGCCTTGTTTAACATTGTTCCCTATATTGGAATATTTACGGCGCTGGCATTGAATATTATTATAACTTTTGCTACCACGGCCGTCGCAACAAAAGTAATTTTGGTCATAATAACTGTTGTGGCAATGCACCTGATTGACAGCAATATTTTGCTTCCCTTAATTGTAGGATCTAAGGTCAGGATTAATGCATTTATTACGTTGCTGGGAATCGTTGTTGGTGAAATGCTATGGGGCATCTCCGGAATGTTTTTATCGATACCAGTTATTGCAATTGCTAAAATTATTTTTGAGAGAATAGAAAATCTTCGACCATGGGGAATATTGTTAGGAGAAGAAAAAATAGAGAATACTGCACTTAACTCAAAACTAAAAAGCCCGGGAGATTAGGAGCGGAGATCTCAAAATCTCAATCTCGTTCAAATGAATTTTTTTGCATATTTCTTCAAAAAGAGTATTACAGTTTCCTAAAAAAATATTTCCTTCCTTAGTACTTTTCCACACTTTTCACCCGGGAATTTTAATAAAAGGCTGATAATAAAATGCTTAATAACAATTAATAGCAGTACTTATAAACAGGGTATGTTAATTAATTTTTCTGGTATAATATTCGCTTCAAAATGGTTTTAATTGGAGAAACCATAAGGTATTTTATTTCGAAATCTTCGATAGTTGATTTCTGAAGTACCGATGAGCCCGTAGATGCGATACCCGTTATGGAATGTGGATTCGAATATATTATGAAAAGACCGTTTTAAAATCCCCGATGCGAAATTCAACATCAGAGAGATAGGCGCATTTTCTCCTGGTTGCAAAATGCTACAATTATTTTTGTAGCATTTTGTATTTTAAGGCGGCATATTTTTCCAAACTTACTGGGCATAAAACGAATAATAGTTGCTCCATCTGTTTAATTCCAAATATTTGACAAATCAGGTAAATTCAATACAATTTCTGAAAATATTGTTTCCCGCTTATTCATTTAAGAGTGATTAAAAAAAAATTACATTAAATCCATGAATTTATTTTTAAAGTAAAAAAAATCCAATAACTTATTCCTCTTAAATAAATAAAATGCTTCAACTTGATTTTTCACCCTTCCCGGAAATAAAAACGAAAAGGCTCTTTCTACGCAGAATGACACTTAACGATGCACATGAACTATTTAAGTTGCGTTCAAGCGAACAGGTGATGAAATATATAGACAGGAAAAGGGCTAAAAAAATTGAAGATGCAGAAATTTTATTGGATAGCATTGAAAATGATATAAACAATAACAACGGGATTATGTGGGGTATAACCATAAACGAAAACCCAGGCAGGATTATAGGGAATATTGGTTATTGGAGAATTATGAAAGAGCATTACCGTTCAGAAATTGGCTACATGCTACATCCATCTTTCTGGAGGAATGGGATAATGAAGGAAGCTATAAATGCTATTATTGATTTTGGATTTAATAAGATAAACCTGCATAGCATAGAGGCACATATTAATTCCGAAAATAGCGCTTCTGGAAAACTTCTGGAATCAGCTGGTTTTATTAAAGAAGCTCATTTTAGGGAAGATTTTTTCTTTGATGGCACTTTTCGTGATACCATAATTTATTCAAGATTAAGACACTCTTAAAATGAATATTTTAAGATTCTCCATATCAACAAATTAAAATTAAAAAAAGGCCGCCTTTTCGGCGACTTTTTTAAATAAATCTTTTGGGCAGAATTAATTAACCGTAAAATCAACCTTCTTATTTCCCCAAAGTAAAGTGACTTCACCTGAAGGGCTTATTTTAAAGGTCATCTTTTCGGTTGGTGTTGACTGATCAACATTTTTTGCTTCTAACCGAAGTTGATCATCAGCTGCGTTATATTTAAATGCTCCCCACTGCTTCCACGTCTTATTAAAAATCACGGTTACAGTATTGCCATTAAATATAGTAAAGAGTCCATATTTACCCGATGGCAATTTTTTCCCGTTCACCATTACATCCTTATCGGCTTCGAATACCGTGGCCTCATTAGCTCCGGTACGCCAAACTTTTCCATCCATCGGTTCGAGATCTTTTCCGATCGACCTGCCCTTTACCGAAGGCTGACTATAATCAATAGATATCGTAGCACCACTTTTAATTTTTTCTTTTGCCAGAGCAGGTGGGCTGGGCCTTTTGCTTTTATCTTCAGCTTGTTGCGCATTTGTCTGCATGCTTACCATAATTCCTGAAGCAAGTACCGACATAAATAATAATTTTTTCATGAATGTATTCTATTTTATTTGATTTTAAAAAACGGTTAATGGACGTCAAATATATCAAAAAGAAAATAATGTAAAATTGTTAATTGATAAGAGGTAAACGCAAAAAATATGCCCAGACGAAAATAATCTTATTTCTGTTTTTACCAGCAGCTCAAATTATTACGGGATCATCATCTGCCCTAATATTTAATCATTTAGGAAAGTCTGTATGATTAAGAGGTATCTTAATATTCGGATAATTATGATAAGCGATATATTGATTCAATTCAAATGATTACCTGGCTATCAGTTTTCTATAACAACCGCTTTTGACAATATATGGTTATTCCCTTTGACAGAAACAACGTAGGTTCCTAAAGGCACTGCGGTAGTTGGAATTGCCAGGGAAGCAGAACCATTATTGGAGATTTGATAAGTAATTTCTTTGATGGTCTGGCCGGATGATGAGACAAGGCTAATTTTATATCCTCCTGCACTCAGACCATTCAATTGTATATATAAGTTTCCCTGGTCTTTTACGGGATTTGGGTATAGAATTATGTTTATTGTAGCATCACTTTGCATGATAATTTGCTGAATATTGCTGTAAACAAAATTACCCGATTTATCATTTATTTTCAGTCTGTACAGGTTAAGTCCATTTCCCGGATTATCATCGGCAAACGTATACGGTTGTGTTTGAGTAATAGTGCCAGATGCTGATACCTTTCCAATCGTTACCCACGTTGTTCCATTATCTAGGCTTCTTTCGATATCGAAATAATCAAGTGAAGGATTGAATGGGATTATCCAGTTTAGCAGCACATTTCTATCTTGTTTAAGTGCATCAAAGCTGGTCAGGTTAATAGGAAGTACAGAACATGATTGGGTAAAACTTATGTCATCTATTGCTAGATCATTACCGAATCCACCCGGTGCATTATTTTGTAGAAAAATATCACCGGTTGCAGTGGAAGCAATAATAGAAAATGTGTATGTGTGCCAGGCATTGTCAGTAGGTAAAGAACCGGTGCTTACTGATCCGAGTGTTGCTCCTGATGAAGTATCCGCTATCCCGGCAAGGATATTGGGTTGCAATGGGGAAGATGGAGAAAGATTAGCAGCCCAGAAGGTAAAATCATATGTTGCCCCGGGAATAAGGCCGGTAACCCGTTGCCGGTAAAATTCATTTGGGGCATAAGAGGCATTTACCATCAGAAAATATCCTCCGGTGAGCCCGGTGTGATCAGTAAGGGTATTGTTACCCCAGTTACCAGATGAATTCTGCGTAAGGGAATAATATCCATCGGGAGTTGTATTTATAGCAAGACTGTTAAAGTAATGAAAATCAGAAAGCCCTGTTAAAGGCCCTCCCCGCGTATTTGCAGCACCCGACCCAAAATTCTGAATGATATTGGGGGTTCCGCATGAGTTAGGAATTGAGACAGGTGCAACTAGCCCATTAACAAAAAGTACATGTACTACCTGTCCTGCCCTTACGACAATGCTGGCGCTGTTGCCAGCGACATTAGTGCTGCTTCCGGATGTAGAATCATATGCTTTTATGCTTTCAAGGTTCCAGTTAGCCACACTGCCTTCTATTATAGTGTAAGTACCTGGAATAACAGGTATCATAATTGCGTTGTCATTCTGTGAAGTTTGAACTCTTTCGTCATCCAGCCATTCCCCTGAGCCATCGCCCACCCTGGTATAGATTGTGGACGGATGAGGGAAATCTATATGTTGTGCTGCAGTATATCCATCTATTACCCAAACCTGCCCTGCATTGCTGCTCGTTAAATAATAGTTAAGGCCAGTTTCAGGCTCTTCGATCCATATTGAGCCATTATACCTGTAAACTGCATCCATTCCGGTTGCATCTTGCTGGTCAGAATACATTGTTCCATTTCCATCAACAGTTACATCTGGATCCGGGCTCCAGGGTGCATTTGCAGTACGTCCATAATAAATCAATCCACCCCCTGATGAATTCACTTTTGTTACATAACCTCCCCTATCAATTAACACGATATCATTGTTTGAAGGGTTTATATCAAGGCGCAAAAAGGTTAGGCCTGAGTTGTCAACAGGTGTTATGTCAGACCAGGTAAATGTTGTGCTATAATCTCCCGTATATTTCCAGACATGGCCATTTGAAGTTACTATGGAGGTAAGACCAATGCCGGAAGTAATGCTCCCATTATTAGCAATATCAACAGCATTCACCCCATAGGTAGAATGATTATATATTCTGGTAAAAGTAGTTCCATTATAAACATAGGCATCACCGGTAGTATTAACTATTAAAAAGTGTCCAAGATCAGCGCCATCTATTGCTGAACCGGTTTGCCCGGCAATAAGATTCCAGACAGTACTATTAACAGCCCTGTGATAAATAGAACCATTTGCACCTTGCGTAGCTCCGGCAACTACCCAAAGTTCACCGTTGCCTGTTCCCTGTCCTGCTCCGATGTCCGTAGGTTCAATATTCAAAGGCTGATCAGTTAGGGTAAAATTGGGTACAATTGTACTGCCTCCCGAAACTGAAAATGTGAATGACTGATTGATATCTTCGCTAAGTTGTTTAGTATGCACATAAATATAGCCGGTCTGGGCCTGAAGATTTGATAAAACAATGAGAAATGATAATATAGATGATAAAACTTTTTTGAGCGAAAAAGGTATGATTCCCTTAACAGTAACTTTGCCTTGCTGGATAATCTTAAAATTGGCGAATTGGTTTTTCATTTCTTCAGCATTAACAAGAAAATTCTTTTACCATTGATTTCATCAATGTAAACTGAAAGTCGGCCAAAATCTTTATTGGGTATTCTGTCTAGGAAATGAGCGCATCAAGTAGAAAATCAATATTTTTTAAATTTTGGCGCAAGTTTCTAATCCGGCTTTGATGGCGCTTTTACTGATCTTAAGATCACAAGGATTGCAGCTGGATTTTGAACTTGTAATATTTAAACGTATATCATTGACTTTTATTATTGATAACCAGTTTGCAAGGTAGCCGTGAAAGCTAATAATGATAATGCTGATTGAAACTTCAAATACGAGGTTTTAGGCATTTTCAACCAGCTATGAGGAATTATTTAAAGGAGCATTGCCGGGGAAATTTTTGACGCAAAAAATTATCCCCAATAAAAATTTCCATTTTCATAAATTATAAATCAGATTTCGCCTCCTTAATAATTTCAGCAAAAAAATGGCTGAAATTTAAGATTGAAGCTGCCTTATGAAATCAGTACAAAAATCCCATTTTACCCGATTGGTAATCTCTCATTGCTTCCATTATTTCTGTTTGGGTATTCATCACAAATGGACCATGACTTACGATGGACTCATTAATGGGCTCTCCACTAACTAACAGTAAGGCGCAATTGCTCCCAGCCACCATTGAGACTTCGCCATCAGAATGTAAAAATGAAACAAGGTCATGCTGTCTAACCTTTTTTACTTCATTTATTTCCAATTCGCCTTCCAAAACATAGATCAATACATTGTTTATAGCAGGTTGAGTGAATTCAAAAGTACTTCCGGTCTTCATCCTGATCATGGCTGTGAGCACATTTGATTTTGCAGGCCCCCTTCTTCCATCGAAGCTTCCGGAAACTAACCTGAACTCCACTCCTTCTTTTTTTATCAAAACGATTTCACCACTCGTAATAGGCTGGTATGAAGGCGTTTTCATTTTATCTGCAGCCTTCAGGTTTATCCAAAGTTGAATTCCATGAAAACGGCCGCCTTTTTCAGCAAACTCTTTTCCCGTCTTTTCAGAATGGATAATGCCGCGGCCTGCATTAATCCATTGCACTTCATTATCCCCAATAACCTTTGTATTTCCGAGGGAGTCATCATGCTCCACGGCACCTTCATACATAAACGTAATAGGCATAAAACCCCGGTGAGGGTGAGGCGGTACATCAAAATTACCTTTCCCGGGTTCCATCATGATGTCGAAATGATGCAACAGAATTACCGGACTTATTTGATCCGTGCCCGCAATGGGTATAGGCTGGCGCAGCCTGACCGGCCCCATATTCACAAGAGGTGCGGCTATTATTTTATCAATATTTCTATACATATATTTAATTTATCAGTCTATGTTTTATTAAGAATTCACGCAAAGTTACCGGTAGTATTACTCCCTATCCAATATCCCAGATCAAGAAAAATATCAATTCTTCCATTTTAATTACTTTAAATATTTTCCGGAAGGAAAAAAATGCAGCAGGTATATTACTGGTTTAATCGGACAACCATAATTACTCACTTTGGTAGAATACCACACCCTCCTGGAAAGGATGCGCCTAAGATAAAAGAGTATTTTATTGATCCTGCAGGAACCGTACCTGGTATCTGCCAGCATCAGGTAAATAAATAAGATGGCTCGTTCTTTTCTATCGGTAGGCTGCTGTACAAATAATAGCTTATTTTTCTTAACCCAGTAAAGAACCTGGTGAAATTATGAGAAAAATCCGGCTGGTGAATTTTATTAATCGTACTCTTTCCCTTCACCGCATCAAAATAATCTTCCGTTATCAGGATATAATTGGTGCACCCCTCTCCGTTTTTTAATAGCCGGTGAGATTCAATCACAGCACCTCCATACAAGGTTTTAAAGCCAAGGACATCATACAATTTTAATTCCCCGTAATGCACAATTACTTTAAGGCAAAGGTTTGCCGTTAATTTATATTTTGCTTTTAAATGTGTATACCGGGCATCAAAAGCTTCGGAGATTTTTTTAAATCCTTCAAATAAATCTTTGGGAGGAAGCGGTTCGCCTGGTTTATAATAAAGTATGGCATCTCCTTCAATCTCGGAAAGTGTAATGTTCAAAGGATTTGCCTGGATAATAACGTTAAGGAGATCCTTGATAATTTTAACGCCAAGACCAATAGGAACACTATTTACAAAATTTGTGTATCCTGAAATATCCGGAATAAAGATTAAACCTTTCATAAAAAATAATTTTTGAATGTTTCATTTAATTTTTTTTCGAAAGTTGTGTAGTTATTTTAATCCGGTTCATAATGTAAAATTGCAAATTTTGTTTTCCCGTAGCAAGGGCTGATTAACTGATTATTAAAGGAGGTTTTATTTCCGTTTGGGGGGTCTTTTCACCTGCTTTGATTTAGCATTCTAGCAAGAAGACTTGCAAAAGATCAGGTAATTTTTCGTAGCAGGAAACCAATAAAAGACAGAAAATGATCGGGTTATAAATTAATTATCCCGTTTTTTACGGCATACATCACAAGTCCGACCCGTGTTTTCACGCCTAATTTTTGGAATAATTCATCACGGTAGCCATCTATGGTGCGGGGACTCAGGAACATCTGGTCAGCTATTTCTTTATAGGTAAGTTCTGTGCAGGCATATTTCAAAAAAGTGATTTCCTTATCATTCAGTTTGGTAATCGTTTTTACCTGGCTGTCACTTCCATCAAGGGAATTTATAGAATGTATAAGTTTGCCGGTAACCATTTCGGAATAATAAAAACCTTTAGTGGCAATATCATCGAGAGCTGCCCGCAATTCGGCGGGATCGCAATCCTTCAGTATGTATCCCTTAGCCCCTGCCTTAAACATCCTGATAATAGAATTTTCATGGTCGTACATAGATAATGCCAGCACTTTGACCTCCGGGTGATTCTCTTTCAGCCAAAGCGTAGTTTCATATCCATCCATCACAGGCATATTGATATCCATTAAAACTATCTCGGGCACATCTCCTGAATGAAGCGCTTTCTCAAAGTCTTCGCCATTATCGGCCTGGAACAATACGCGATAATCCCCAAAACTATTGATCAGGCTCGCAAGGCCGCTACGCAAAAGCACATGGTCATCCACCAATACCACTCCAATAGTTTTTTTATTTTTCTGCATCTTCTGTTTTTAGTGTAAGGGTAACTGTTGTTCCTTTTTCCAATGTACTGGCCAGCCTGAAATCCGCATTAATGATCTTTGCCCGGTTATACATATTTCTAAGGCCGAGGCCATGCCCGTCATGAATATTTAAGTTAAGCATATCTGCATTAAATCCGGTTCCGTTATCGGCGATCTCCAGAACTAAATCCCGGGGCCGAAATTTCAACAGAACCGAGATGTATGTAGCCCTCGCATGCTTTATTATATTCTGCAAAACCTCCTGCACAATCCTGAAGATAATTAATTCCTTCCTGGGATCCAACCTGTACGGTTCGCCTTCTACTTCAAAATTAACCGAATAATTTCCTGATTTCCTCATCATCTCCAGTTCATAATCTACAGACCGCATAAGGCCAAGGTCCTTTATATGATCTGTATTCAAGCTCTTTGAAATGTCCCTCAAATCCTGAATCGCTTTGGTGATAAGCTCCTTACTCGCATTTATTTTTTCCCGCATACCTGCAGGATCATTATTATTCATGGTATTAATATTCAGCTTGGCAAGGCTGAGCCCCTGCCCAATGTTATCATGAATTTCCTGTGAAATACTTTTCAGGGTTTGCTCCTTTATTTCCAGTTGAGACTCAAATAATTCTTTATCAAAATTGAGCCTCATCTCATTCTTCTCATTAAGGTATCGCAATTGCCTTTTCTGGTAAACGAGGATAAGTATAATAATCCCGATTGCCACAATGATGAAGAATATTGAGGCAACAATGATTATCGTGACCTGATTTGAGAGGCTATCCATAAGAAGCTACATAAAGTAAGGACAGAAGTTATGAAAAGCAATACATTCAGCACTACCCATAGATTTCCTAAAATTATTCTATCCTCAAAGCTAAGTTTATCTGAAAAGTAACTGTAGGATAAAATGATCAGGAAACCTCCCAGGAAATAGACGAGGTAACCCGAGACAACCCATAAATTGAAATTGAGCAAAATATTTTTTTCAGTCACTGTAGCCAATAACTCGTGAAAGTAAAAAAGAGCAGCAATTATTACACTTAAGAACAGGAAAGCGGTACTGATGCTGTTAAAGAAAGTATGCCTGAAAATAAAATCAGATAAAATAAAATTTATTGCAACCAAAATAAATAATACGGTAACAATTTGTCTATTTATTTTTTTTACCAGGATCCTATCGAAATAATATCCAAAGACAAGCGCTGATAAAAAATAGTGAATATCGTAAAGCCAGTTATTGTCTTTATCATAATCAAACACCAAAACACAAGCATATGAAATAATGACCGTTGCCAAAAGGTAATAAACGATAAGAACCTTCTCCCTCATTAATTTACTTCTTTTATATTCCAGCAAAAAAGCCAGGGCATAAATGAAATAAGAGAGCGGTTCTAAATAACTTCTTAAGAAAGTTGATATCAAGCAGTATATTTTATAAGGTTTAGGAATATGAATTTATTGGCTATGATTTTTTTCGAAGTGCGGTAATACAATCATTGCGGAATGAATAAACAGGCATAAAATTTTTATCGTTTATCCCTTTTCGTCCCTGAATGCTTCCATTATTGATCATTATTTGCATGGCCAGGGGCACCCAGGTATGCTTTGTTGCGTATTAGTCGTTCCTGTCGCTAATGATTTAGCTACAGCTCCGCCCCCCTTTGATCTGGAATATTTCCTCGCAGAAATTTCAAATTTGGGTGACTGATCAGGGGGATAGGCAGCGGTAAAATGAATAACGATGTCATCGCAGTTCTTGCATAGTTCAGCCAAATCTGCGCTTTTGAAATAACATTCAATTTTAGTTTCGTTTGTCATAAAATAATTTTTTAATGGTTAAAACAATTTTCTATAAAGCTATCAATCCCTTTTTGCATTTGCAACTGCAAGCGCAATAAACCGTGTTTTGATTTCAAAAAACCGTGAATACACCTGCTACGGGAGGGTTCTTTTCCCCTTGGTGCAGAAAGCTGAAAATGTAAAATTTGAAGACGAAAGGAAAACCAATTTTTCTGTTTTCAGATTGGGCTAAAATATCATCGCAATTGAAGAATCACTGATATTGAAAAAATCGATACCATATTGTTATACAAATAATTTTTTAAACTTTTAAAAGAAAATGTATGAATAGTTCCATTACACGCAGAGACATTCTCAGGCAACTGAAGGCTGATTTAATTGGTAAAGATTCATATCGCGGCGTCACCTTAACCTACACCTGGCTTGCCAATCAGTTCGGCCATATTTCACTGGGTTTTATTCCCACATTCATTCTGTTTATCTTTTTGTCAAGATATTATGGGAATGATATTGCTTCTTTCAGGGCTTCGGTTATTATTTCAATTACATGGCTGATATTTGAAACGTTCAATTTCCTCGGGCCGCTGCTCTCAACCATGAGCCTTAAGAAAAGGATTTCTTTGGATGCATTACAAAAGCAATATATTTTTCAGCCTGCGTGGGGAAATGTTGCATTTGATACTATCACTGACATAGGGTTCTTCTGGCTGGGCGCTTTTTTTGCAAGTTCGCTTTGCAGTTCTTCGGTTACACCCGCCTTCATCTCATTGATTATTGCATCACTGTTAATCTACCCTGCCTATTACTGGTATCCTACCAAAATGTATTTACAGATTCCTCAATATCCTTTTCAATTCAGGCTAAGCCAATGGGAAATGGATCATATCGGTGAAGAAGATAAAAATAATATCCAGAAGTTTTTAAATAATCATCATCATGGAATGCACCTGTTGATCTTCGGTTCTAAAAACAGCGGTAAAACAAGCATCAGTGTGGGCATCGCCACAGAGTTATCAATCAAGCATAATCCCTGCTTTTACATAACCGCCATGAAACTGTTCAGTATGTTCTTCGATGCCGATGAACGGCCCTCCAGTTTATGGAACTGGCGCTCCTCATCAGTGCTGGTGATAGATGATATCAATGCCGGGTACCCGATAAAGCAGGACCTCATTTCGCCCGAACATTTTCTAAAATTAATTGACACCTATTCCACACAAAATGAAGTTAACAGGAATGCAATTAAGAATACAAACACCATTTGGGTATTGGGCAGCAGGGAAACAGGCGAAGATTTATCAGGTAAGTGGCACCGGATGCTGGAGAATATTGGCGTTCCCAAAGAAAATATTCTTTCGGTTAATCTTCCTTAAAAAGTAAATCATTTGTATGAAAGAAATACTTAATTAAGAATATGGTTGGCATAAGCGAAGCTGATTAGATGAGACAGACTCTTCACACCAAACCTTTTGTACATAGGGATTAATCTTTTTTCTATAGCTGACTGCGATACGCCGAATTGATTGGCAATTTCTTTCAGCGAATATCCATCAGCCACCATTTTCAGAGCTTCTTTTTCTTTGGCGGATATGGCAAGGTGGCGGAATAACTGTTTATTCAGCTCTTCTTCAAATTCAGATTTTGCCGGACCATAAGCTGCATAGCGCATTACTTTTCCAAGATTAATACTCCGGTTTATCTGGGAACGGCAGATTATAGCCGTTACCTTACCATCTTCAACTGTGAACACACCCACTTTTGAAAGGAGCGGAACTACAGATCCGTTCTTATGGAATTTTTTTAATTCAATATTGAAGCTGTATTTCTCAAGGTCTTGCGTTTTGCCCAATATAAACTTAACTGCTTTATCATTCAGCTCATTGGAAAATTGCGCATATTCAGGGGTAGTTATACTCACTATTTTCAGCAGGGTTATTTCATCATCCTTATAGCCAAGTATCTCTTCCCATCCATCCGCATATATCATACGGTTTTCCTTTGAAGAATAAATATAAATGGCTTCTTCAGGAAACCTCGGAATGGTCTTCCGGAAATATAAAGCATCTTCGCTCTGCAGATTTGCAGGCACATCAGATATGAAAGTCTTTGTATAATCGCCCGCTTTTGGCATCTGGTTTATCCTAATTCTTAAGGTACAATTTTATTTGCAATAATTGGTTGTTATCAAAAATATTATCATCCAACAAATGCTGAAAATTTTTTACTCTGTAATTTTTTTTGTGAAACGCTGCGTGTTGACGGAACTTATAGAAGAATATAACAGGATGGGTAAACAAATAAAGATCCCGGGATTTCAGCAAAAACTGAATTGAAAAGTAATTAACCCGGTTATAAGGGTTAGTCTTTTTTTTCCAAACTACCAAAAAATATGCCCTGCGTATTTACGCAGGTTGACTTATTAATACTGTATTGTAATTTCAATCATCAAAGAAATTATTAAACTAAATACCATTTATTTAATAACTCCTTGAGAAAGCGTGCAATCCAAACGTTTGAAAACTCCGGCCTTAGCCTGCCTCTGAACACTGCCCGTTTTTTTAAGACGTACCTTAAAGGAAATGAAGATTCTGTAGTTGTAAAAGCTATCCGCAGAAATACAGGGCCCGGGCCTTATAAAGCGAACGGATAATAAAAGTATAACGAAAGAGTTTATTACTAATACCTAATTTTAAAAAAATGCCCAGGGAAATAAAATCGGTTTGTGATGTGGCTCCTGCACTTTTTGTGACGGCCATCGTTCCGGACAATTACAGGGAGAGGCTCCTGAAATTAATACCCTCCGAAATGATCGTAGCCTGGATTGTTCTACAGGGGTTAATAATGGCACATAGAGACAATACTAGGCTGCTCATTGCGATAGCGTTTATTTGCTTACTAGCCATGACGCCACTGTACCTGAGGGTGGTGTGCAGGGTAAGAAAGGAGAAGCAGATTGTTTTGACGACTGCCGCCTTTGTGATCTGGGTAATGGCCTTGGGAGGCTTTCATATCATCTATCCCAAACTGGCCATTTTTGATGATAATTTCTTAGGCGCTTTGGCCCTGCTTGGTTACACACTTATCACTCCTATGTTTTACAGGGGGTACGATGTTGTACCACTTACTAAATCGGAAAGCGAGGATGTGCTGGACGAAATTTACAAATTCCATCAAAGTTAATCAGGTAATCCCGCTCTTTGATAAAACTCGACTAATCCACCCTTGACAAATCGAAAGATTTTAGACCTGGTGCCATTTAAATTTAATTATGAAATCCTGTAAAATGAAAGTGCCAAAAGCTTACCAGGGTAGTACCTTCTTTGGAGGAATGCTCTTGATTTTATTAGGAGCTTATTACCAGTCCCGCAATCTGGATAGTTCTGGTTTCTATAAAATAGGTTTTTTGGCTGTTGCAATATCTATTGCATTGTGGGCAGCGTTTGGGTATTTTAAGGATAATAAATTGGGGTGAATAGCTTTTTCTTGGAAGCTATTAGGGATATTCTTTCCCAGCCGATTTCTCCTGTAGGAGCCTCAGCTGAACCTGAGAAGTTAAAGTTGATTTATATCATTGTTGATAGTTGCAGGATTATGCATTGCCAGAAAATATGCAATTACAATTATAGTTGCAGTAGCACTAGCAATAAATGCAGTTGCTGCGCCGAACTGAAACCAAATTACTCCTGTCAGCGAGCTTGCCAGCATAGTGCATATACTTTGAAGCGCTGAAAAAGTGCCTATGGCTGTAGCTGTATCTTTTTTGGTTGTAATGTTGGAAATCCATGCTTTTGAAATCCCTTCTGTGGCTGCGGCATAAATACCATACAGAAAAAATAGTCCAAAAAAGAAGTAAAGATTTGAGTTTACCGACATTCCAAAATACACTGTTGCAAATAATGCAAGCCCTATAATAAAGATGGTTCTTAGCCCAACCTTGTCGGCAAGGATACCAACAGGAAAAGAAAAGGAAGCGTAAATTAAGTTGTAAAAAATATAGATCCCGATCACCATTGTATCGTCAAGTCCTGCTTGCTTTGCCCGTAGCAGAAGAAAAAAATCTGAACTGTTGAAAAGAGTAAATAGTAATAGCCCTGTAACCACCTTTCTGTATTCAGCTGGACTTACTTTCCAGTATTTCAGGAATGAAAAGAAAGGTGTTTTTATTTTTGGTCTAATTTCATTTACTTTTTTTTCTTTGAGATAAAATGAGGATAGCACTGCAAAAAGACCCGGAATGAAAGCAATGAAAAAAAGTGTTTTGTATTCCTTCGGATAAAAATACAAATAAAGCAATGCCAATGAAGGGCCAAGTACAGCTCCAAGCGTATCCATCCCTCGATGAAAACCAAAAACTTTTCCTTTTGTTTCAGGTGTTGCTTCATCTGAAAGAATTGCATCCCGTGCTCCTGTACGAATACCTTTGCCGAAGCGGTCCATTGTCCTCACAAAAAATATCCATAAAGGGAATGTGAAAATGGCCATCATTGGTTTTGAAATAGCACTGAGCGCATAACCAATTTGCACAAAAGGAACCCGCCTGGCCGAAGTATCTGAAAGCTTGCCGAAATACCCTTTGCTAAGCCCGGCGGCTGCTTCAGCAACACCTTCAAGTATTCCGATCAATATAATAGAAAAACCAATTGCCTTTAAGTAAATAGGCAAAACAGGATACAACATTTCACTTGCAGTATCTGTAAACAAACTTACCAAAGATAAAATCCAAACAGTCCGGGTAATGTATTTCAAAATTTATTTTTTAACAATGAGTTTAATGACCTTAAAACAGGTTTGCAGGAACCGAACCTCTATATTGACTTACCAGGTAGGGCATCGTAAAAAGTTATTGCTTATGATTATTGAACCATCCATCCACACATGCTCACAAGATCAACCAGGATACGTTTCCTGAAGCCAATTTTTTCAATTTTTTCCGCAAAAATTACTGGTTCATTTTACTAAACAGCTCACTGATAGCTTCTGAATTTGCCTTTAACCTACCCTCACTGAAGCCGAATGTCAATTCTGTTTTTCCTGCTTTCATCTGTTGAAATACGGCTTCAACAAAATCACTAACAGCGGGTTGTCCATCGTGGATACCTTTTCCGCCAAGGTCTGTGTTTAAAGCAGGTGGGATCATTTCTATTACCTCAATGTTTTTGGATTTCAACATTTGTCCCAATGACAAGGTGAAAGAGCGGAAGAATGCTTTGGTAGCACAATACACCGGAACTTTTGTAAGCGGAACAAATGCCAGGCCTGAAGTAATATTTATAATTGTATCCAATGATTTTAAGTTTATAAACAGCGACGTTAAATGAACGGGCGCTAAAACATTGGTAGTAATTTCCCCCTTTGCCTTCTCATAAAAGTCACTATCTGTAATACTCATCCAGTTTTGTATGCCTGCATTATTTACGAGCACATTCAGATCGCGGTGGTTTTTAGTCACCCAATTGAATAATTCTATACGCTCAGCTTCAATGGACAGATCGCACACTTTGGTAATAACAGAAGGAAATTTTTTGGCAGCTTCTTTTAGCGCTGCTTGGCGTCTTCCGCAAATAATCACAGTGTTGGTTTCCTTAATAAATCTTTCAGTAAGTCCCAGGCCGATGCCGCTCCCACCGCCTGTAATCAGAATTTTGTTGTTAGCTAACTTCATTTTGTTTTTTTTAAATTGATCCTGCAAATTTAGATGATGAAGTTTAGTTTAGTCATATTTTCGTTTCAGAGCTTTTGAGAAATAATTAATCTTATTTCAACTATTACCAGTCTTTTGCTCTGGTTCTGGCTTGTATTCCCTGCAATTAACGAACTTCGAAAAAAAGGAAGTCAGGATTCGGATTTACGTGAATCCTTAAAATTATTTTGCATTTTTGTAAATAAATTACCGGAAATACTCAATATGAATAAATTCAGTATAACGTTAAAGCATCTCTTGATTTTTTTGGTTGTTTGCTTCTGCCAATATTCATTTTGTGATGCGCAAACCTATTCGCACAAATTTCGGGTAATTGCTTTTTTTTCTGAGAAGAAAGACCCTGCTCATATAAGTTTCGATCATGAAGCCAACCAGTGGTTTCCCAAAATAGCTGCGAAATATCATTTTACTTACGATTCTTCCAACGACTGGAATAACCTGAATACAACATTTCTGTCCAAATATGATGTGGTAATATTTTTAGACACACGTCCAGATTCACTGGCACAAAGATTGGCCTTTCAAAAATATATGGAACGTGGCGGCGCATGGATGGGTTTTCACTTTGCTGCTTTTGCATTAACTCCCTCGGAATATCCCCAAAATTGGGACTGGTATCATGAAACATTTTTGGGAGCAGGTCAATATATAAGTAACACCTGGAGGCCGACTTCAGCAATTTTAAGAGTTGAAGACAGAATCCATCCTATAACCAAAGGTTTGCCTGAAAGATTTAAATCTGCACCAAATGAATGGTACCTGTGGGAAAATGATCTGCGCAGGAATCCTTCTATCAAAATATTATTGTCAATCGACTCTTCAAGCTATCCTTTAGGTACTGGGCCCAAACTTTATGAAATATGGCACAGCGGTTATTATCCTGTGGCGTGGACTAACATAAATTATAAAATGGTTTATTTTAATATGGGCCATAATGATATGGACTATGAGCATAAATTTGATAGTGCCAACAGGACCCTTTCTTCTACCTTTGCAAGTGAAATGCAGAACAGACTTATTATAAATGCGTTATTGTGGCTGGGCTCGAAAGGAAAAAATAGAATGTGATTCGTGAATTATAAATTGTAATACTTTTATAAATCTTCTCCTTTTGAAAGCGACCTTTCCTGCCTTACGAGCTGCCTTACTATTTTTTAACTCAAAAAAATTAATTATGAAAAAAATGCTCACGGCAATTGCAGCCGCTTTTGTATTATTCTCCTGTAACACCAAGTCTACAGAACCTTCTGTAGCCAGTGATTCAACTAAGGCTACCGGAATGGCTACGGCAGAAATAAAACCTGCGGAAATTGCAGATTCAAAATATATGGATATCGGTAAGCGGTTTCTTGCAAATTTTTCCAAGGGGGATATTGATACCTGGTTGAATGACTATGCAGACAGTGCAGTTTATGTATGGAATAGCGGCGATAGCCTAAAAGGCAAAGCAGCTATTGGTAAATACTGGAAAGGTCGCTGGACAGGGCTTGAGTCTATCTCATTTACGAATGACATCTGGCTGCCACTGCAGGTAAATAAGCCGCAAAGTGTAGAAGCTCCGGGAACGTGGCTGTTAGGATGGTATATGTTTAACGAAAAATTCAAGAACGGGAAATCGGTCGTAGAATGGGCTCATGATGACATGCACCTTGACGCTAACGGTAAAGTGGATCGCACGATTCACTATGTAGATATGGCACCGATAAAGGCTGCATTAGGAAAATAATTTATCATTCTGTTTTCTAAAAAAGCATAATAGAATTAAACATTCTATTATATTATGCTTTTTTATAGATTTCATTGGCCTTAAAACTTTTTTTCTTTGCCAGGTACTCAGGGCCGGAAATACCATTTATGTGTGTACATCATCCGCTCAATACGATAAATTGAACCAAAAGTATATAACGCATTCCCCTGTTCATAATGCAAAACCAGGAACGTGAATTTTTTATCCTGGTCTACGCCGTTAGGAGAGCTAATTGGATGCAACATCTGTAAACTGTACCGAATAAACCATGGGCAGGTAGTTATTAACGGTTTGCCAGCTTTCTCCCCTGTCAGGAGAAAAAAACAGGTTACCGGTTGTTGTTCCAAAAGCAACTGCATCCCCTGAAGTTGCCAGTGCATGGCGATACACAATATCAAAACAGTTATGCTGTGGTAACCCCTTGTCTAAATTTTTCCAGCTTTTGCCTCCGTCATCTGTGCGGCAGATACAAAGCGCTCCCTTTATGGCAGTGCGGGTAGTATCACTATTGGCAGGGCAAACCCACGCCTGTTCCGGGTTGTCATCGGCAACGGCAAGGCCAAAGCCAAACTTCGCAGGGCCTTCATCCTCGCTAATATCCTTCCAGTTCATACCGCCATCCGTGGATCGGAAAATTCCGCAATGATTTTGCTGCCATAGTGTATCCGGGTCCGTTGGTGCTGACACCAAAATATGTGGATCGTGGCCAATATCTGCATGGGGGTCGGGAAGAAAATCTGCACGAAGGCCTTTGTTTCTCACACCCCATGTTTTTCCGGAATCAGTAGTTTCAAAAACACCGGCGCAACTGATTCCTATAAATACATGTTCTTCATTGCGCGGATCAACTACAATCGAATGTATACCAGGCTGATCGCGGCCACCGCCCATCCAGTATTGCTTACGGCTCGGGTGATCCCATAAAGACTGAACCAGCTTAAAATTGCTTCCCGCATCATCGCTTACAAAAAGGCCTCCCGGATCTGTACCCAGCCAAAGCCTTGAGGGGAATGACTTACCTCCATTAGCGAGAGCCCAGATATAACGTGTCGAAGCTTTTATTCCGTCTTTTATTTCTTCACCTTCAGGGTACGCAGGAGCGTTAACTTCCTCCCACGTTGCCCCCCGGTCTTTCGAGCGATGAAGCTTAACACCCCAATGGCCGTGATCTAATGCGGCCCACCATGTTCCGGAGCGGTCATCTGCATAAGCGATGGAAACGGGCACTCCTTCGAAAGAGAGGTTTTCCACTTCCCAATTATTATGGTGAAAACGGTAGGCTAAGAAACCTTTCCTTGTTCCGAGAAGCAAAGCATGTTTCATTTGTATTACATTTTTGAGTTAACCCCCCGATAAAGCCTGCATGAAGTAAATTTCGCTGTCCGGTGAAAAATGATCACTGAGCCCCTCCCGGTCATTTATCATTTTACCATTAATAAAAATATTAACATGGTTACGCAGATTGCCTTGCTCATCCAGCAAATAGCTGCGCACCCTCGGGTGCCCGGCCTCCATTTCGTCCAGAAGTTCCCTCAGCGTATTTCCCTTGACCGGCATTTCTTTCAAGTCGGGGAAAAATCTTTCCAGGGCATATGTAAATTTCACTGTAGGCATTTCAATTATATAAATACCTTTTGATCAAAGCTTCAAAATTTAGAAAAGGCATGTCTAAGCTACACATTTTTTTTATTCTATGGTTGCTTTAATTAAAATATGATTCCGGAATTATTTTCCACATATCGTGAGCCAGCCTGCCGTTGAGTAATTCATAAATTAAATAGATGGGCCAGAAAATATAATGAATAATCGCCAGCAAAATAGAATGATTGTAATACCAGCTCACCATGATGGCGTATATGCCGAGGATGAAGTAGAATATGCTTTTATCTCTGTTTCTCATAACTAATTATTTATGCAGTCATGTAACCCAAACGTAAAAATATCAATTATTCACGGCTAGAAAATTAAAAATTTGCGAGCGCCCCATATAGATTTCTTTTTATACAAATATGCCTCTGCCCATACCCGGAAATTTAAAGTTCTTTAATATAGCGGGCGCTAAATTGGAATTTGTCAAAATTCATTTCTACAAAAAAGTTCTTAACGCCACCTTTTTTAGCTGAAGCAAAAAATTCTTTCCAGTCAATAATCCCCTGCCCTATTGCAACTTCTTTTTTTTCAGCCGTCCAGTCAGAAAGATGCGAGGATATGAACCTACCGGGGTATTTATCAAAGTAGGTGGAAGCCTTATAGCCAAGATTTATTACCTCAGTTTGAAATTGCATCTTAACCAGAGCGGGATCAAAACGACTCATCAGGGCATCATAAATAAGCTGACCTTCCTGCATGACAAATTCCATTTCATGGTTGTGGAAACCAGTTTGCATGCCAGCTGATTTTATTTTTTCAGCTGCAACGTTTAGTTTATCAGCATCGCCATAATAATCGTTCAAAGTAGCCGTTTTCGGCAACCAGAATGTGGAGCATATCATTTGGGAAAGTCCAAGATCATGGGCGAATTCAATACTCTTATCCAGGTTCTCCGGGGTAAATTCTGATTTACCAAAATGACAACTTGGACAGGTAAGTCCCGAGTCTTCAATAATGCTTTTGATATCGGATGTTTTCATTTTGGTCAGGAAGCCAAAACCAATTTGAGAATAGCCTGTAGGGCTGCACATCTCAACCAGTTTGTATCCGAAACTTTCCATGGTTTTCAGGGTGCCTGCAAAATCTTTCGCAAGCATATTTCTAATAGTATAGCTTTGAAATCCGAGGGGGAAATCAAATAATTTTGAAACCGGGTTTGATAGTAATACACCGGGGATCTGTGATAAAGCAATTGCAGAGCCTAATCCAACAGCGCCTTTGCCTATAAAACTTCTCCTGGTTATTTTTTTCATGATAAATTAAATATAATCGTGTGCTTGTTTGAAATTAAATAGTTGAAGGATCCCAGCCGGCCCTGTATTCGCGGGATAGGTATTTATTTGCATCCGGCACATTGGTTATTGTTAAGCTCGCTGCATCATATTTTAATAGGCGCCCGGTTCTTAAAGCGACCGCATACAGGTTTACCGCCTCCGTTAGATGTTCTGCTTCCATAAAGTTCCCGGGATATTGCTTACCTGTTCTGCAGGCATCCACAAAAAGAGGCAACGCTGAAGATGTTTGTTCAACCTGACTTCGCTTATCGGCTGTTGTATTTATTGTCGCTTCCATTTTCTTCCCCGAAATGATCTGTGGATTCTGAACGTTAAATCCCGCCAGTATTTTACCACCGTCTCCAACGAACATCATCCCTTCTGCCGGCAATTCTTTATTTGCATCCATTAATTCAGCAGGAATCGGAGGCCTCATGCCGCCATCGTACCAGCATAGATCAACTGCAGGCCTTGAGCCATTGGCTGGATATTTAAACCTTACGGTACTGGCCATCGGGAAGGAGAAGTCATTATGTATCTGGTAGGGAACAGGTTCATGCATAGCCACCACATGACTCAGGTGTGGCTCAATAACTATGGGAGCTGTCAGTTGCAAAGCATTGAATACTGTCCATAGGCTGTAATGTCCCATATCTGCCAGAGACCCACCACCGAAATCGTACCAGCCACGGAAAACCATATTCGTGTATTCAGGACTGTAAGGACGGTTAGCTTCCGGTCCCAGCCAAAGGTCCCAATTAAGCCCGGCGGGCACAGGAGGTGTGTCGGTTGGTATCACCGGATATTGCGGCCATACAGGACGATTGGTCCAGTTATGCACTTCAATAAGCGAGCCGATGGCGCCTGCGTTTATCCATGCCATCACCTGGCTCATATCGCCATTGGAATCCCACGGTATAAGGTGAGTGATCACCTTCGTGTTCCGTGCTGTTTCTATAACTTTTTTTCCTTCAAGCAATCGGTTTGAAAGTGGCTTATGCACTAATACGTGTTTGCCCCGCTTCATGGCCGCTATGGCAATAACTCCATGCAAGTGGTCAGGTGTCATGATCTTAACAGCATCAAGGTCCTTTTCTTTATCCAAAAGCTCCCGGGCATCTGCGTACGCAGCACAACCGTTATATTTTAATTCAGGATGAATATTAGCATAAAAAGTATCCACGATGGATTTACCATTGTCCCTGCCCCCCGGAATCATATTGTCTCCGCCCGAATCCCAGTCGGGTTTGTTGATGGCTTTTCGTATTTCAAATCTCAGGTAGTCTTTTCCCCAGTCTTTATAACCTACAGCATCTTTATTGGGGTCGCACACCGCAATTACGCGGAATTGATCATTTGCGAGCAACGGCAGCAACTCCCTGATGCCTTGCGTACCGGTGCCAATGTAAGCCAGGGTAATCTTGTCGCTTGGGGCAACATATTTTTTGCCGCCCAGCACATGCCTTGGCAGAATGGTAAAAGCCAATGCGCTGGTGCCCACTAATTCAACAAATTTCCGGCGATCCATTGAAGAAGCGGATCCTGGTATTTCTGAGGGATTTTCATTTTCTGGGTACATTGAACCGGCCATTTGGGGATTTTCTTTTTTCATACAAGCATATTATGTCGTTTCATGAAAGTACCAAATTATTATTATAAAAATTACTTTCAGGATAAAATAGCTCCTTGAAAACTATATTTTTTTAAAATTAAGATTAAGAAAAAAGAATTTGAAGCAACGTAATAACCCAAAGCAAAATTTATAAATACGGCGGAGTCAAGAATCAGCAATCGCCAATTTTTTCTAAGGCAAAACACCCAAGAGGGCATCCTGATACATACATTGTTGAATCAGAATTCCCATAAAAATTGCCGGATATGAGATTACCTCGCTGTATCCCGAAACAGCGTTGTATGAATACTTTCACTTCCAAAGTCAATATCCAAACCACATGAATCACCATAAATTTTTCCTTTGTGCGGATAATCTGTTCCATCAACCGTAACCTGGAAAGAAAAGTTATCACCCACCACCTTTCCACTGTCAATGGGTACGATTCCCTCTGGTGATTCAGCCGTGCCAGTCAGCCGTGTACTGTCTACTTTAAAATTATATCTCACATTTAATTCGTTACCATCAGGGGTTTTGATTAAGCCTGTCCACTTGCCATCGAGGTCAGCAGCTACGGCCATAATAAAGATAAAGCAGCAGCCTAAGGCAATAGCATTGAAAAACTTTCTTTTCATTATTGTTATTTTTAATGCAATAATAAGAAGACTATTTCTTAAAAAGTTTTTGAATGAAAAAAAAATATCCCCAAATTAAGATTCATATTGTTTTCCTGCAATCTCTGCTTTAGTGTTCCCTCTCATGTTTTGTATTTATCTTTATTTCCGAATGATCGTAAGGCCTCATTGAGCAAGGGATAGTAAATACGCAAACTAATTAAGTTAAAACGTCCATCAAGACCAGATTTTTAGAATATAAGCACAAAAAAGGTTTTACCCGGATAGCCTTAAAAAAAAGTTGCTGGCTAAAAATAAATCATGAAGATCTTAACAACCGCAACCTACAGCGAAGGATATTTCACCTTGCTTAAGCAAACTGCAGAAGACCTTAAGTACCAGCTGTCTGTTTTGGGCTGGAGACAACCATGGAAAGGATTCGCATGGAAAATTGAATTGTATGCACAGGAACTGAAGACCATCGCACCGGATGAAATTGTTATTTGCGTTGACGCCTATGATGTAGTTGTGGTAGGTCCGCCTGGGGAAATCCTGGCAAAATTCAAGGAGATAAATCACCCAATCGCATTTTCAGGACAGCGGTACTTTCCGGGTCAATCATGGATGCGAATTTTAGCTGATAAGCTGATGAGCGATAATCATGATCAATATATCAAGAACCGAATTGATGACCCGTATGACTATAGCCGCCCTTGTATGGGCTTATTAATCGGCTATGCCGGAAAATTGCTGGAACTTTTCAACGCCTTACTTGAAATTGAAAAAGAAGAGTCGATCAATAACGACCAGATACTTCTCAACAAATATTACCTGAAAAATCCCGATAGTATTTTTCTTGACAGTTCTTGCACCATGTTTCAAAATCTTTGGCGAACCGGATGGGGGTTGTTTGGAAAGATCAATCCGCACAATTCCAGGTGTGAAATTGATATCTATTTTGATGAACAATATAAAAGGAAAAGGGTAAGAAACAAAAAGTTCAATACAACAGCATGCTTTATTCACGGGCCTTTCAACCTCGACATGAGTTTGGTAATAAAGGAACTTGATCTGAAAGCCCCCCCATTGGATCTGTATAAGAGCTGGCACTATTGGGAATATAGTATTATGTATTTTTTAAAAAGAGGAATCAGATTTTTTGGCCGATGGGTATTTGGAATTTTACTTTTGATAATAGTGGGGGTAATATTAATTTATCATTTCCTTTTATGATTATTCGCAAATATTCTGCAGTCAATATATTCCTGGTAATATGGAAAGGTTAATTCACTGAGGCTCGCATTCGGTGATGTGAAAACTTGATTTGTTTTGGGGTTTTCTCAGAAATCGCTTAAAGGCATTTTCAAAAATGACCGTCCAGAACTGAATAATAAAGCCAAACCATTACCTTACGCTTTTGTTCTTATTTATTAACCCGGGGTTAACATCGAATTAGAATATTTGCCTCAATTTTAGATTCTGTATTAAAAATTAGCTTATGATGTTTTCAGCAATATTCAAGCAACATGGAAAAATCAAAATTCCCTTCTCCAAAAGCGGAACGGGTAAGCTTGATGCTGCGACGACGAAGAAACTCACAGAGATATCTCAAAATAACAGTGATGTTTTCCTGTCAATCCTTTCCAGTAATACAGATGGACTCACTACAGTCCAGGTAAATGAAAGGCAAAAGCAATTTGGCCTAAATGAAATTCATCATGAAAAGGCGCCTTCCTGGTTTGCACAATTATTGCATTCATTTATTTTCCCTTTCAATGCAGTGCTGATGATCATTGCAATTATTACCTACCTGACGGACGTGCTTTTTGCAAATGCCCAGGAAAAAGACTACAAAACGATCATCCTGCTGTGTGTGATGATTTTGCTTAGTTCCCTAATAAGGTTTTGGCAGGAATTCAGGAGTAATAAAGCGGCAGAAACATTAAAGGGCATGATAAAAACAACAGCGAATGTTTTGCGAAAAGAAACAGGCAGGCAGGAAATAAATATTAGTGAACTGGTGCCAGGCGATATTATTTATTTATCGGCCGGCGATATGATACCCGCCGATTGCCGGGTCATTAATTCAAAAGATCTATTTATCAGCCAGTCTATGCTTACCGGTGAGTCATTACCGGTTGAAAAAAGAAGTACTGAAGAAGCTGATGCCGGCAAAAAATCACCGCTTGAGTTAGAGAATATTTGTTTCATGGGCACTAATGTTGCAAGCGGTTCTGCGGTGGCAGTTGCAGCAGTAACTGGCGATAAAACATATTTCGGATCATTGAGCAAGGCAATTACCGGTGACCGCACCGAAACCAGTTTTGACAAAGGCGTAAAAAGTGTAAGCTTCCTTCTAATCCGCTTTATGATGATTATGGTGCCACTTGTATTTTTTATCAATGGCTTTACCAAGGGTAACTGGCTTGAAGCATTACTTTTTGCCATATCCGTAGCCGTTGGTTTAACTCCCGAGATGCTGCCGATGATTGTAACAACCAACCTTGCCAAAGGAGCGGTGAATATGAGTAAAAGAAAAGTTATCGTGAAGCGTCTGAACGCCATACAGAGTATAGGAGCAATGGATATCCTGTGTACTGATAAAACGGGTACACTAACGATGGATAAAATTATTTTAGAAAAACACCTGAATGTTCAAGGTGAGGAGGATGATGAAGTATTAAAATGGGCCTTTCTGAATAGCTACCATCAGACTGGATTAAGAAATCTTATGGATAAGGCAATTCTAGAACATGTGGAATTACATTCTGTGCTTCACCCGGAAGAACAATTTAAAAAAGTAGATGAAATTCCTTTTGATTTTCAACGCAGGAGAATGAGCGTAATCCTGGAAATGCAAAATGGAAAGGACCTCTTGATTTGCAAAGGAGCTGTAGAAGAAATGCTCGGTGTTTGTACGCATGCCTTT
>OBLU010000635.1_pt1 | contig 32944 bp, 25 predicted proteins | sample 1518681 | NCBI WGS metagenome assembly OBLU01 (sample SAMEA3539304, study PRJEB22396) | soil metagenome | biome: tundra; feature: field; material: soil | place: USA | collected 2010-05 | depth 0.15 m
TGTCGTAGAAAACACGGCGCCAGAAGTAAGCCTGTTCACCGCCCGTGGCCATATTGGTGAACTCAGCCGTCACGGCCCTCTCAAAAATCTCCTGCGTCTCTTGGGAGAAATCGCCTTCGCTGGTGCGTGTCCAGAAGCGCTCCGCGTTGAGCCGCTGTAACCAGAAGCGACGCAACTCGGTCATAGTCCTCCCCGCCGAAACAAGGCAGGCGTAACCAAAGAGCCGATACCAGAGGGACATTCCACCGGGATCACCCGGCAATTGAAGCAAGCGTTTCAATTCGGCTTTCCGCCGTTCCTCCCCCCAAAGAGCGCCTCCGTGGAAAAGTTCCCAGTTGGCCTCTCCTTCGAGCGTGTAGTCCCCGGTCGGTCTTCCTTGGCGCTCCCACCAGAGCCAGAGCTGGCGAACGGTCCACGGTTGGCGTTGAACCTCGGCCTCTTCTTCCTCAGACTCGACCCGTTGCTGTTCCTGCGCCCACTGTCTCAGCTGGTCCTCAAACAGCCGAAGGCAATGGGACAGAATCTCATGGCGTTCCTTCTCATCAGGGAATCTTTGCTTAAACCATCCCAGTGACTGCAACTGCCAAAGCCAGTTGCGATCGTCTCGTTGGCGACGTAACTCCTCGGCGAGGCGCTCCTTCAGTTCGCCACTCAGCAAATAGCGCAGCGCTGAAACACACGTCTCCTCGTCACCTGCCCGCAACACCCACGCCGCCATCGTATCGACATTTGCCTCCAGTCCCGATCGGCAAGCGATGAAGAACGCGAGGGCATCGCCAGTATAAGCCGTGTTCAGGCGAGATTCCCCCGGTGCGAAGGCGGCTCGCTGTGTCTCTTCGGGCCCCACGCGTCCCTCCGCTGCCACGACCAGTTGTGTGGTCTTGTGCCAGGAACCGTCGGCAGCCTGAAATTGGACATCCGCCAGCAAGGCGTTCAGGGCCTTATGCTCCTGTTCGTCGCGTTCGCCCGGTTTGCCTCCCAGCAAATCCCGGAGGAATTCCGGCGCGATAAGCAGTCCCAGGCGTGCCGCCAGCTCAGGGTCGGCCCGGTGATTGTGCCCGAGCTCCCATTCGACAGCATTCGCCAAATACACTGGTTCCGTTTTCTGTTTGCGCACGCCCAGCCAGTCCAGCGTGGAAGCGACCCGGTTATTGGAACAGATGCGCCCAACGGACACCTTCTTGCGGAAGGTGGGCCAGCCGCTAACTATCTCAAAAACAGGCTCACGGTCGAGGGCACCTATCGCAGTATGGTGCAGATCCGGTATCCGCGTCAGCGCGCGGTAATCACCCGGCAAGCCTGTTGGCATGGCCGGGCAAGTCTCGTAGAAGTGATAAAGCCCATCCGCCTCCGAGTGCCAAAGCATCCGGCGGGCGAGGCAGGCAAAGACAGAGTCGTCGCCTTTGGGGCAGGCTTGAGCAAACTGAACCCCGAGCACCTGCCACAAACCTTGCCAGAACCGATAAGCCTCCAATTCTTGTGCTACGTCGAGTTCAGCCCGTATGGCTTCCCAATTCTGCTCAGCAAACGCCCAAAGGCTCTCGAGTTTCGATGTGACCAGCCATGCAATCTCCCCAGCCAATTCCAAATTCCTCTTGGAATTCGACGCAAGTTGGATTCGTCCGGCGTCCGGCTCAAACGGCCCATTTACAGCGAAGCCGAAGCCCAGACTGTCGCGCGTTGGTGCAGTTACCCAAAACACGGGCACTTTGGCGGGTAAAGGCGTCATACCCTCCGTATTCATGCCGAACATCAGTGCTATTTCTCCTCGTCGGATCATGATCGCGCCAGTTGCCTTGCCGACCGGAAGCGCGAATCTCCCGAAAGACACCCCGTCTACTCCTGGCAAAGGTTCTTCGCTCCAGCTGAAAGGCTCCTCCGCCTGGCTCACTACGACCACCTGCTTTATGCGCCTGGAGAAGGCTAGAAGGACTGGCATCAGTTCACGGAACGGCTCTAGCACCGGTTTTGGTGACTGGCCTTTGCAGAGCGGCAGTTCAATCACCGTCCCAGGCTGCTTTTGCTCAGCATTGCGTTCGGAAAGATAGGCCTCTAAGCGGTTCCGTTCTGGCGGCCTTAGTGGCATGGGATAGAAGCCACCCCTAACCACGAAATCGACCTCCCCACTGAGGACTTTAGGTGCATCTGAAATCAACAGCACACTTTTGAAGCCCAGTCCAAACTTGCCCGTAACCGGAGGGCCGGCGGCAGAATCCTTTTCAGACAGATTCAACGTCAGCATGTAATGGAGGTCGTGGTCAAATCCCGCATCGCGTCCGTCAAAGCCCGCTTCGCCGCGGAACTGGTTGATGGGCCTTCCCCAGTGCAGGAAGACCAGCGCGGAGCCTTGTTGCACAATCACGAAAGGGTTCGAGTGATCGTCCTTAAGTCCCGGACTAAGGCGTTCCGCCTGCACATAGGCATCGTCCGCGTTTTGCCAAAGTTCAAAGACTACTGATTTCTCATCGTAGCGGAACCGCTGCACGGTCTTCCGAACCGCGCTCAGGAGTTCTTCATGGACCTGGTCGCTCTCCAACGCATAACGTAGTTGATCAATCGCCTGGAACTCCATCTTCTCCGCCCGTCGGGGAAGCGCCGGCGAAAATCGCTCCTCCGCGCGGCGGTTGTTCGCTGCATCCCACTTTTTTAGCAGGGGCTTCAAGCTTACTGAACTGCCGGCCCCTACTTGGCGCAGCAGCGCGATTGCATTTCTCAGTAGGAATTGCTGGGCGATAAGGATGTGAAGTTGTCCGGTATCGGCGAAGCGCTTCCACAGCGCATCAATTGGAAAACTCCCACGGCAGAACACCCATTTAAGCACTTGCCGTGAAGTCTCCCGGAGCATGTCGACAAGTTTCTGACAACCGATCGCCGTGGCACCACCCTCAAGACCTGCCAGTTGGAACGACAATTCCAAGGGGTTGCCGGTTAGCTCGAACGCCTCAGCACCATTGCCAAGCAGGAGAGTTGTAATGGGTTGCGCTCTCCCCGCCTGAAACGATGCCCCAGTGACGGAGCGCCATTGAATCCGGTTTTCTAAAGCCACTGAGCATCGAAACCGGTAGCTCTCGAGCGTGGTGCCAAGAGGGGAGCCGCGACCATCAAGTGAGGAAATTTCTTCCCGTAAACTCGAGAGAGAGTGCGGGCCGAGATACGCCTGCGCGAGCCGCTTCACGGCTGGATCGCCGCCGAGTATGCCAAGGAAAACACCGATTAGAGGTCGAGGGACGCCGGTCCAATTGGCAAAGTATTCCTGCAGCACAGCGGCAGTCGGTCTTGGCGCGGCGGGCTGACGATTCTGGGATGGCTGGCCTTGCGGTCCTTGGCCGTCGTTTTGCAGTGGGGCAGGTTCCAGGGCTGAGGTATGGTAGTCGCAGAGGATGTCGCTCTGAGAGATCCCGTTGGCAGGAAAGGCTAGCGCAGCCGGCGATTTCCATTGCCCAGCTGCGCTTCGTAATTCGACGCCGTCAGTTCTGAGAACCGCGAGCGTGAAGATTTTGCCCTGTTCAGCGATTGCCGTCAGATACCAAGCGAAGGCCTGATCGTAAGCTGCGCAAGTTTCAAGACTTGGGCCTCTTTGTCCTGCGGCCAAGTATTTCAGGATTTCGACGTAGGCCTTTTGATTGAGCTGGCCAGTGAGATCCCGGACGAAACCTGCCAAAAATCCGCGCAGACAAGTCTCGTTGTGAATCACCTTCACGAGTCGGGCGACGGGCAACGATTTGACCGGAGCGTTCTCCGTCGCCTTTACCCAGTCGGCGACCTCTTCGCCAGTCCACTCTCCGGAAAGCCCGGTAGACCAAGCTGGGTCTCGCTGGAGAAGCATGGACAGCGTTTTCATCGCCTCCTCGGGGGCGGGCAAGATTACTCCCTTAAAGCGCTCGAAGCGGTCGTGTTTCCGCACCGATTCCGGGAGCCTGAGGAGAGGCACGCGGCCGTTCAAGACGTTCGTAGGTAACTTATCAAGTTCACTTTCGGCACCACGAACATGCAGGAGATCCGAAGGATTGACGACGCCACCCCCAGTCAACGGAAGCCACGCCACGGCTACAATCTGATCCCGCAATTCCGCCCGTAAGTATTCTGACTTTCCGATGGCCGTCAGGATTGCATCCCATCGTTGCGAAGGCTCCGGGTGGCTAAGCGCTGTCTTGATGACGGCTTCCCAGCTCAAGGGTCTGAATCCGTCGGCCTCGCGGAAACGCGCGTATCCAGGTCGGTCTCGCAACCGCGTTACCAGTGCGTTGAACTCTTCAGGCAGGTCTTTGAAGGTGCCATTATCTATATAAGTATGCTCGTCGACGCGGACGCGGCGGTCATCGACCGTATCGTGTATGTTCAATCCGCGGAGGACCTCAAGGTCCTCGAAGTGCAGCAGGATATGGTTGCAATCACTCTTGGAGAGGTTCGCGCAATCGACGTTGGTCGGCCCAATTTCGCGGATTAGCGCCTCGACGTTCGCTTCCGAGGCCGGAACCAGATTTAGATGCTGGCGCTCTTCAGCTTTCAGCCTGAGTTGCCCAGCTACCGAAGCTGCAATGCGTCGCCACACCTGGTTGGCTTGGGCCAGCGCGTTCTCCAGCAGGCGAAGCAGCACCGGCGCGGCGGCGGTCTCGTCGAAGAGGGTCGCGGCTGCTTGCGACGCTCGGATGTCGCCATGAAGCAGACAACGAAGGGTGGCCCACGCACGCGAATCGGTTGGGTGGGTCTCTGGCACCAACCGCTCGAACAAGTGCTTGCGGGTGGCGAAATCGGCAGCAAGTCGAGCCGCGTTGCTCAGCAACTGAAAACAGGAAGCGGCGTTGCAGTCTGGCGTGTTGAGGCTCAGCACTTCGGCGACTTCATACTGAACCAGCAGCGGTTTCAGCTCGGGGGCAGCCTTGGCGAGGTCCCTCGCCCATGATTCCCCCCCTGTAAACAGATGTCCATTCGTGCTGACGACCTGCAAGTGACCGACACTCACTGCGTGAACCGCCTTGTCCGGTTCATGGGAGCTAAAAAGCGGAAGTTCCCTGATTTGGCCCGTCCAGTCCGGCGGTTTCCCCGGGGAACTTCGCAGCAACCTTACGGCGATGCTGGAGCGTTGGTTGAGTTCATGCTCAACCTTGAAGGACAGCCCACCCAACCCATGAAGCACCGGAAGTAACGTCGGCCATGTGATCGAACCGCTGCCTTCGGCGTCACGGAAATCCTGCCAGAGTAGAGCAACGGGCAGCCTCGAAGTCGTGAGGACGCGGGCGAGCTTGGGACTCGCCTCGGTGGCTTTCGCAGGCAGACCGATGAACGATTTCGCGGGCAGTTGTCGGAAGAACTCTTTCCACAGCTTCGCTAAGGCCTCGTCGTCAGGGAGTCGCTGGCTAACCAAATGGTTGGCCAGATCGACCAGTGCCGCGGTGACTTCCGGCGCCTGCTCGTTTCCATACTGCGTCGTCAGCCTCAGGAGGTAGGTTAATTGCCGGGCATTTTGGAAGACGGAAAGGGGAATCCCGTCCAGCAAGTTCGCCAAAGCCCGACCGCTAATGGGAGATGGCTTGTGGTCCGCCAGGTGCGGCCCAGTTAGTTCCTTTCCGTCACGTATGTGCTTCAGGGAGACTGATGCTTTCTCGGTGAAGCCCGCCAATGATGGGAGCAGGGTGTAAAGTTCCGATTCCGGGAAGTCGAGTGCGGGCAATCCAATCCACTCGGGCGGGTTGCTACGATTCGCATCCCATTCTTGGCGCTCCCAGACGCTACCCGTCTGTCGTAAGCGGAGAATGAACCGCTGCCCATGGCACATCCACGGATTGATTGGCTTCAGTGTTTCAGACCGAGCCATCGCATCGACGATTGCGCCTGCTTCCGCGAACTCCATTTGCTCCTGCTTGACGAAAGCTTCCAGACTGGGCAGCAGGAGGGGCGCGATTACATCCCGCATGAGCGTGCGATTCCACAGTTTGCGCAGTTCTTCCTCGGACTTTGCCGTTTCGAAACTGGTTTGTTCGGGCAGATCGTCAAATCGCTCAATGTCGCGACGTCCGGAGTCGACGAAGAAATGACCGTGCAAGAAAATGCCGTAGTTAGACCCGCCTTTGATCTGTCGAGCCTCTGGTTCACCTAGGGGCAGAAAGACCGCCGGCTGAATCCGAACCTGGCTTCCAGTGCCCTGACGAATGAAGAGCACCGCGCCGTGCTCCGCCGCTTTCTCCGGTTGAGGTTCCTCACCGCCATTCTCGGTCTGGACAAAGGGCCTAGGCCAGAATTTGTGGTCTTGCCACCGGGCCGCGTTCTCCGCTTCAGGCAGCCTCTCTATGCCAGCGAAGGAAACAATCTGTGGATTCCCGACTCCCTTTTGAATTGAAACCTTACCGTCCAATACGGCGGGGCCGGACAGGAATCCAGCGCCATTGCCCGCGAGAAACCGCATCCGTCGGGAGGATTCTTCGACAGCAAGCGCCAAAATCTCCACGACGCCTCCGGCCTCCTGCCTGCAAAACCGAATTCGTCGCAAACGCCGCAAGAGAGGAAGAACCTCATTGACCCGTTGTTCCCAACCTGCACCAAAGAGGGTGTCGTAGGAGGCTGCTTGACCTTCAACTCCAAGGGGCCATTCTGGAAGAACAGGTTCAACGCCGTCGAGCAGACCCTTCGCGCGGAACGGAATCCACAATCCAAACCACCTCTGGGACCTCAGCAGGGAAAGGGCAATTGCCTCAAACTGAGAATAATCGTGCGCACTGCTCTCGCTCCACTGTTGGTCCCATTCCTTGTGAAAGCCCTGCCCAGTTTCCCGGCTGATCCACGGGTGTAGGAGGTCCGACGGTGGACAGCCATCGGCTTGTTCCTTGAACGTCGTTGGCGAGAAGTAGAAGAATGCCTCGGCCCAGTGAAAGACACTCTTCAGGCCAAGACCAAACCTCCCCACCGTTGCCGATTGGCTGCCGCGGTTGCTCGATCCATAGGAGGAAATACTGACGGCGTCGCCTGCGGTGAAATCGCCATCGTTTACGAGGCATAAGCCCGGCGTTTGTAGCAGAATATGCCGTGAGTTCGGAATGCCGTTTGCCAGGAGCAAGACCAACTCAGAAGCATTCGCCCCCTTCACACCTCCTCCAGCGTCATCGGCGTTTTGCAACAGCTCCTTGAGGATCGGAAAGCCGTCTTTGTAACGCTCACGAAGATCGTTGCGAATCTGCTGAATTTGCGCTGAAAGGCGTTGTCGAAAGCCGGACATAGTGGTTTCTCAGGATTTCGAAACTGGGGTATGCCAAATCAAACAATCGCGGACCTCCAGAAGTGCCTGGCGAACAGGGCTATTCAGTTGCGAGAATGCGCCACGCCGCCACCGAAGACCGAGTGCTTCTCCCGAGAGAATGAATAACATCAGGAATTCCAACTCCCGGCTCTTCTGAACACAACGTGTGCGTGCACTCCGCATAGGCACCGTGAACCTTGCCAAGAACTGGACGTGCATTCAAACACATTAGCGCGCGGTGTGGGCAGGCTCACTAGACCTCAGATGGCCTGTTGGGCGCTGTGGGCAATTTGAGGCCCAGCTTGTGGCAACGCCTCTAACCTAAAGCTTCAGTTCTTCATCCCCGGCTGCGGCATTTTTTGGGCTCCGATCACCAGGTTATCGATGACCTTCAGGATTGATGTATCCCACGGATACTTGCGCTGGTTGTCCATCCAGCGTCTGGCGAGGAGCCTAAACTTCCGATCGATCGCCACGGGAATAAAAAACTCCGAGACGATCTCTCTCATCAAAAGCCATTCCTTTGTTCGGTCGTTCTTGATGAACGTGCTTCCGCGAAGGAATCTTAGCGTATATTCTCGATCAATCGGAGGCACAATGTTGGGGATCAGGTGGGCCATGACCTTGGAGTTTCCCACAATGGTGGTGGCGCTGGACATCACCCTTATTCCCATGAAAATCGCCTCAACTTCACGCCACTTGGTCTCGTTCATTTCGGCGGGCGTAAATCTGCTAACCTCAGTGATATTATCTTTGAGTTTCAGCACGCTGGTCTGGAACGTGTCAAAATGGACCATTTTCGAACCTTTACTCCCCATCCTGTGCATTCCCCAAGCAGCAAGGGTGGCGTAAATGTATTCAAGGCGGCGACCTAGACTTGCCCGATTGCGGTTTTCAAGGGATTTCCGGTGAAAATAAAGGCTTGGTCCCCTGAAGATCCCAACGTCGTAATAAGCCTGATGGTAATCCTCCGCATGGGCGATAACCTCTGAAACCCTGTGACCGTATTCGCGCATTTTGGAAATAGACTCGGCGTTAAGGGTTTGGCCTTAGATCGAGCATGACTGCGTTCTTCTCCCCCGCAGTCAATTGTCCGCAACCTTGCTCCGCGTCCCTCAGGGCTCCTGCGAACAAATCGGCGTCCGCGGAATCGCCCTCGGCCGGCTCATTCTCATCCGGAACGCGGCCTAGTCTGCGACGCTGCGCACCCATAAGTATTTGAAACCACTGGTCGCGCTGCATAACGGTGTGGAAGATGCGCTCTTCGTAGGTGCCCTTAAGGAGGAAGAAACGGACGTCAATGGGCTGCCCCTGGTGCCCGTAACCCTCACGGTCTACCCGGCCTTCACGTTGCTCCATCTTCGCGGGATTCCACTCCAAGTCGTAGTGAAGGATATAGCGAGCGCGGCGTTGGAGGTCGATGCCTTCCTCCCCGACGCGGCTGACAAGTAGCACTAGCGGATTCCAGCGGTCATTGAAATTAATGCGGTTGGACTCCCGATCCTCTGCCGTGTCACCATCGTAGCGAGCGACGAGCCTGGGCGAGCGAAGTTTTTCGCGCAAAATCGATAGTTTGCGAATCCTGGTCTCGTGGTCTTCCGCCGAGTCCGGCCCATCCGGCTCTGGCGGGTCGGGCTGGATGGCCGTGCCGTTTTCCAGTGTCTCCTCGAGTTCCTCGATCGCCAGCCTTGTCAGCCGGGCGCGGATGAATTCACAAAGACCCTCGTGGTCAAGTGGCTGAGGCCTCGGCTGTCGCTGGCACTCCAATAGAAAGAGCGACTGCACGGCGCGGCCCTCGAAGTATGGCGATAAAGCGCGGACCGCATGCATCGGACGAGTTCCCGAAAAACCCGCCTCGCGCAGCAGCTCGGGGTCTAGTATCGCCCTTTTGCCGCACTCTTCACAACGTTGACTAAAGGCGGATGCCTCGCGTTCGACTTCGGAACGAACTATTTGACGCGCGGCCGCGCGCAGCGCCTTGGCGCTATGGAAACGGGTTTTTAGCGCGTGCCGTTCCAGCATTGATTCGAACAAAGGCGCGAGCGCGCTTTCCAACTCAACCCGCAAGTGCGGCGCGGTGCCGCTTATAAGCTTGTTGAAGACGACGATTTTTGCCAACCACGTCGGCGGCGGAGACTGTTCGACCCGCTCGATCTCCTTTTCGACAATACCGACCACAACATTCACGAGTGCCGCGACCTTAGGGTGAAGCCGATGGTCGTTGTGCCACCTGTTAAGCAAACGTCGTAGCGAGCGAGCCTGTTCGCTGCTCCGCTGTAACAGCCTCTTTGGCTTACCAGCCCCGGCTGGAGTCAAGAGTTGCGGATACGAGGAAAGCCCCTGCTGCAAGTCCATCGCCACGAACGTGCGCCTCGCGTTGGTTTCGGGCCGTGACTGTTCGATGACCTCTTGAATCAGCTCGCGCAGCTGAAGGTAAAACAGCACGTCCGGCCCGGTGAATGGAATCAGTGGTAACCGTGCGCAGAGGTCCTTCAAGTCAGCGAACTTCTCGAACGGCTGCTTCGCCAGCGATTCGCCGACCCTAACAACCAGGGCATACTCCCGCTGCTGCGCTTCCTTGCGGTTACGCACAAGATAGCGGCGAAGGAGCGGTTCTAGGCCGAGGCGGCCATCGCCGCCAATCCGAAACTGATGGAGCTTTTCGACTACGGCGCGGCGCTGGTCGCTATCGGGCGGTAGCGAACGCAGGCCGTAGAAGACGGCAATTGCGCCTTGGTAATCTTCGAGCAATGTCCCTAAGGTATCCAAATCCCTCTCGTCGGCCCGTGCGAGGCGCAGCAGGTTCAACATCTCAGCCGGGTCAAGCTCGAAGGGTGTGGCGGTCAGCAGGAGGATGTGACGGTAGCGCAGCGTGCCAGGAGCTCCAAAATCCGGCGCGCCGCCGCGGCCGAGGTTTCTGTATCGGGACGCAAAAATGCCGTCACATTCGTTGCCCTTCCCGTAATGGTGCGCTTCGTCTACGATAACGAGGTCCCAATCAGTGCGGTGAAGGTAGCCCAAAGGCTTCGACCGTGCCCGCTTGTCGACGTAGAGCAGAGAATGATTAACCAGGTAAAGTCCGTTTGGCACCTGGAGCTTGCCGCCGCGACGCTTGCCGCGCAGCGACCTGCCGTCGGCCCCATGCCACATGCGTCTTGCTGTATTGAGGTTGTCGATCACCCGCACGTGTCGGTGTCCCACGAACTTCTCGACAAACGGCTGCCACTCCGCCCCTTCGAGATACGGGCGCAGTCCGTGTTTGGCCCCGCTGGGACGGATTTCGTTGGACGTCAACTCCTCAAGCCATTTGCGCAGGAGACTGGGTTTGCAGAGAACGAGCACGCGCCGGATCGGCTTGTTGGTGGTGCGATGGTGCCGCCACAGCAGCGCTAGTAGCGCCAGTGCTTCGTAGGTCTTGCCGCACCCCACTTCATCGGCCAGGACGACGCCGCACTGGCCGGCGCCGATCAATCGCCCCAATGCCCAGCGCACGGCATCCTGCTGGTGTGGCCGCTGCAGGTTGATTGAGCGCGCCAATTGATCTAGGGCGTCAGAATTCATGGATTCGCCCTTGATTGGTGCTGCCTTTGAAGCTTGCTCCACCGGGCCAGCAGGCCGCGCGCGGCGACTTGCAAGGCCGCGTCCCGGGTCAACTCGCGGGCAAAATTGGCTAAGGGCAGGGCATGGTTGAGGAACTCTTCGCGCATAATAGGCGCGATGGTTGCGGGCGGTCGCTTGGCCCGCCGCATCGCGTCCGCGCAGTCGGAGGCCGCTCGCAAGATCCGATCGGCGATATACAGGCGCTGCTCGGGAGAGTAGGAATTGTCGGTTTGCGCGACCTCTTGCGCCCATCGACTCAGCAGCCGGCGGAGGGTGTCCCGGCAGACATATGGCGACCCGCCAGCTTGACGCAATCGCAGGTTGACTCCCCGAAAGCCGAGATGAACCCGGCGAAAGAACCGGTCAAGGTCAGCCTGATGAGACGGCATCGGAACCGATTGATCCCGACCGCGCCCAGAAGCTGACAGAACGCGCTCAACGTATTTGCGCATTGCGCCGTAGTCGGCCACTGCGCCAAGTCCTGCTTGAAAGATGCGGTTTTCCAACCGCGACTCCTCAGGCGAACAGAGCCAGTCCCCGTAAAATCCCTCTGGGGAGTCCACATTCAAGGCCGCTTCAGACCTCCCGATTGAACGGCCCTCTTCGTCGAATGCCTCAAGGCGAATGCGGTGATACGGTAGCTGCCGTAGCCCATTGTCAGGTCCCTGCGTGATCATTGCGGCCTCGGGCAGCGGAAACTCCCCGCACTGCGGAAAAGGTAGATTGATGTTCCCGAGCGCCAATAGAGCGCTGTTATCTTTGGCCCCCGACAGAATTGAAGCAGCCAGCAGGTGAGCCACTGGCGATGCGCGAAAGGCCACATGAACCAACCGGTCCGGGAGCGAGACCCACGCTTCCAGCACTTCGACTGAAGGCATCGGCTGCCTTGCCGGCAGCAAACGCACGCTAAGCCGATCCCAATCGTCTACCTTGCTGAAAAGCTGGTCGAGTCCCAGGTGGCCGGCCAACCGCTCGGCGAGCTCAGCCGGGCGGAAGAACACGGTTAGCACGACCAACTCCGCGTTGCCCTGCGGTGGCATCTCTAACAAGGCGGATCGGGTAAAATTCGCCGAGCCATGGACCAATGCGACGAACCTCCTGCCATTGGCCGCGCGACCGGCCAACACGAGCATTTTCCCGTGCAGGACGCGTGGGTCATCGGCGGTTGGGTTCTTCCTGTAAAGCTCGATCGAAGCCTTCCAGGGCTGCAGCAGCGGCAACGGCAGCAGCGTGGCTCCCTTGTCGGTTGCCTGAAAATAGAAGCGCACCGGTGGTGCCCCATCCAGCCGGTGGAAACTGCACAGCTTGAAAACCGTCTCCAGCAACGACTGGCTCAGGATGTCGTCGTGGGGATCCTCGCCGGGGCCGACCTCGGGGGCCGGTTCGTAGAAGGGGCTGACGATCCAAAGCATCTCCAAACGCTTCGCTGGCAGGGCGCGGACAATCTGCGGCAACAGCGTCTCGTCGTAGTTGTGGAGAAGCAAGGGCTCGACGGCGCTGCGTGCAGCACTAGCCTCTGCAAGAAAGGCATCAAGGTCAGCAACGATCTGGTTTGCGGAATCCCGCGTCGGCGTATTGGTGCCTGACAATTCAAGGCGGAGCAGCCGCGCCACATAATCTCGCAACGACGTGAAGAACTTGTGCGGGCCAAGGCTGCGGGTGAGGCAATAAATGTTGGTGAGCTCCAAATTGGTTTCCAAGCCACCGCGGGTCAGGTTGGCCGAACCAACCGCCGCGAGCACTTCGGAGGATGACAGCACCAACAGGAGCTTTGAGTGAAACGTTTGCCGACTGTAAGCGGCGTTGACCACTCGATAGCGATGTGACCGCTTCTCCGCCAAGACGGCTTTGCCGTCGCGCACTACTAGAACATTCGTGCAATTGCGCCGCCAAAGTGCCTCCAGCAAACCCCGCTCCGGGTCTTCTATGAAGGGTCCGTCAAAATTATAGGTTAACAGCAAAGCGTGGCGCAGTTCCTCGTGCGGCGCGAAGTTCTCGATCTCGCTTTGCAGGTTGGTTTTAGCCTCAAGCACGACGCAGATCGCTCCTTTCTAACTGCAAGTCGCGGGCTAAAGACATCAACTGCGGCATGCGATAGCTGTGGAAGCCCAGCGCCATTGGGGTCTCACGTTCCTCCGTCCTCCAAACGTCATGTCCATCACCCTGGAGCCACTGTTGCTTGCATTTGCGCTCCGAGACGATCCGGTGACGCTCCAGCAGCTGCCACACCAACACCGGCAAGGTCTCTTGCACGGTCTGGTCAGGCTTGAGCTCAAATGTCGCGCTCAGCAGTTCCTGCAATTCAGTCGATGCCAACTCGTTCAGAACGCTGTGATTCTCGCGACGAGAGAACACCTTCACAGCGAGCATCAGCCCGTTCTGCACCGGGGCCTCTCCCTCGGAAAGCCGGCCGACCAACATCCTTTCCGTTGCCCGAACCTTTGCTGCGGCGGCGCGAAGAGGCGTCCGCCAGAAATCGGGAATGGAGGACCGGCCTGCCGTCGAAACCACCCAATCAGTGACGCCAAGCCGGCCGCGGGCTGGCACGTCGTCCAATAGCCCCTTCCAAATCCCGTTCACTGCCAGTCCGAGCAACTCATACACGGCCGCCGGGACGAAAGAATTTGCTCCCGGTGCGGATCGATGAGTATAGAAATAAAGGAGAACCCCAACGTTTTCGCTTCCGTCTGCCGTCTCAGCACCGTCAGCATCCATCTCCTCGTCGGCAATCACCGCTCGCCGGGACGCATTATCCTCTGAGGGCCTCAGATGCAGTAGCCGCGCCGCCGCCAGAGCATCCAAGTTCTTTCTCCGCACGGCTGAATCAATCACCACATTCGGGGCATCGTCCTGGGCGAAGATAAAGCCCTCCAAGAACTGGACCCTTTGCTTTAAGCCCTTCGCCAAATCGCAGAAGCAGAACGAACGACCCCATCCTCTCAATTCTCCCACGGGTCGCGGCCGCGTATTGCCAGCGGTCCAACGGAGAAGAGCCTGAGCCCCTTCGCAGCGGTCAAAGACCTGCGCCATTTGCTCGCCCCTGACTGAGAGCCGATATGGCAGAAGCCCTCGCGCCCCCGCTTCATCGTCTTCGCACCATACGCCGCAACTGAGCAGGGCATTCCTGTAGAGGTTGTAGCAACCGGTGTTGTTCTGGTTCTTCAGAATGCGGTCCGGGAGGGAGGCGGTTGCAGCCGCTTGCGCCAGCAGCCCTGTCTTGGACCGCTGGCCCTGGTGATAGCAGTGGCGAAGCCCCTCCTCACCGTGATGCAACGTCTCGCATAGGACCAACGCACGTTCGATCCGGTTGATGGTTTCGCGCCGCTCGGCCGCGGAAATCCCCAGCAGGGCATTCACATATCGAACGACCCACGGCAGAAAGAAGAAATAGCCCACACGGCTCGTGAACACCGTCAGCCCTGGCAGTAAACCGTCGGCGAGCTTGCCCGCGCCGGCCTGCAACCCCAGTGGGTCGCGCGAGGAAGCCGGCCGTTCCTCGGCGATCAACCACTTGGGTAGCCACTGAGCGACCTCCTCGGGCAGGGATGCAGATGCGGAGCGTGTTGGCTTTCGGCAAACCAAGTGCGCTCGGTTGGCCCACATTCGGAAATAGTCGTTGGCCCCAGTCCTCCAGTCGTCGAACTGAATGCCATAGGCCCGCAGCAGCCGGAATAGAGCGCGCAGTCTTTGTTGCGGCATGCGCTCGAACACCGCACCACCGAAGAACTCGGCGTAAACCGTCTTCAATTTTCGCGCCCGCCTTAGCCGCTCCAGAAACTTTGAAAATGGAACAGCCCGCGAGGCCGGCACCGCCTGCCGCCGATTGCTGCCGAACTCCTTCACTACCAAACCGGCGACAGTTGTCTTTACCACTACACCGACCCACGATCGTTCCATCTCGCGACAACGAACAAGTTCCCCGCCCTCGAATGGGCTGTTGACGGCTTTCACTATCATCTTGTGTTCCTGAATTGGGTTTGTCTGGTTGAAACGCGCATCATACGGTGGCGGATTCATTTCGTATTGTGCGCGCAGTTGGGTGCCGTTTCTCCATTTCGTCTCACTCACTCCACCGGATCGCCTGGCAGCACGAGGCGTAGGAAATGGATGCGGCCGGAGCGCTCGCCAGCGACAATAGTGCGCCCGTTGGGAGTAAGAGCACAACTATCCAGTGCACCCTCGCCTCTGAAGGTGGCTATGCACTGCCCGCTCTCCACGTCCCACACCTTGAGCGTCTGGTCCCAAGACGCGGACGCCGCCCATCGCCCATCGGTGCTCCATGCCACAGCCCAGACTTCGCCCGTATGGCCTTTTAGCATCCGGATCTGCTGCCCGCTCTCCAAGTCCCACACCCTCAGGGTCAGATCGTGGGCCCCGGACACCGCCCTTCTCCCGTCCGCACTCAATGCTACAGAATTCACCTTATCGGCATGACCTTTTAGCGTCCGTATCTCCCGCCCGCTCTCCACATCCCACACTTTGAGCGTCTGGTCCCAGGATCCGGACACCGCCCTTCTCCCGTCCGCACTCAATGCCACAGAATTCACCCTGTCGGAATGGCCCTCTAGCGTTCGGAGTTCCCGCCCGCTAGCGACGTCCCACACCTTGAGAGTTCGGTCCTCGGACCCGGACACCGCCCGCCGCCCATCCGCACTCAGCGCCACGGAATTCACCCCGTCGGAATGACCCACCAGTGTCTGTAGTTCCTGCCCGCTCTGCACATCCCACACCTTGACGGTGTGGTCCTCGGACCCGGATACCGCCCGCCGCCCATCCGCACTCAACGCCACGGAATACACCCAATTGGAATGGCCCTTGAGTGTCCGCAGTTCCTGCCCGCTCTCCACGTCCCACACCTTGAGAGTTCGGTCCTCGGATCCGGACACCGCGCACCGCCCGTCTGCGCTGAGGACCACAGCATTGAACCCGCGGGAATGGCCCCGGGGTGTCCGCAACTCCCGCCGCGTCAGCACATCCCACACCCTGAGCGTCCGGTCATCTGACCCGGACACCGTCCGCAACCCATCTGCACTCAATACCACAGCCCAGACCTCGCCGGCATGGCCTTCTAAGGTCCCCAACTCTCGTCCGCTCTCGATGTCCCACACCTTGAGCGTCTGGTCGGACGATCCGGACACCGCGCGCTTTCCATCTGCACTCAACGCCACGGCATTGACCCAGGCGGCATGGCCGCTAAGCGTCTGCAGCTCGTGCGCACACTCCAAGTCCCACACTTTGAGCGTCTGGTCTTCGGACCCAGACATCGCCCGCAGGCCATCCGCACTCAACGCTACGGCTAAAACCGGCTCGGCATGGCCCTTGAGTGTCCCTAGTTCTCGTCCGCTCTCCACGTCCCATACCTTGAGCGTTCGATCTACAGAGCCGGAAACCGCCCGCCGCCCGTCAGCACTCAACGCAACGGAGCAGACACTGCCGGAATGGCCCTTTAGCGTCCGCAACTCCCGCCCGCTCTCCACGTCCCACACTTTGAGCGTTTCGTCGAAAGACCCGGAAACCGCCCGCCGCCCATCCGCACTCAGCGCCACGGCAGTGACCCCGTCGGTATGGCCCTTGAGCATCCGCAGTTCGCGCCCGCTCTCGATGTCCCACACCCTGAGCGTTTGGTCCGTGGACCCGGAAACCGCCCGCCGCCCATCCGCACTCAAGGCTACGGCGAGGACACTATTGAAATGGCCCTGAAGCGTCCGCAGCAGAGCGGTGCCGGGCGGGTGCAAGTTGCCGTTGAGCGGTCGCAGCCAGGGAGCACCGCGCCATGCCTTGGCACCTTCGAGCAGTTGGCGAATGCCCGGCAGTTCTTCGTCACCCAGACGTCCGCACAACTGCCCCGCCAGTTGTGCTGGGTCTCCAGCGACTGCATGAGAGGAGAGATACACCGCACTCTGAACGAGTTTGCTTTCATCGTCCTTCTCTATCACCGCATAGTCCCCAAGTAACCCGGCCACGTCCGTTGCCTCCAGCCGGGCTTGCAGCCATCGAAAATCGAACAACAGAGCCCGCACTTTGTCATCGAGCCCTGCTTGATGCAGATGCCACAGAAGATGCTCGAAGGCGTAACCGTCGGGCTTAAGCGCGTGCAAGCCGTCGGGAGCGGTTGCACGGTAGGCATGGATCAGGCCTTCATGAAGCGCCCTTCGGTGATCGCCTACCTGCTTGAGTAGATAGCTGCGCTGGACATCGTGCAGGGTCAGCAATCCCCTTTCATCTTGGCGAACTAGGGAGAGTTGCCGGAGACGGTCCAAGGCTTCATCCGCTTCCGCCGGGTGCAATCCCATCGGCTGCCAAAAGGTCCGCAGCACAGCGGCGGGGATGGCGACGTCTTCCGGGAACACGACAAACCCCAAGTAACGCTCGCGCAAGTGTGGAATCTTCTCTGCTGCCAGCGCGTCCACGCTGACCTCGATGGCTCTCAGCAGGTGGGGATACTGGTATTCCGGGAAGTGTTGTTCACAGCGGTCGAGATCCTTGTCGCGCAGGCGGGTCAGCATCAATTTCAGCCGTTCCAGCCGCTTTTCGCCGACGCAGCTGGCCTGCGCGCCCATCATGGCGATGGCCAGCGGGAGGTAACCACATTCACGCACAAGGTCTGTGGCGGTGAGCAAGGGCAGGTCGTTTGTGGTGGTGCCGACCCATCGGGCGAGGAGTTCCAAGGCCTGCTCATGACCCAACAGATCCACGCGATGATCGTCGGCCTGCAACAGCCTAAGGACCCTCTGGTCGCGCGTGGTGACCAGCAACCGGCAGCGCGGGCCAAGGGTGTTGAAGAACGTGGCGTGGTCTGGCGACCAGACATCGTCAAGGATGAGCAGGGCAGTCCGTTCGCGCAGCAGGTCGCCCAGCATGCCGCGGCCATGCTGGAGATCGCGGAGGACCTGCGGTTGGCCGGTCAGTGCGTGGGCAAGCTGGTGCTGGCGACTGAGCAAGTCGGGCGTCTGACTGATCGTGAGCCAGAAGATGCCGTCCGGGAACGCGGCGCGGACGGCGTGGTCGTGCGCGAGTGCGGCGGCAAGGACGGACTTGCCGATGCCGCCCATGCCGTGGAGCCCGGCGCGCCGCGACGGGGATTTGGAGTCCTGAAGTGCTGGGGCGAAAGTGATGCTGGTGATTCCGACGGGCTGCTGCGAGCCAGCTAGGACTTTGGCCTTGAGGGCATCGAGGTCGGTGTCCCGGGGAAGGAAATTGGGCGGGAGATCGGGGACGTTGTGGAGTTCAGCCACAAGGGGCTTTGGTCTCGGCGAGGCTCCCCGAATTTGCTGCTCGATGAGACACCACTGACGAGGCCAATAGATCGGCCCGATCCTCAGCAGCAGTTCCGGCCGTGCATAGATCTCGTGCCAAATCTTCTCCCACCCCCAGACTTCCACGGTGAACAGCCCTTTGGCGTGGTGTTTTTCCGTCAATTCGCGGGCGCGGCGTTGCATGGCTTCGTCGGCGGGTCCAGTTGTAGCCAGGATGAATTTGGAGAGCGGAGGCTCGAAATTATTGGCGTTTCGCACCTCCTCTTCCAACTCCTTTGCCGTGACCTTCGAGCGGAGCAGCCCGTCCTTCTGCTTGCACTGAATGCCCACCCACTCGTTATAGTCCCGGCCGAAGACATCCACACCGGTTTGAGGTTGACCTTTGCGGCCGTTCTTCTGCGCGCCGGGGTCATGCCAGATGGCCTGCCATATATCGAGGCAGAGCGACTCGAAATCCGCCGGGTCGTTGGGCGGCAGGAGAGATTCGGAGTGTGCGCTCACGATCTCGGTTGGAGCGATTGTCGCTTCATCTTCTGCGAGGCTTCACGACCCGCTTTCCCTTGCCTGGCGCCTTCCGGGCCGTCTTCTCTGCGATCTTGGCCCCGCGCGCCCGAAGCGTCGCCAGCTTCGACGGATCGATCAACGGCGCAATCTTCTTGGCGTAGTCGACCTGCTGGGCCAAGGAAGCGCCGGATGTGGCCACCACGGCCACCATCAGCAACCACCACAGAAATCGTCCCTTCTGAGTCATAGGCTCCTTGAGTTCCCGTTCTTCGCCAGCACCTTCTGAATGCTGTCCTTCCAACGCACCTGCTTTCGGCCAGCCAGCGCATCCACCAGCTTCAAAATCTCCTGATCGGTCTGCAAAGCCTTTATCCGCTTGCCCGCCGCCACAAAACCGGGGACATGCGAATTATGCCTCCAAGGAATCTTCCCCATTTTGCCCAGCCAAATGGTATCGGTTACCCAAGGGCTGACGCGATCCACGAGCTTAATTGTTCCCGCAAGATCATCCAGCATTGGCTCAGCGCTTACACTGGTTGCAAACCCCTGATTGAATGCATGCTGCAAACACTTGAGTCGCTCCTGGGGTGTGGGGGCGCCCGGTTCCCAATACGCACACAAAGCTTTGTTCAGGGAGCCAATCGTAAACCGGAACAGGATATCAGCCCTACGGTCCGCGAGTTCCTTGCAGAGGACTCGAATAACCGAGAGATGGGGCTTGCTGACAATGAGCACCTTGTTGTGGCGCAACAAATTCCTGATTGTCTCCAAGGATTGGCCCAAAAACTCAGGCGTGATGTCGTGCGAGGTCGGGAACATGACCACGCCCACAGGACCAATCTCGGCTCCTAGGCGAGCCCGATTGGGATTCAATTTCTGCTTGGCCCACTCGCCCGAGATTCGCATCTGGGCCTTAGTCCAGCAGGCCTGCGAATGGGCGTAACAGTAACGGCATTCGTGGGCGCAGCCGATGCAGATGTTGTAGGAGATGTCGCTCCATTCCTTGGTCCCCCTCCCATCGCGTTCGTCAGTGAATTTGCTCATCGTGTTCTGGTAATAATCGGGTTTCCGGCCGCAAACCCAACACATTCAACGCATTCCCCTCACCCAATGTGGCGATCTGCGCCGTTTGCCCGCGGAAACACGGAGTGGAGTATCGCAAATCCAGGGTCCGAATCAAGCGGCGCGCTGGCGCTACGCGCAACAAATCGATCAAACACATTTTCGATGAAACAGATGCGCCTCACTATTGCCGTGCTGTCCCCTCGCGGGAGGGGCGATTGCCCAAACCCCGAAGTTTAATCAAACCGACATTGGTGCCCTCCTTGGCACCAACAGCGTCGCCCAAGCCATCAACGCCCGGGCTGACGTAGTCGGCTACTGGGTCCGGGATATCGGACCGGCGGCCTTCCTCTACCGGTCCAACCAGGTCTATGAGATAGCGGCGCTGGGCACCAATGCCAACTACGCGATGGCCATCAACGTCAGCGGATACGTGGTCGGCCACAGCATGACCGATGACGGGCTCCGCGCCTTCTTCTTCAATGGCACCAACACTTGGCCCCTCGACTGGGGCGGGACCAACAGCTACGGCACCGGCATCAACGCCAGCAACCAGATCGTGGGCTTCACCGAAACATCCAATGGCGTCACGGCCGTGTTTTTCGATGGGCAGACCTGGGACATCGGCAACCTTGGAGGAACCACCACCTACGCCTATGGCCTCAACGCCAGCAACCAGATCGTCGGCTCGTCCGCCACGACCAACGGCGACTTCCATGCCTTCGTCGTGGTCGGCGGCGTCATGCAGGACCTCAACGCCGTCGCCCAGTCGGCCGGTCTCACCCTGACTGCCGCGCGCGCAATCAATGCATCTGGCATCATCGCCGGCTGGGGCATTACCAACGGTGCCCTGCAGGCTTTTCAGCTGAACGGGACCAATCTGGCGGTTATCCCGCTGTTGCAGGGGGCCACCAACGGTTACGCAAGCGCAATCAACAACTCCAGTTCTGTCGTCGGCGCCTGCGGGACGACCAACGGGCTCCGCGCCTTCCTCTGGCGGAACGGCGTCCTTTCCGACCTCAACGACCGCATCGCGACCAATTCCGGTTGGGTGCTCAGGGAGGCAAACGGCATCAACGATTCCGGCCAAATCGTCGGGTGGGGCAACATCAACGGCGAAGTCCATGCCTTCTTGCTCACCCCCAACCAGGCACCGACCGTCAGCATCACATCATCTTCGGAATGCATCATGCCATGCGCCGGAGGAGGACGTTCGTGATTGTGGATAAACGCGGGCTTCACGAATTAGGGCCCTCTGGGCCGTCTCGCCGGTGAGCACGACGACCTCCTGCTGGTCGAAGGCTTCAGACGAAGGTTCGGTCATGTCCAGCGTCTCGCCCGGCTTGGCCATCTTCATCCAGGCTTCAAGCACGAGGACCGCAGCGGTGAGTTCGTAACCAACGCAAATCAGCCGGGCCTCGCGTTGATTGGCTTAATTCGGCGTTGAGTGTTAGCTGATGCAAGCATACACTTGGCGGGAATGCTTTCAACGGGGCATTGCAGCGTTTTTGCGCCCCATGTTGCAGCTATGGAACCGTTCCTCGATTATTGCGCGGGGGGAACAAGCCACCCGCAAGCACCTGAGGGCCAGAAAGTCCCAGCTTTTTTGCCGTCAGTGCCATGCCCGCTCCTTTCAAAAAGGGGGCGGGATGAGCCTTGCCCCGGAGCTGGCTATGGGCTTCCCGAGGACGAGCGAAGTTCAGCAGACGATCGTCGGGCACACCAATGGGCCGCTTCTGGTCATTGCGGGCACGGGATCTGGCAAGGCAAAGCCCACAAGTCTGGCCGAAGCGGTCGATCCCGCCAAACTGGACAGGAGGAACTTGGTGTGACGATTGCTGGGACTGCTTACAGAAAGGCACGCATCTTATGCCAAACCCCATGCCACCATCCATAACTGCACCCCCAAAGCCGCCTTCGCCGAGTCCTGGACCGGCTGAGATTGCAGCGAGATGTCACGAAATCCAAACGGGCCTGGGTCTCGCGGAGGTCCCGGAGTTTGATCATTTACCTGCGATCGGAATGGCGGTTCGCCTGGCTTTGCACATTCGAGGACTGCCGCCTGTGAACTATGAAACCCTCCGTCTTGTCGCGAATCACTTTTTGGGCATACCCACCGTCGGGATGAAAAGCATCCTCGAACTCCTGGAGGAGGTCGAATTTGTAAAGCTTCAGACCGAAGGCAAGACAATCAAGGCTGTTGTTCCAAATGTTCCTTATTACGAGACTCTCTATTCGACCCTCGGCACCTACGCAGTTGATGCCGGCTTCAACGAGGCCGAAGAATTGAGCATTCAACTCTTGTGTCGTCTGTCCAAAGCACCGGAAAAAGTTGACACTTTGAGGTCAAATCTGGGAGCCGACCTGAAATTGATCACGCGGGTAATTGATGTTGGCAAGCAGGGGTCTTACGTGCGCGTGCATCGCAGCCGCGGCCGCGAGGTGGCCCTCAGTCCCACATACTTTTCTGAGAACGCGGATATCTACGCCGACATGGTGGCGGGCGTCGGCTCCAAGCAAGTCCAAAAGGTCATGGCCCTTATCAAATCGATGCAGGGCGTGCCGCTTTCCCTGATTCAGAAGACGAAGGAGATCGCTGGCACGAAACTGAACGATGAGGAGATGAACCTTCTGCTTCGCCTTGCCCAGGACGGCGCAGTCAAACCCCCGAGCATCACCACGCCACACGCCGGCGAGCACTTCTTCCTTTTCACACCAACGCCCGCCGGAGCGGCGCTTGCCCCAACAAAGCGAGATATTTACGAGAAGGCGATGGCGATTGTCGCTGCAATACGCCAGGGCCAATTCCTATCCCGCAAGTATGCAATCCGCTCTCCAGGTGCCGTCCTCTACACGTTGAAGAACAATTTGAAACTGGGGAAGGCCACCACCGAAGCGACGCAGCAATATCGCAAGCTTGTCCATCTCAGGGTCGCACGCTTGGTGGATCTTGGAAATGGATTCAGCGAGTTGCATATCGTTGACACTCCTGAGAATCGTGAAGCGCTGGGCATCGCTTACCAGTTGGTTAACGCCGGAGTAGCGTCAGGCACCGAAGTCGATCAATCTGCCCGGGAGGCCCTCCAAAAGGATCAGTCCTTTGTGGAGTCGCTGGTGGCCTCGGGAGAACTGCAGCGGCGGCACAAGGTTCCGCTTACACAGGAACAGCAGATGGAACTCGAAAACCTCTTTTTGAAATAGTGTTATGATGAAAGACCGCGATCAGAAACAAAAGGCACTGAGAATCTCGGTTGCGAACCGCTGGTTTCCGCAGTTGGAGGTCGATGTCGAGCCGGGCCGGGCAGTCAGCGAGAAAGCCCCGCTGGTCACCGACCTTGACGTTCTTTCCTCCATTCCAGACCAATTCAAGGGCTTTCGATCGGTCGTGTTCGACTGCAAAACCAAAGCCAAGGAATCTCCGGTGAATCGAGCCTTATGGCTTGCGGGCGTTCTGAAACGAATCAACGCTGATCAAGGGATCAGCATTTTGAAGAAGGACGTGATCGAACTTGATCATCGGCTCATGGCCAATCGTCTCGGCGTGCTACTTCTCGCGGAAGACGAACTTGATCTCTACGCGAACGCAACGACTCGTGGATACGGCGGCGCTTTGGGTCACGTTGGAGAAATCGACGCCTGGGATCAATTGTATGACATCACTGCGAGCTTTCCGAAGCTTGACCCCGGGATGAGGTTCCTCCGCTCCGCCTACTGGATGGCCGACGACGCGGCCGAGGCCTGTCGCAAGACACTCGCAACCATCCGGAACCTTTACACCGAGTTTGATCCAGCCAAGCCAGCGCACGTTGCGCTGTTCCTGGACTTTTGCTCCCTCTTCGCCCGTTCCCTCGCGATAGTGGTCTGCCAATTGTTCAAGGCTTACCTCCACCCAGCCAACCAAGCGGATTTGTCGGAAGCCTTGCTCGTGATGCTCTATGGCGGCCGCGACGCCTACCAGCACCGAAATGAGATGTTCAAAATGGTGAAGCAGTCCAAGAATCCGGATCAGCCAGCACCAGACCTTTCCCTTCCTGAATGGGAAGCATTCCTTCAGCTGACGCGACAACTCCTGGACGCCCCAGGCGAAGCCCAGCGAACGCCGTTGATATTACGTGAGGTGGGATTCTGCTTTTTGCGGGGGGACACCTCCTATTCCTTCGCGAGAACCTTGTGTTCGGAGGCGCCCCAAGGAGCCAGATTTGCCCTGCTGATCCCCGGCTATCTGTGCAAAGCTGGTAAATTGCCTCCAGAGTTCGCGAAGCTTGCTGACAATGCCATACTGCCGTTGTTGGCAGTTAAATGAGCCCATCCGCTACTTGAGCGGCGGGAGCCGGTCGATGGCAGCGCGCAGCTCCTCAATGTTGGGCGGGGAATACTTGGACGCCGCGGCGATGTCCCTGAAACCCAGGATGGGCATCGCAACCTCCTGTGTTATCCCGACATCCCAGAGCTGGCAGACGAACGTTACCCGTAGCGCACGCCAGCGAGTCCCTCTGAGCCCCACCTGCGCCACCAGCTTGGTGAACTGATGGTCGACAGCGGTCATATTGCTTCTCCCCAGCCCGGGGAGGACTAGAGCATCCGGGCCAGTTTTCGCCAGCTGGTTCAAATGACCCCGGAGCTCCGTCGTCATGGGCACCACCAGCGCGCGGCGGGTCATGACCTGGCGGAAACGGATGACCCCCTTCGCGATGTCCACGTCCCGCCACTTAAGCGCCAGCAGGTCACGGAAGCTCTGGCCCGTCCTCACCCCGAGGAGGATGAGGGTCTGCATCTCGCCTTCCACCGCCGTCAGCAGGACTCTGACCTGCTCGAGCGTGAGGAGCTCAGTTGACTGGGGTTTCACCGGCCAGGTTGCTTTCAGTTTCTTCTGCATGTCGGACCCTTCTTTTGTGGTTGATGATGCTGGTGAGCGTGCCCGGAAGCTGTGGAACGTCAGCAGGCTCATGTCGCGCTTGGTGTCCCGGCCCTTGCCGGCGGACTTGAACGACTGCTTCTTGGCCAGCCCATGGTGACCAGCCTGCCGGGCGTGAGCCCGACCTACTTGAGCGGCAGGAGCCGGTTGAGGATCGCGCGCAAGACCTCAATGCTGGGAGGGGAATGCTTCCTCGAGTCCGCCCCCTGGTGGCCCATGATCTCCATCACGACCCCCTGCGACACCCCGGCCTCCCAGAGCCGGCGGATGAACGTCACCCGGAGCGAATGGAAGCGGGAACCCTTGATGCCGGCCTGCTTTGCCAGTTTCCCGAATTTCACACTCACCGCCGCCGCAGGGCGGCTACCCAGTCCGGGGAGGACCAGGGCATCCGGCCCGGCCTTGGGCAACTGCTCTAGGTGATCCTTCGCCTGATGCGGCAGCGGCATTACGTCCGTCCGGCGGGTTTTGACGGGGTGAAACTCGATCATACCCTTGCCCAAGTCGATGTCCTTCCACCGTAGCGCCAGCAGGTCACGGAGGCGCCGCCCCGTCGTCGCCCCCAGGAGGATGAGGGTTTGCATCTCGCCTTCCGCCGCCGTCAGCAGGGCGCTGACCTGCTCGAGCGTGAGGGCGTTAGTTGTCCGGGGTTCCACCGGCCGATTTGCTTTCAGTTTCTTTTCCATATCTATTCGTTGCTAATCGCCTTCGTCCTCGTCGGGTTCGTCTTCCGGTGCCTCGCCTAGGTCTTGATCACCGCGGCTCTCATCGTCGAGCGCGTCCCCAGTCTCGACGGGCGGGTCCTCCGGAGAGAACTGGAACAGCCGATTCCGTAGTTGCACATTGGGCCAGCGATCGTCGATGCGTTGCACATTATTCGTGGCCAGCATGATCGGCACTTTCTTTCCGAGCTTGTGAATTTCCAGACAAATCGCAGCTATGATCATCCCCGCCAGCTCCGCACAATCCTCTTCAGAGTGTCGATTTGAGGTCCAAGCCCGGTGCGAAACGTGGTAAGCCTCGTGCGAAATCACCTCGAGGTCTAACGCATCCTCGGCCAAGTGCACCTCCCCAAGGAACGTTGCGTCTGCCAACTTTCTCCCACGCGGACCCCAAGTGAAGGACCCGCGGGTATCAGTTTTGCGCAAACAATCATCGGGCACGCTGTTTCCAGGGAACAAGACCAGCTTGAGCGCATAACGTGTTGTCGGCAACCGAAAGACAAACACACAGCGGTATGCAGCGGAGTAATTGATCATACGCACACTCCTTTGCCCTCCAGCCGCGCCCGCGCCAATCCGATCTCCACCTCGTGAGCCCTCAGCCTGGCGTCCACGATGACCTTTCTGCAAAATTGATCCCAAGTCCCAAGCGCAAGATGTTTTCGTGCCTTTTCAAGATACCAATGCACAAACAGTGACCGTTGCATACCCTCTATAGCTATAAACCCCGACAATTTGTTCCTGGCGCCGAACGGCATCGGGTTGTGAGGCGCGCCCTGATTTTATCAAGGCGCGCCTCAGGCCGTTACCGGTCCCACTCTCGCTGAGGCGAGGTGATGTTTCCCTCGACGATGTCCGGGGTCCGTGTGCAACCGTTTCCGGCTGCCCCACCACACCTGGGCCTCTCCCGTGAGGCTTGGTTGATGTGGCGGTTACAGCGTCATGGACTGGGAACTCCATCCATGAGTGTGTTCTGACACGCTCCCCCAAACGTAGCCCCGTCGGTGGTTCGCACCACCGGTGGCTGGGTCTGGTCAGTTTCCGCCGGGCGCTGACCGGTGTAGCTCATTCTTAGAAGCTCTGGGTAAACTGTAGTCGTAACCGTCCCTGCGCTGGAGGATCCGGCAGTGGCGGTGCCAAATGTTTATAGCAGACCCGATCATGAAATACCCGCGGGCTTGCACAACGACGCGCCCAACATGTGTCCCTTTATTGTGTCCGCGAGGCACCACCGCGCGAACGAAATCTCCCGTCAAAAATTCGTGTGTTAACGATTTCGTCTTGGGCTTGCTCTTGGGAAACCCATACTTGTCGATCAGGGTCATGCCCCGAGAGTGGCGGCGATGCGATTTAATACGCCAAAAAGACATAGCCGGATCCAGTCTTACGGATCGTTCGGCACCTACGGAGGCCGCGTCAATCCAATCAGCCTTGGGATAACCCATGCGGACTCTATTGCGCTTCGTCACTTTTCCAACCGAGGTCTCCAACGGGAGCCCCAACTTATCCAGACGATGCCACAGGTGCCAGCGTATGGCGTTCATTACGCCGGCATCACGCAGATGTGACTGCTGGAGGTGGGGAAATCCAAATTCTTCCGCGGTGCGTCTCCCCTTCCTCTGGTTGCAGGTGGGGCACGCTAGAACGAGGTTTTTGACACTTTGGCCACCTCCACGGCTCCGTGGGATTACGTGCTCCAGTTCCATTTTGCTAACCTTCTCGTCGCAGTAAGCACACTTGCCCTGCCACTGGTCGACCACGTAATCCCGCTTCGTTGTGCCCGCCAAGGGCCCACGGAGATAATCCGCTCCCGCAATCCGCGGGTTGACCGTCTTTTGTGTATCGAACTTGGGAAGCTCAACAGCGAGGTGGTTTACCGGTGACCAACGGCGCAGACGGTTGACCCAAGCTAGAGTTCGATCGGCATTGCTCCGGGTCGAAGGTGGCAACCAGCCGGCAGCGAAGCGCCGATTCTGGAACCTTGCTGCCCGGTAGCGTGTTTTCCGGGAGCGGCGGTGGCTTCGGCACGCGCGCCGCTTTTCGAGCAGGCGTGTGATCAGCCGACCCCGATGTTCAAGGTGAGCCGCCCATACAACTTTGTCCCCATGACTGCTTGTGCTGGCTAACGCAATTCCCGTGATGTTGCTCCCAGGGTCCAATGACAGACGAATGGGCTGGGTCACTGCCGGAGACGATACCTGACGCAGAATAATGACAAGGGGGTAATGCCGCAAAATGGCCGCCCGACCCGAATGAAGGAGCTGTCTGGCACGCGCCGGATCGCACGGCATCAAAGGCTGGCGGTCGGGTCCAAGCACCAGGACTCTGGATGATGCCGCGCGGCCTCGAGTGCTTCTTGGCGGTGTCACAATCATGCGATCCTCCGAGGCGGCAAATGCAAGTTTGAGGCCGCGTGGCGCGAAAACTGGGCGACTAGCCGTGGGGTTAAATGGTTGTGGAGGGCCGGGGACTGTCGAAATGCCTCGATGGTTTCGAGGCCCCGGCCATGCGTCTTGCTGATCTCCCGCAGGGCCTCAAGCATCAGCACCGAGGTAAGGAGGTCATCGCCCAGATGGGCGCAGATGTTGACCGGGTCTAACTTGCCCGACAGATACATACGCCGTTCCAAAGGTTGCATCGAAACGGCGCGCCGAAGCGCCCAATGGATCACGCGCTGGCGTCTCTCAGCCCCAAGCGTCGACCAGCGTTCGAGGACGCCGCTGCGCAAAAATGACGCCGATTCCGTCAGGCTAACCGATATCTGCCGATGCAGGTTGGTGAGAAAGAAGGAGGCGACGCGTATGCGCTTAGTGAGCTTGGGACATGGCACCGCGAGCACTCGGATACGACTCATTATCGCTCCCTCCACATGCGCAACTCGCCAGCCTTCTTAGGCGAGGTCTGCCATAGTGACCCAGTAGAAAGTTTCCGGAGGACCAGAAAAAAGACATGTGGATGTTCGCGTTTATAGCGCGAAGCCGGGCGGTGTGGCCCGGAATACACCTCATAGTCCTCACCATTGTGAACGAATTTGTCGCCGATCTTGTAGCCGAGGAATTCAAGCCCGAACGGTGGGTAGCCGTCAAGATGCCGTCGCATCCCTTTCAGAAGTGCCGAACGACCTCCAATCGTCCGATAAAGAATGTCGCCGCATACCGGGCATTCTGCTTCCCATCGGCCGTAACACTGCCGGATCACCACCCTCTGAAACTGATTGTCCACCCAGGCCGCGAAGGCGGCGCTTCCAACTGGAGTTATCCCTGATTTATCCTGAGCAGGGGCGTCTGGGCCAAAGAGGCCATCAGTATTATCTCCGGCTAGTGGCAATCGAAGTTGCATGTCAACCTGATATAGCTACAAAACTCCACATTTTGTTCCTAGACCCCCTCTTTCGACCGAATCCACAAACCGAGATCTGTCGGTGCAGGTCGGTGAGGAAGAAGGACGCACCGCTTATGCGCCTAATGAGCTTGGAATACGGCGGTCCTTTAGGTCTAGGCTGTTGCATGGCTACACACGTTTTGCTGCCGGTTCACGACATCGCCTCCGCCCTGCCAGGGGTTTGCAGTAATTACCACGTCGAGCAACGATGCTGGAGTCTGCGCCTTGAACGTGAATTCGATAAGGGCATACGCCAGTTCAGCAGAACATTGGCCCACGTTTAGACAGTATGAATTGCCGAGTTTTCCAAACCACTCACCATGTCGCATCGGTGAAACGCGGTCGTGACCAGACACGACGAGCAAGGGCTGGTATTCCCGCACGGCTTGGTGCCATTCCCGATTACAACGTGCAGGTGTCGTCAAGGGGCGGCTCATAGGCGGCTCGTGCATCAGCCAAAGAATGCGCCCTGCAGAGCCCAATTCCTGCAATAGCGCCGGCAACCACAGCTGAGCACTCGTGGGTAGCGGGGTGCGGCCCGACCCGAAGGGATTGAGTATCACCTGGTTTCCTTTCCGGGGCATCGTGCATGCCCACGGTGACTCGCTACCTACGTGGCACGGGAACCCTAACAGCGTCAACGGACCAACTACGTGCGCGCGGCCGTATAGAGCGATCAAAGGCCGCATCGCGTGCGGCCAGTTGAACTTGAAATCGAACCAGTTGGAACCTTCCCGATCCCCCCGACAGAACACCACATCTGCCACTGGCAACTGTGCCAGCAGACGTGTCGCTTCGATGATCGACAACTGCCCCACGCGGTGCCGCGATTCGAGAAAATCGCCAACGACAGCCACCACGTCCGGACGGTGTTCCTCCACCGCACCGGCCAACGCATGGTAGCGCCGTCGATCCTGACGCAAATCCGTCACCGTGAGCACTCGCAATTGGGTCATTATTGCTCCCTCCATAGGCGCAACTCGCCAGCCTTCTCATGCGAGGTCTGCCACAGTGACCCGCTGGAAAGTTTTCGGATAACCAGGTAAAACACATGGCGACGTTCCTGTCGGTAGGGCGCTACCCTTGGGCGATGTGGCCCGGACTCCACCTCGTAGGGCTCGTCGTTGAAAAGGATTTGGTCGCCAGCCTTGTATTTCAGGAACTCCAGTCCGAACGGTGGGTAGCTGGTGAGGTGCAGCTCCATAGCGCGCCACAGTGCTGATCGGTTAGTCGTGCGATAAAGAACGTCAGCACAAACGGGGCATTCCGCTTCCCACCGTCCGTAACGTTGGCGGATCACCACCTTCTTGATCTGGTCGGCCGCCCAAGCAGCAATGGCCGCGCTGCCCACTGGAGTTATCATACCTGATCGGCCTGATTTTACGGGTATCTCCGCGGCAAACAAGGTATCGCTTTCGGCTTCCGAAATCGGTATTCGCACTTTCATAGCCACTCTATACAGCTACGAAACGCGAGATTTTGCTCCCAGACCTCCTTCATCAGCCTCAGCATCATGCGGCCGCAATCCACTTCACGGCATTGAAATCCCTTGGCCCAACTGCGAGCGTGCGAAGCATGATGAGGCAAGCAAAAAGGGAGGCAGCGCTCGATGCAGGAGCATCCACAACACGGGTTCGGCGGCGCCCCGTTCGGTTCCAGCTAGGCCTGCGCCGCTTCCATGCCCCTGGCCTCCATCAGCGCTCGCGCACGCACCAGTTCGAGCTCCAAGTCGTGAGCCTTTCGCAAGGCCTCATCTAGATCTGCTTGCAGCTTTCTCGTTTGAGAAGCATGGTCTGCCTGGGCGTCGGCCAACTGCTGGAGAGCACGTGCGGACTGAGCGCTGGCTTCACACAGGGCAGACTGCGCTGCTTGTCGATCTGCCTCAGCGCGGACCTGGGACTTTTCCAGTTCGGCAGCGCGGTTTTGCCACAAGCTGGCATCGCCTTCCTGACGTTCATTTTCGACCGCTAGGGTCCGGATGTCGTCCCTCATTTCGGCGACTATCGCTTCGTTTTGTTTACGGCCTTGATCCACGGCAAGATTCCAGACCGTTCGAAATGCCTGCTGCGCCTCCGGAGAATCGGTTGCCGGCTGGGTCTGCACCATGGCATCGATTTCAGTCTTGATTCTGTGCAAAGTTGACATCGAACCCTTGCCAACTGCTGCATGGATGGCAGCCATCGTTGGCTTTTTGCCTTGGGCCACCAGATCCGAAATGGCCTTGGCCACATCACTCTGTGTTAAAACCTGCTTCATCGTATTATCGTAACATCGTATTATCGTATTATCGTATTATCGTAATAAGTTGGAAAACGGTCAGCGATCCGGGTTTATCCCTTCACCCGGGCACTCGTCCTGGCAGCCAGCCACTGGCATCGCAGCGGGCAATGACACAAGGAAATCAGTGAGTAGCTGCAATAAGCAGGGCGGCAACTGGGCAAGGCCAGGGAAAAGCAAAGAATCGGCCGGGGCAGGCGGTAACGAATTATACTCGCGTGCCAGTGCCTCAACATGCGGCACCACGTCGCGCTGCTGCCATTGCATCAACTGCCTGGGGTGTCGCCGCGTAATCAACACCAGCAGCGTGAGTTCTTTCAACTCGCCATGCAGAACATCAATCAAGTCGGCGAGTTCAGCCTCTCTCAACCGAGGGATCACAGTTCGCTTTTTTGACGTCTTTGGCATTGCTTTCTCCACGAAGAGCCGATGCCCCGGACTTTCCCAGGACGTGCCCATTTCATCGCGACTTCCTCCGTCTCTTGCTCTTCACGAGCGCTAACACCTGGCGAAGAACGGGATCTCTTCCCAACCTTCCCTGAAGCGCGTTAACAGTTTCGAAAGCATCGTCGCGCCCGTGAATCCGCATTTGCTCGAGCATGACAATAGCCCCGAGGAAACGGTCCCTTGTGAACAACACGAAGATCTGATCAGGTTCCGGCGTCGCTGGAAGGCAAGGTGGCATGGTGTGGAATGTCCTGCACCAGAGCCTCAGCCAAACCGCGTCGCGCCCGACCGAGCCAAGGCTCGCCCACTGTTGGAGGAGGCCACTGCTCCCAAAGGACTCGATCAAGCTCCGCCGGGGGCGGGACAATTTCAAAAGCTGCCAAAACATCGGCAAGTGCTGGTCAATCGCGAGGATACACTGCGCAAAGCTCACGTCGTCCATACCGCCCGCCTGTTGGGTTGCCGCGCTTGCCGGCACGCAGGGTTCTGCGTCACCACTCGAACTTGTATTGGTTTCTCAGCCATCACCCATATATAGCTACGAAACCCGACGAAATGTTCCCGGCCCGCACCCAAGAGCAGGCGATGACGCGGGGGAACGAGAGTGTCGGGGCGGTGGACCTGGCCCTGGCTGCCTCGTCAGCAGGCTGCTCTTCGAACGGTTACCCTCCCAGCGTAAACACGTCCCTGAGCTGCGCAAGCAGGGCTGGGGGTTCCGGGAGATTGGCGACGGCTTGCCCAATTGCCCGCCATTCGACCGCATCGGCAGGAAATCCCGCCGCAAACTGGCGCAGGTGGGCGCGCACCGCCTCGGAAACCTGAACACGATCCGCCGGCGCCAATGTCACCAGCAGCCGAAACACGTCGTTGCGGTGCTTCTTGATGTCGGACTCGCTCACGTTGGCCTCGCCGGCGGCCTTCCTCGCCGTGAGATCCAGCCAGGCGCGGGCCTTGAGGGGAATGAGGCAACCCGCTGGCACCGTGGAAATGCCATCGACAAGCCGACGCGAATCCAGCACCAACCGGTAGTAGTCATCATCGAGCAAGATCGCGGACAGGCTGGAAAGATCCTCACCAGCTGGAACTGGCGAGAGGTGGACGTCCGCATGCAAATCCAAAGCCCGGCGACTGAACAACTCGATCATCCAGGGAAAACCGGCCTGGGCGGGCTTCTTGAACCGATAGAAGTTCCGAGGCTCCTGCCCGCCGCCGAAGCCTTCGTAACCGGCGTCCTTCACGAATTGCCAAAATACCTGGAAGAACTCCGGGCGGAGGGCCTCGACCACGAGCACCATGTCGAGATCCTTGGTGGCGCGGAAATCGAGAGCCCGTTCGCCCATCCATAAGTCGCAGGCCGTTCCGCCGATCAGCACATAACAGTCCTCAAGCCCGCGAAAACGATCCCGGAATATCGTCAGTCCCTCTACCATTTGATTCCTTTCAGGAGGTCAGCCAGCGCTGCCTCAACCCGCTCGTCGCTTGTTCCGCGCATCGACAGGTAGAGCGACAGCGGGTCAACAGATTTGCCGTCTTTCGACAGCAGGGCAGG
>OBLU010000636.1_pt1 | contig 32941 bp, 26 predicted proteins | sample 1518681 | NCBI WGS metagenome assembly OBLU01 (sample SAMEA3539304, study PRJEB22396) | soil metagenome | biome: tundra; feature: field; material: soil | place: USA | collected 2010-05 | depth 0.15 m
GTCCCGAACCAGGCGCGCTAGCCAGGCTGCGCTACGCCCCGACGGAGGCGACTCGGCGATGCGTGTAGACAGGATACGCATGCCAGCGAGATTCACAGATTAACACACACCGTAACGATTGGGCTACCCATCACGTTATAATCGGCTTGGAGCGCACCGTTCGTGGCCATTGAAAAAAACAAATTGCGAAAGCTTGACCGTTACCGCTGGCTCGCGCCCCGCAGTCTGCGCGAAGGGATGCGCACTGACGCGCTGATTTATGCCGACGAACAATTATTGGAAGCAATTCTCGGCGATCTCTCCATCGAGCAGGCGATGAACGTTGCTTGCTTGCCCGGTATCGTTGGTAGATCGCTCGCGATGCCGGATATTCACCAGGGTTACGGATTCCCAATTGGCGGAGTTGCGGCTACAAGTATGCTCGAAGGAGTGATTTCGCCCGGCGGCGTCGGCTTCGATATTAATTGCGGAGTGCGTTTGCTCGCGACGAATCTGCATCGCGGTGCCGCGCGAGACCGAGTACAAGAAAAAATGCGCGAGCTTGTGAATCAACTCTTTCGCGATGTGCCAACCGGCGCTGGATCGCAAGGCCCGATACCATGCAGCTCTCAGGATTTAGACAGCGTGCTCGAAACCGGCTCGGCCTGGATGGTAGAACACGGATACGGCGAAGCCGCCGACATCGAATTCTGCGAAGAATCCGGCCAGATGGATGGCGCCGACGCGAGCAAAGTTTCCGACCGCGCAAAACAACGAGGCCGCACGCAGCTTGGTACTCTCGGCAGCGGGAATCATTTTCTCGAAGTTCAATATGTAGAGCGCGTGCTCGACGAAGATGCAGCCGCGGCGTTTGGTCTTGCTGAAGAACAAGTGGTCGTGCTAATTCACTGCGGTTCGCGCGGATTAGGGCATCAAGTCTGCACGGACTATTTGAAAACAATGAACGAAGCGATGCGGCGATACGGAATCACTCTGCCCGACCGCCAACTCGCGTGCGTGCCGGCACGCTCGAAAGAAGGCGAAGCGTATTTGGGAGCGATGGCCGCAGCCGCGAATTTCGCGTGGGCAAATCGTCAGGCCATCACGCACGCGGCGCGCGGCTCATTCGCCAAAGTGTTTGGCGCCGATTGCGACCTGCGCGTCGTTTATGACGTTGCGCACAACATCGCAAAACGCGAGCGCCATCGCGTAAACGGCGGCGGGGAAGAAGAAGTGCTAGTGCATCGCAAAGGCGCCACGCGTTCTTTTCCCGCAAATTCGCCGTACATTCCCGATGCATATCGCGCCGTCGGGCAACCAGTGCTGATACCCGGCTCGATGGGCACGGCGAGTTATGTGCTGGTTGGCACTGAGCTAGCGATGGACGAAACGTTCGGCACGGTCTGTCATGGCGCGGGCCGAGCGCTTTCTCGGACGGCGGCGAAACGCGGGCGCGACGTCCGCACGGAAACGCGAAAACTGGAAGAACAGGGAATCATTTTGCGTTCCGACACGCGAGACGGAATTCTGGAAGAAATCCCCGAAGCATATAAAGACATTGATGCCGTGGTGAACGTCGTTCACAACGCCGGACTCGCCAAAAAGGTCGCGCGGCTCCGGCCCATGGCGTAATAAAAGGCTGATAAAACCCGCGGGTCGGTACTAGTCCGCGCTAAGCCTTTCATCATCAATTACTTTCAGGCAAAAAACTTCACGCGACTACTTTTTCAAATCTTGAAGCTCCGAGATATCTGACCTCATCTATATAAATGTGAGCGAATCCCGCGCAACCTGCTAATAAGCCAGCGGGACCTGCATTGGAGCTTCGACCACATCCCAAAACTGCTCGGATGCGCGTGCGTCTACAACTCCGTGCAGACGAGGGAATGAAAGTCCGGAAACTTGTTATAACGGCTGGAGCCCAAAGCTCAGGCCGCCAAATTATGAAGGAGATTTAAGGAGGTTGTATCATGTTGAAAGGTCCGATTTCATATCGATCAAAAAAATTAGTCATAGTGGTTGCGCTTGCCTTGGCGGCTGGAGGTTTTTTGGGCAGTTGGGCGACAGGCGTCAGCGGGCATTCCGTCAGCGCTTCACCAGCCATAACTTTTGTCGTCGCGCCTGACCGGGCTGTGGGACCTGGTTTGCCGAGCGCCGGATTCGCGCCCGTCGTGAGGCAGGCATTACCGGCTGTAGTGAACATCTCGACTTCAAAGATGATCAAGGTCGGGAACGATGGCGACGATAATCCATTCTTGAATGATCCGAGGTTCCGCCAGTTTTTTGGACCGAATTCCGGACAACAATTCAGCCAGCCGAAGCAGGAGCGCGAGCATGCTCTTGGCTCAGGTGTGATCGTCAATAAGAACGGCTACATTTTGACCAACAATCACGTTGTGGATGGCGCGACGCAAATCACTGTTGATTTGCCCGATAAGCGTCATTTCACAGCCAAAGTTGTGGGCGCCGATCCGCAATCGGATGTGGCCGTGCTGAAGATTGACGCGACCGATTTGCCGGTTCTTCCGCTCGGGAATTCAAAGAGTCTCGAGGTTGGTGACTACGTACTGGCAATCGGCGACCCAATGGGTATTGGTGAGACCGTTACGCTTGGAATCGTCAGCGCCACTGGCCGCACGAATGTCGGGGTGGAAGGTTCGAGCGGTTACGAGAATTTCATTCAAACCGACGCTGCAATTAATCCGGGGAATTCCGGCGGAGCGCTCATCAACTCTCGCGGAGAATTGGTTGGGATTAACACGGCGATCGCGTCAAGCAGCGGCGGAAATCAGGGCATCGGCTTTGCCATTCCAATTGATATGGCGCGTGGCGTCATGACTCAACTCATCGAGCACGGCAAAGTAACCCGCGGATATCTGGGCATCGGCATCGAACAGATGACTCCTGCGCTTGCGAAACAGTTCGGTCTGACTGGTTCGGAAGGCACGCTGGTCACGGAAGTGACGGACGGATCTCCCGCAGCTAAAGCCGGATTGCAACGCGGCGACGTGATTCTCGCAATCAATGGCGAAGAGATCTCGGATTACAGCCAACTGCGGCTGCACATCGCGGACCTCGCTCCGAACTCCACAGTCCATCTGAAAGTGATGCGTAACGGCAAACTGATGGATGTTCCGGTGACACTGGCGCAATTGAAAGAGGAAAAGCAGGCTGCGTCGAGCGGAGATTCCGAAGTAACGGAAGGCGGAATGGCCGGAGTCCAAATCGAAAACCTAACACCACAAATCTCTCAGCAGCTGGGGATTTCCGCTCAGACGCAGGGAGTCGTGGTTTCACAAGTCGAGCCCAACAGCGCAGCGGCCGAAGCTGGTTTAGCACCCGGCGACGTCGTGGTTGAAGTGAATCGGCACGCGGTGCATAACACCCAGGAGTTCCAGCAGGCGATGTCACGCGCAAACAACGGCTCTACATTGTTGCTCGTGAATCGCGGCAAACAGGTGCTATATATCGCGGTAGACGGAAAGTAAACCCTTACACGAACCGGCGGAACTTTCGGACTTGCGTGTTGCAAATTCGAAAGCTCCGCTGGTTTTTGTTTCGACTGTGTTCGCTCACTCCCGCAGACGAACTAACCGCGCTTCCGTAACAGCTGAAATCCCACGAACGGGCTGCAGAATAGAATCCGGAACGTCTCCGTCGAGTCGCACCAGAGCAATTGCCTCGGCGCCTCCAACGCTATCGCGCCGGCCTAAGGCAAACGTGGAAATGTTCACGCCCCGGCCTCCCAAAACGGTTCCAATTTCACCGATTGCTCCGGGAACGTCGCGGTTTCGAGAAAAAAGCATCGTGCCGGCCAGCGGCGCCTCAAGCTCGATGCCATCCACGCGCAGAATGCGCGGCGAAACTCCATGCAACACCGTCGCCTCAGCAGCGATGCTGTGGGACGAAGTTCCTGAAAGCGATTCGCGGATCGCCACTTCGATCGTGTCTGGATAGCCTTGCTCGCGCCGCCTCGTGCGTTCTTCGATCACCAGTCCGCGTGCTGATGCAGCTTGTCCGGCGTTTACGAGATTCACTTTTTCATCCAGCACGGTGTTGAGCAATCCAGCGAGAACTGCGTTGCGCAGCAGACTCGCGCCGAGTGCGGCGGGTTCGCCGGCGAACGCCAGGCTGACGCGCTCGAAACGCGCGCCACCGATTTGCGCGAGGAACGATCCGAGCCGCTCGGCCAGATCAATCCACGGACGCACGCGGCGGTACTGCTCGCCGCTAAGCGCCGGCAGATTAACGGCGTTGCGCAGCGCGCCATCGGTGAGGAAATCATGAACCTGTTGCGCGATAAGAGTGCCGACTTCTTCTTGCGCTTCACGAGTTGACCCCGCAATGTGCGGTGTAAACACGGCATTCGGCAGACCGAGCAGCGGAGAATTTTTCGGCGGCTCTTCGGCGAATACGTCAAGTCCAGCGCCGGAAAGCTTTCCGGAATGCAGAGCATCGGCCAGAGCGACTTCGTCCACAAGTTCTCCGCGCGCGGCGTTGACGAGCACTGCTCCAGGTTTGAATTTTGCGAGCGCTTCCGCGTTGATGAGTTTCTCGGTGGATGGACTGAGCGCAGCATGCAGGGAAACAAAATCGGAACGCGCAAGCAATTCGGTAAGACCGGATAATTCCACTCCTGCATCGCGCGCGGCGCTTTCACTTACGTAAGGATCATACGCAAGCACCAACATTTCCATCGCGCGCGCGCGACGCGCAACTTCGTTGCCCACTCGTCCAATACCTACGAGTCCCAGAGTTTTTCCTCGCAGTTCCACTCCTTGCGCGCCGGATTTTTCCCAGCGTCCCGCGTGAATCGCGGCGCTGTGCTGTGGAATGCGCCGCGCAACGGCCATCAAAAGGGCCAGTGTGTGTTCGGCAACGCTGACGGCATTTCCGCCGGGCGTATTCATCACTAAAACACCGCGGCGAGTGGCGGCGTCCAGATCAATATTGTCCACGCCGACTCCTGCGCGTCCTACGACGCGGAGCTTCGGCGCTGCTTCAAGGATTTGCTCCGTGACTTGTGTTGCGCTGCGGACGATCAGCGCGTCGGCTGCGGCGAGTGACGCGGCGAGACCATCGCGAGATGGCGTGCTGACTTCCCATCCTGGTTTGCGCAATAGTTCCAGTCCGCGCTGGCTGATGGGATCGGCGACAACAATATTCATGATTGGATTAGCGTAGGGATGCTCGGGAGACATGTCAAATGGCTTTCGTTTTTCCGATGCATGACATTTGAAATTCGGTGATTCGCGAGCACGCTAGAATTCCTGTGCTATAGTGATTTTTTGCACAGTGATCTGTTACAGGTGGGAGAAGCGAAACGATGCCTTTGATGGAGCAGATCCAAAAAGATTTAGTGGACGCAATGAAGGCGAAGGACGAATTGCGTCTGAGCGTTTTGCGCATGGTGAAATCGGCGCTGAAAAATAAAGAGATCGAAAAACTTCGCCCGCTTGAAGACGCCGAGGCGCTTCAAATGTTGCAGACGCTGGTGAAACAGCGGCGCGAGTCCGTGGAAATGTTCGCCAAAGGCGGACGAACGGATCTGGCGGAAAAAGAAACAAAAGAAATCGCCATCATCGAACACTATCTTCCAGCGAACGCAAGCCCTGAAGACATCGAACACGCGATTGACGCGGCGATTGCCGAGACTGGCGCGAATTCCGCGAAACAAATGGGCACGGTGATTAAAGCAGCGCGCGCAAAACTCGAAAGCAAAACTGTTGACGGTAAAGCGTTGAGCGATCGCGTTCGCGCGCGCCTGGGCGCGTAACGCGCATTTGCGCCGTGCCTCTTCCTGAAACCATTCCCGTTCGTTTTACAGAAGAAGAAGCCGAATACGTCAGCATTCGTCCGGTGCGCCGCCAAACTTTTAAGTTGCGCGAACTTGTTGATATGGTGCTTTGCGTAACGGGACGCGATTTGCCGCGAGTGCAACAAATTCTGCGAACCGGAACTGTTGTCTTCCATTTCTACCGCTACTGGTGGCAAGGAATTGAAACTGACTCGGCGGAACTTTCCGCAGTGCTTGCGGAATTTCCGGCTGACGATCCGAGCCGCGCGTTTCGTCCTGATGCGTGCACGGTGATTGTGCTGGAAAGCGCGATGAAAGGACGTCAGTCACTTGACGTAAATAAAGTGGATGGCAATCGCAAATCACTTTTCGCATCGCGAAGTTTCTGGGAATGCTTGTTGTCGTTGGCCGAACCTGCGCAGAAAATAAAATACGGCGGATATTCTTTCGCGCGGCGGGCTGATTTGTATCGCGTCGAACTGAGCGCGGGGCAGGCTGCGAGTTTGCAACGCAACGCTGGGAAATTCGCGTCGCGTTCGCTGTGCGGAGTGATTGAAACGCTGGGCGCTGTCGCGCGAGTGGTTTTTATCTCTCCAGGAGATCGGAGTTCGTAATCGGTTCGTTTGACGTAAGATTTATTTATCGGAATTTCGATATCAGCATGTTTCTTGCCTGCTTCGGTAAAAATCTTGATGCGTTAGTAATAGTTTTCGCTCGAATCCTTGCTGTTCACCAATTCCTCGCGGAATAGGACCATTGCGAGCGAGCCTGTGCTTGCAGGATTGTCTTTCATGGCAAGCTCATCTGGAACGAGAGGGGGCCAATCGGCGGCGGCGCGGGCAGGTATCGTGTACAGCGAAGTTGCAGCGGCCAAGAGCAGGAGAAACAGTGCAAACTTATTCCAAATTCGCATCGTCACCGTCCAGTTCCGTCGCAATCGGACAATGCTACGTCACGCGTTTTCCGTGCGAGGATCGATTGAGCGCACGCCAGCAGCGAGGAACCTGTTTCGGGCTCCGTAAAGTGACGGGGACGTTGACTCCCCTTGGCAAACAAGTCAAGTACCGCGAGGCATTTTTTTCGTTCCAGTACTACCCTTACGACAATTGGCTGACGTGCTTGACGGCACGCGAGCTTCTGGCTTTGTGTTGCAATCTGATGAAAGCATGGATAGTCTCAGGGACTTGGTAGGCCAAAAAGAACCGTACCGGGTTCGCCGGGCGCTCGACTGACTTTAGAAATTCAACTGACGTTAGAAGGTCAACAGCAAGCCGATCACTAGAATTTTAGGAGGCGATGCGTGGCTACAAAGCCCTGGAGTTCGACCGCTCCACCCGCGGATTTTCGTCCCTACGTTGCTGCGGGAACATCAATGGCGGAGTTCAGCCTGCGCGCTGTTTTACTGGGAGCGCTGTTTGGAATACTTTTTGGCGCGGTGTCGGTTTACGTTGGATTGCGCGCAGGCCTTACAGTTTCTGCTTCGATTCCCATCGCCGTGCTGAGCATCAGTATTCTGCGTGCGTTCGGGCGCGCGACCATTTTAGAAAACAACATTGTGCAGACGGTCGGATCGGCCGGTGAATCCGTGGCGGCCGGCGTAATTTTTACTTTGCCTGCGCTGATCTTCCTGGGATTTCCGCTGGAGTACTCGCGCATCTTTATGCTGGCGCTGCTCGGCGGATGGCTGGGCGTTTTGTTCATGATTCCGCTGCGCAGGCAACTGATCGTGAAAGAACACGGCGCGCTTTCATTTCCTGAGGGCACGGCTTGCGCGGACGTGCTGGTGGCGGGCGAGCGCGGCGGATCGTTTGCGAGCCGCGTGTTCTGGGGGCTGGGGCTTGGCGGTGTTTACACTTTTCTGATGAACAGCGTGGGCGCGTGGCCGGGGCAGCCGGAATATCGTCCGAGCTGGTTGCCAGGCGCTTCATTTCGCGCGGCGATTACTTCGGAATATTTGGGAGTGGGATACATCATCGGGCCGAAAGTTGCCGGAACATTATTTGCGGGCGGAGTCTTTTCGTGGTTCGTGCTGATGCCTGCGATTAAATTTTTCGGATCGCTCGCACCGAGCGCGGCGCTTTATCCCAGCACGATTCCGATTCCGCAAATGACGCCGGATCAACTGTGGTCGAGCTACATTCGTCCAATGGGAGCGGGCGCTGTGGCGACTGCAGGGCTGATCACGCTGGTAAAAACAATTCCGACGATTGTTTCTGCTTTGACACAGGGATTGAAGGATGTCCGCAAGGAGCGCGGCCTTGTGGCGGGCGGCGAGCGAACCGAGCGCGATTTGCCGATTAAATTTCTGCTCATGGGCTCGCTGGGAATTATTCTGTTGACCTGGCTGATGCTGACGTTCCGGCCGATTCCCGGCGCGCAGACGACGTGGTACGCAAATATTTTTGCGGCGCTGATTGTGGTGACGTTTGGATTTTTGTTTGTCACCGTGGCGTCGCGAATCAGCGGGCTGATTGGGAATAGCTCAAATCCGATTAGCGGCATGACGATTGCGACGTTAATGGCCACGTGCGCGGTGTTTCTGGTTGTGGGATGGAAACAGCCGCCGTACGCGGTGCTGGCGCTTACGATCGGCGGAGTGGTCTGCATCGCATCGGCGATCGCCGGAGCTACTTCGCAGGATTTAAAGACGGGGCATCTTGTGGGCGCTACTCCGGTGTGGCAGCAAATCGGATTGATTATCGGAGTGACGGTGTCAACAGTTGCGATTGGATTGACACTGATTGCGATGAATAAAGGATTGGCGAAATTCAATCTGGTCGATATTCCGTTCAACATTCAGCAAATCTCAGCGGGCGTGAGTATTGAAGACCAGAATTTTGTGCACGACGGAAAAACTTATGTGCTGGTGAATTCAATCGGCGCAACATCATTGCCCGACGGAAAATATCTTTACGATCCGTCAGCGCAAAAGATTGACGTGCAGTGGGTACAGGGAATTGGGAGCGATCAGGCGGCGGCTCCTCAGGCGCGATTGATGGCGACGGTGATTAACGGGATACTGAATCAGCGGCTGCCGTGGCGGTTGGTGCTGCTTGGCGTGTTTCTCGTGATTGCGGTGGAATTGCTGGGGATTCGCTCGTTGCCGTTCGCGGTCGGGTCATATTTAAGTGTTGCGACGACGATGGCAATTTTCGCTGGAGGATTGGTGCGCTGGCTTGCTGAGCGCGGCAAAGAAAAAGCTGCCGGCTCGGATAGCGAAGTCAGCCCCGGTTCTCTTTACGCAAGCGGCCTAATTGCGGCGGGCGGAATTTTCGGACTGCTGGCAATTATTTTCAAGCTGCTGGAAGATAAGCACTGGATGGCTAAGGACTTCTTTTTGTTTGGGCCGAAAATTCTTGGCGGCATTTCGATAAATTCCTGGACGGGCGTTTTTATTTTCATCGCACTGGCCGCGTCACTTTTTGTTTTCGCGCGCAAGAAACTGGGTTAGCCACGGCAACGCTCCGCTTTTGACATCACAGTACAGCGGCTCTTAGACTGTACTGCGATGGGCATGGCGGACGGCAGATACGGTAACTCTGGCTCTCGCTTCCAGTTTGGCGGAGGCGGGCCACTCACTCCTGGCATCAAGGTCCTGCTGATTTTGATGACTGCGGTATTTGTGGCGGAATATCTGATCGCTGTAGCGTTTGGGCAGCGGGCCTCCGATCAGTTGTTCCTGTGGTTTGGCCTGATTCCATACGCAGTTATTCACGGACTGAGAATCTGGCAACCGTTTACCTACCTTTTCCTTCACGACGGTTTGATGCACATTCTGGTGAACATGTTTGTGCTGTGGATGTTTGGCAGAATTCTGGAACCCATGTGGGGCGAGCGGCGATTCCTGAATTATTTTTTCATTTGTGGAATCGGCGCGGGACTGATCAATGTGGCTGCCGGACTTTTGCCCATGGCATGGGGCCGGGCGCCTTCGATTGTGCCGACGGTTGGCGCTTCCGGAGCAATTTACGGAATACTAATCGCCTGCGCGATTTTATTTCCGGATAGAAAAGTTTGGCTGATTCCACTTCCGATTACCCTTTCGATGCGGTGGTATGTGGCGATCATGGCGGGGATCGAGCTTTATAGCGAGTTCGGCTCGGGCGGGGACAGAGTGAGTCACATTTCCCATCTCGGTGGCATGCTGATTGGATATATTTATTTGCGGCGCGGGTCGTTCTTTTCCGGAGTGCGGAATGAGATTTCGGATTGGAAACGGCGGCGGAACATGCGCAAGTTCCAGGTTTACATGCGCGACAAGAGCGGAGATCCGCCTACGCCACCGGATCGCTGGGTGAATTGAGATGGTGATCAAATTTGTTCCACGTGGAACAATTCTAAGTGCCGCAATGCCAAGAAGTCAGCGGATTCCTTTCGAATGCCATTCCATTCGAACAAGAAAAGTGGCGTTTAGCGGCGGCGAATTGCGTGCAGCTTTATGAAGTTTGTGGTGCCACGGCTGCCTAGAGGTGTGCCCGCCACAATTCCGACTACATCTCCCCGGCGCGCCAATCCCTCATCGAGGAGGCGTTTTTCGGTGACGGCGGTCAGGCTGTCGATATCGCGGATGCGGGAAATTGTGCGCGGCAACACTCCCCACAAGAGCGCCATACGGCGGCGAGTTTCCGCGAATGGAGTGAATGCGATAATTTGCGGATGCGGGCGATGCTGCGAAATTAGGCGCGCGGTCGAGCCTGTTTCCGTGAAAACCGCGATGACCTTCATTTGCATTTCTTCTGAGGCGTGGCAGATCAGCTCGGCGGTAGTTTCTGCGACGTCCCATTTCGCCGCGTGAGGATGCAGGAAATGCGCGACGCTCGATTCGGCTTCGCGAATAATGCGATCCATCATTTGAACGGCCTGGATGGGATAGCAGCCGCGGGCGGTTTCACCGGAAAGCATTAGCGCGTCGCTGCCGTCGAGCACTGCATTGGCTACGTCGGATGCTTCCGCGCGCGTGGGGCGCGGGTTTTCCGTCATGGATTCGAGCATCTGCGTAGCGGTGATTACTGGGCGGCGCGCATCGCGGGCGCGGTCGATAATTTTCTTCTGGAGCACCGGCACAACTTCGGGGCTCATTTCCACGCCGAGATCGCCGCGCGCAACCATCACGCCATCGGCGACATCGAGGATCGCGTCCAGATTCGCGATGGCCTGCGGTTTTTCGAGCTTGGCGATAATCGGAGTGTCCATGCCGGCGCGTCTGATGGCGCGCCGCGCTGCTTCCACATCCTGCGAACGGCGCACGAAACTTACGGCAACGTAGTTGACGCCATGCTTCAGCGCAAAACTCAGGTCGTCATAATCCTTCGGAAGGAGCGAGGGAACTTTCAGCTCCGCGCCGGGCAAATTAATTCCCTGATGCTCGCCAAGCTCGCCGCCGTTTACAACTTCACAGATAATTTTTTCGAGGCGAACCGCGGACACGCGCAGCTCGATAAGGCCATCTGCCAATAAAATTCGGCCGCCGCGGTGAACTTCGCGGGGAAGCGTACGGAAACTTGTAGAAACGCCGAAAACATCTCCGGGGCGATTGCCGGTGGAAATTGTGAAGCGCTGGCCGGTTCGCAACGTTACGCGATTGCCGCCGGCAAGCGCGCCAGTGCGAATTTTCGGGCCGCCGAGATCGGCTAAAATGGCGAGAGGCTTCCTCATGGTGGAAGACGCGTCGCGAAGCAGAGTGATCATTTGCGCGTGCCAGGCGTGTGTGCCATGCGAAAAATTCAGGCGCGCCACATCCATTCCAGCGCGCACGAGTTGCGCGATCATTCGCCGGGATTGGGTGGCGGGACCCAAGGTGCAGACGATTTTTGATCGACGGAAATCCATCATATCGGCCGGTAATTGCGGCAACTATTTCCGGGCTACGAAATCATTCACGATGCGATAAAGAAATTCGACGCCTTTGCGGAATGAATCGAGAGGAATGCGCTCGTCATCGGCGTGCATGCGCAGGACGTCTTCTTCGGTGAGCGGGAACGGCAACAGTCCATAGGCCTGGACATTGTGCAAACGAAGCTGCGCGGAATCGGTGGCGCCGGTGCTCATGTACGGCATGGTGACGATGCCGGGGAATTCCTGTTCGCTGGCGCGCTGAATGGATTGATAGAGCGGCGATTCCAGCGACGATGGCGGGGAGGGTGTGCCGGCGTTGGGCGCAATTTCAAAGCGAATCTGCGGATCGTTCACCAGTTTTTTCAAATCGGCGAGGACGTCGTTAATCGAATCGCCGGGCAGCAGCCGCACATTTAAATTGGCGCGGGCTTCGGAGGGAATCACATTCGGACGGACACCGGCCTGAAGCATGGTTGGGGCGATGGTATCGCGCATCATCGAATTCCAGATGGGGCTCAACTCTGAAATTCGCTTCACAGCCAAACTTTGGCGCGACGGTTGCTCGAGCGCGCGAATCCATTTAGCGGTGTCTTCGTCTTCGACTTTTGCGAGTTGCTCGAAATAGCGCTCTGTTTCTGGAATGAATTTCACGGGTGGTTCGTATTCGCCGATTTTCGCGACGGCCTGTGACAAGTGCACGACGGCGTTATCCGGGCGCGGCTGCGAGCCGTGCCCTGACGTGCCCGTAGAAATCACCGTGACGTTGACAGCTACTTTTTCGCTGGTTTGAATGCCGACGTAAATCGGCTTGCCATTCTTCACGATGACGCGGCCTTCTTCGTTAATGGCGAAGCCAGCGGCAATTTTGTCCCAATGTTTTGCGATAACGGTTTTGATGCTCGCGTCGCCGCCCTGTTCTTCGTCATCGTCAGCCAGAAAGATGACGTCGCGATCGAGCGGCACGGAGTTGCGCTTGAGCGCAACGATCGCCGCCAGATTTGCGATGACCATGCCCTTGTCGTCAATCACGCCGCGGCCGTATAAATATCCGTTCTGCGTTATTGCGGCGAAAGGATCTACGGTCCATTTTTCACGCGTCACGCCGACTACATCCAAGTGCGCTAGAAGAAGCAGGCTGCGAGAAGCGTCGGGCATTACAGAGGCGCTTAATCGCGCGACAACAATTCCACGTCCCGGCGAAACCTCAATCACTTCATGCGGGATGCCTTCTTTTTCCAAAATACCCGCTATGTAATTCGCGGCGGCGAGTTCATTGCCGGGCGGATTTGTCGTATTAATCCGGATGAGGCCTTCGAGCCATGCAATTGCTTCTTGAGGCAGAGTTCCCAGACTTGGCGCGCTCACGGAAGGGATTCCGGGCATTGTTTGCGCAAGCGTTGTGTCGATAAGCGCCAACGCGAACAATAGAACCATCGAGAGCGAGAAAAAGTGACGGCGAACCATGCTTCATTGCCTCCGGGCCTAGGAAACCTCTTCGAGCATACGTGAATCATATTATCATGGCGGTTGCGCGCCGCCGGGTCCGACCAGCGGGTGTGTCTCGGAAAAGCCCTTTGCGAATTGAACCCGTATGCGATTCGTGCGAGCATCGTATCCATGACTACTGAGGTAGGAATATGAAACGAGTAGTTTTTCAATCGCTGATTTTGGCAGCAGTGACGCTCATAATTATAATTTCACCGTACCGCATGCACGCTGCGGGCGCTGTTGCCGCGCCGGTACACGTGCAGCAAGCACCTCCGCCACCCACGCAACAGCAGGGCCAGCAGCAAGGACAGCAAACGCCGCAGGGCAATTATCAAATTAGCGTGAATGCTCAGCTTGTGAACGTGGACGCCGTTGTCACCGATAACGACGGGAATTTTCTGCCGGGCATGAAAAAGGAAAATTTCCGCATTCTAGAAGACGGCAAGCCGCAGATTATTACGAATTTTACACCCGCCGGAGAGGCGCCAATCACCATCGTGCTGCTGGTTGAATTCAGAGCCCACATCTATTCGGGTAATTATTACTCCCAGATGAGCAAATACTGGGCGTCCGCTTTTCTGAACAACTTGAAGAAGAATGACTGGATTGCGCTGGAAGATTTTGATCTGAAGACGCGCGTGGACGTGGATTTCACGCACGACCCGATGGAAATTGCGCGAGAGATGAATCATATGGTGGTGCCGCTCTATAGCGAGTCATGCTTGTACGACGCGCTTGCGGAGACACTGGACCGGCTCGCGGAAGTGAAAGGTAAGAAAACAATTCTCGTCGTTGCTTCGGGCTACGACACCTTCAGCAAGATTACGTATGACACAGCGATGAAACTGTTACGTCAATCCGACGTAGGAATTTATACGATTGGCACAAGTCAGGTGATGATTGACAATAGCGGCGCTGGCATCGGAAACATCAGGAGTCAAATGGCGCAGCAGCAGATGAAGGTTTTCGCGGAGTTGACCGGAGGCCAGTCATGGACGCCGGAATTCGACGGGCAGATTCCGGAAATCATGAACACGATTGCCAACAGTCTTCGGAATCAGTACAGCCTGGGATATACACCACCGGCGCAGGACGGCAAATATCACAAGATTAAAGTTGAGCTGGTGGCGCCGGACGGCGGGCCACTTACCGTGACGAATCAGAAGGGCAAGAAGGTGAAGTTTGTTGTCTATGCGCGGCAGGGATACACGGCTTCCAAAGCGGCGGTTGGCGATTAGGCGCTGATTTTCGTCCAACTCTGCTGTGAAATTTCGCCCATTTGAACAGGTGAGTTAGTAGCCTCGCGTAATATCCACGATGTTTTTCAAATCGCGGCCGCTGAACCAGCGTTCGAGATTTTCGAGTAACAATTCCGTCTGGCGTAGCCAAAGCAATTCGCTCACGGCGCTGGTGTGTGGAGTGATGAAAACATTCTTGAGATTCCACAACGGGCTTTCCGGTGGAAGAGGTTCTTTTTCCGTAACGTCCAGCGCAGCGCCTGCGATTGCGCCGCGTTCGAGCGCGTCGATCAGCGCGGATTCATCCACCAACGCGCCGCGCGCGATGTTCAAAAGATACGCGCTTGGCTTCATCGCTTTCAATTCGCGAGCGCCGATCATGCGCTGTGTTTCAGGAGTGTCCGGCGCAGCGAGTACCACGTAGTCAGCTTGCGGCAGGGCTTGCAAAAGTTCCGACGCAGGGTAAATGCGTTCGGGCAAGGAATTATCGCCACGGCCTGAACGCGTAACGGCTTGCACGCGCATACCGAATGCACGCGCGCGGCGCGCGATTTCGCTGCCGATTGCGCCGAAGCCGACAATTAACAATGTTACGCCAAATAGTTCTGATGGGCGCGAATCCCATATTTCCTGTTGTGCCCAATCCTGCTTGTCCTGAAAGCGCACCGTAGCTGGAAATTTCCGCGCGAGCGCGAGCATTACGCCTAACGTGTGCTCGGCCATTGGGACGGCGTGGATGCCGCGCGAATTTGTGATGACGACGCCGGCGGCCTGCACGTCCGGACGCATCAACTGCGTGACGCCAGCGGAAGTAACGTGAATCCACTTTAGTTTGCGCGCAGCAGCAAGCTGATCCCGCAGCAGATTGACGCCGACGAAAATATCGGTGTCGGGAAGCTCGGCCGGTAGCGCGTCATATGTATTCAGGTGTACGACGCGCATTTCCGGCCAGCGGCGTTGAACTGCCGCAGGCAGCTCGGGCGGAATACGCCAGAATGAAAAATGGAATTGCACGCACATCACGAGCTTGGTGTCACGAGGCGCGGGACGGTTCATTGTGGCAAATCAGAATATAACGGAAGGCAGGCGAAATCTAAAATCCAGAACGATGGCGCCTCCACAGGACGAATCCCGTCAGCGCGCCGAACAACAGTACGCCGAGAAAAAACGCGGCTGATTCCGGAACCTTGGCGATCATTATTGTGACGAGAATCGCGGTGACCGCTAAAGCGACCGGGCTTTCGGTTACAACGAGGGTACCCATCTGCATTGGCTGAAGGCTTGGAGCTTCTACGTGGAAGCGAAAATGTTTCGTGGAGACGCGGGCGAGTTGCATGACAGTTCCTCCCCGCAAATAGTATGCGCCTGCATTACTTACGATGTAAACCACTTCAATTGCGGATGGCTGATGGGTTCGGAAAGGTTTCACGCCTGCTTGATTCGCAGATCGTGGCCGGTCATTTCGACGGGTTCCTGGATGCCGAGCACGCTGAGCATCGTGGGTGAAATATCTTGCAGCGATCCATCGGGGCGTACGTGAACATTGGCATCATTGGAAACCAGAACGAACGGAACAGGATTTGTTGTGTGATACGTGTGCGGGCCACCGGTCTTGGGATCGATCATCGTTTCGGCGTTGCCGTGATCGGCGGTGATGAGCCATGCAGTGTCTCCGGCGTCGTGAAGCACCTGGCGAATTTGTCCGAGGCACGCGTCGACAGTTTCGACAGCTTTAATGGTCGCTTCAAGATTGCCCGAATGGCCGACCATATCTGCATTTGCAAAATTCATGATGATGGCGTCGAAATCTGCTTTGCGAACCGCGTTGGTGACGGCGTCGGCAATACCCGCGGCGCTCATTTCGGGTTTCAGATCGTAAGTCGGCACTGTGGGTGATGGCACAAGTATCCGTTCTTCGCCGCCGAACGGTTTTTCGACGCCGCCATTGAAGAAATAGGTAACGTGGGCATATTTTTCGGTTTCCGCCACACGTAAATTCTTGAAATTCATGTCGGCGAATACCTGCGCCAGAATGTGTTCGAGTTTTTCCTGCGCCAGCAGGTAGCGCATCCAGGAAAATGTTTTGTCGTATTGAGTCATACCGGTGAACAGAAGATTCTTCGGCCGCGTCGCGTCAGCAAATTTGTCGAAGCCCGGCTCGGCGAGGGCGCGGCTCATCTGGCGTGCGCGATCGGCGCGGAAATTGTAAAAGATAACGGCGTCATCATCGCGGATGGTAGTGACAGGATCGCCGCGAGCAGTTCCGCCAGGTGCTACTTGCTTCGCTACAACGATTGGCTCGATGAACTCGTCGGTCACGCCGCGCTCGTAGCTGGCGCGAACCGCGGCAATCGGATCCACCACGCGCACCGGAGCGTCGCCGTGAACCATCGCGCGATAGGCGCGTTCGATTCTCTCCCAACGATTATCGCGATCCATCGCGAAGTAACGGCCGGTGACGCTGGCAATTGTGCCAGTGTGAAATTCCTGGATGGCGTGCTGCAACTGCTCAAGAAATTCGGCGCCGCTGTGCGGAGGAGTGTCGCGCCCGTCCATGAAGCAGTGGACGAACACGCGCTCAACTTTTTGTTCGCGCGCCATATTAAGCAGAGCAAAAAGATGATCGATGTGCGAATGCACGCCGCCGTCGCTGAGCAATCCAATCAAATGAAGTTGCCGCGTGCGCCCACGCGCCATGGCATCCAGCACAAGTGTGTTACGGAAAAACTCTCCGTTTTGAATCATCAATTGGAGCCGCGTGCTATCCATGTGGACGATCCGGCCCGCGCCGATATTCAGGTGGCCGACTTCGCTGTTGCCCATTTGCCCTTCGGGAAGGCCGACCCATTTTCCGGAAGTGTGAATCAGAGTGTTGGGAAATTTCCGAAGTAGCTCGTCATAATTCGGCTTGCGCGCCAGAGCAATGGCATTGCCCGCCGATTCGGCGCGATAACCCCAGCCGTCCAGCACGGTCAAAATGATTGGTCGAGGTCGCTTGGCCATTTTGTTTAGGATTTGCCCGCGTGCGCGAGTGCGCTGCGACCCGGAAATCGCGCGGCGGCGCCCAACTCTTCTTCGATGCGAAGAAGTTGATTGTACTTCGCGATACGGTCGGTGCGGGAAGCGGAACCAGTTTTGATTTGTCCAGTTCCCATCGCCACAACGAAGTCGGCGATGAATGTATCTTCAGTTTCGCCGGATCTGTGCGAAACAATTGACGCGTAGCCGGCTTTGCGCGCCATTTCGATGGCTTCGATTGTTTCGGTCACTGTGCCAATCTGATTGAGTTTTATGAGAATTGCGTTGCCAACTTTTTCCTTGATGCCACGCGAGAGTCGCTGCGTGTTGGTCACGAACAAGTCATCGCCCACCAGTTGGAGTTGCGCGCCCAAACGCTCGGTCAGTAACTTCCAACCGGCCCAATCGTCTTCCGCCATGCCGTCTTCGATTGAAACGATTGGATACTGGCGCGCCCAACCGGCCCAGAAGTCCGCCATTTGTTCGGAAGTTCTTGCTGACTTATCGGATTTCTTGAAAATATATTTTCCGCTGGCCTTGTCGTAAAACTCGCTAGCGGCGGGATCTAAAGCAATGGCAATTTGTTCGCCGGGCTGATAGCCTGCTTTCAGAATTGCTTCCAGCACAACTTCCAACGCTTCTTCATTCGATTTCAAGTTTGGCGCGAAGCCGCCTTCGTCGCCGACTGCGGTGGAATATCCGCGTTTGTGTAGGACAGTCTTTAAATTGTGGAACACTTCCACGCCCATGCGCAGCGCTTCGCTAAAACTTTTTGCGCCGATAGGCATGGCCATAAATTCCTGCGGGTCCACGGAATTATCCGCGTGCGCGCCGCCGTTTAAAATATTCATCATCGGCACGGGCAAGATATTCGCTTCGCCAGCGTTCGAATATTTCGCCAGATAATGATAGAGCGGCAACTTTTGCGCTGCGGCGGCGGCACGCGCCGCCGCCATCGAAACGGCAAGAATCGCGTTCGCGCCAAGCTTGCCTTTATTCGGCGTACCGTCCACTTCGATCATGTGGCGATCCAACTCGCGTTGGCCGGTCACGTCCATTCCGCGCACGGCGGCATCAATCTCTTTATTAATGTGGCCGACGGCGTTCAACACGCCTTTGCCCAGGTAGCGCGACTGATCGCGGTCGCGCAGTTCGAGAGCTTCGTGTTCTCCAGTGGACGCGCCGGACGGAACCGCGGCGCGTCCCATCACTCCGCTTTCCAGAATTACATCTGCTTCAACCGTAGGATTGCCGCGCGAATCCAGTATTTGACGCCCGAGCACTTTCGCGATCTTTGTGGACATTCGTTCTCCTGCCTTCGTTTTGGAAAAAGTAAAGGATGCCCGCTATTCGGATTCAGGTTCTTCCAGCATGGATTCGTCACGGACGACAACGACGACGCCGCCCTCACTCACGTGGAAACGTTTCTTATCCGCTTCCGGGTCGTAGCCGATCTCCGTACGCTCTGGCAGACTCACGTGCCTGTCAATAATTGCATTGCGAATCTTGGAGTGGCGCCCGATGCTGACGTGGTTGTAGAGAATGGAGTTTTCCACTTCACAAAAACTATTGACACGCACATCCAGACCCACGACGGATCTCACAACGCGTCCACCGGAAATTACGCAACCGGGCGCAATGATTGAATCGAGCGCCACGCCCATGCGGTCAGGATCGTTGAAAACAAATTTCGCCGGCGGATATTGCTGTTGCCAGGTGCGAAGTGGCCACGCTTTATCGTACAGGTTGAATACCGGCGAGACAGACACCAAGTCCATATTCGCCTCGTAATATGCGTCAAGCGTTCCGACGTCGCGCCAGTACTGTGGGCCCTGCTTATTTTCATCTTCAAAGTTGTAGGCGTACACGCGATACTTCGCCAGGATCTTCGGCAGAATGTCATGTCCGAAATCGTGCGAAGAATTCGGATCTTCCGCATCCGCAATCAGAATCGGAATCAGCAACTGCGTATTGAAAATGTAAATTCCCATGGACGCATTAACTTTGTCGGGATGCAGGCGTGAGCACGCCGGATTCGCGGGCTTTTCTTCGAAGCGGAGCACGCGCCAATCGGCGTCTGTTTCCAGCACGCCAAACTTGTTGGCCGCGTCCTCGACGCTTACTTCCAGCGACGCCACCGTGGCGTGCGCTCCCGAGTCCACGTGTTGCTGGAGCATTTTTTCGTAATTCATTTTGTAGATGTGGTCGCCGGATAGCACGACAACGTAGCTCGACCGCTCGCTGCCAATCGAATAAATATTTTGATATACGGCGTCAGCGGTGCCCTGATACCAGTGCGTGGAAACGCGCATCTGCGGGGGCAATATTTCGATGAAATCGCCCAGTCCCATGATCGGGGACCAGCCACGGCGCAAATGACGATTCAAGCTCAGCGCTTTGTATTGCGTCAGGACAAAGACGCGACGCAAGCCGCTGTTAATGCAGTTGGAAAGCGTTATGTCGATGATGCGATAGGTTCCGCCGAAAGGAACAGCGGGCTTGGCGCGATCGCGAGTCAGCGGCCAGAGGCGTTCGCCTTGCCCTCCTGCCAACAAAACGCCGACGGCTTCACGCATGGATGACATGGTGGCGACCATTCTAACAGCAACTCCGGTGCGTTCAATTTGTTCTGTATTTTTCAGCCGGTATGTATTGCTTCGGACCGCCCAGGCCGCCGACCGGTGGCCGGAAAAACAATCCTTGACTTCGGGTTGCGGCTTCGCTAGAAGAAGCGGACAATAGAGGGAATCGCTTGTACTTCGGGCTGATTATTCCTATAGACATTGAGTCTGCCGATTGGGGGGTGATTACTGCGTGGCAGAAGTAATAATTCAAGAAGGTGAATCGCTGGAAAACGCTTTGCGGCGTTTCAAGCGAAAAGTGCAACAGGAAGACATCATCAAAGAAATAAAAAAGCACAGCTTCTATATGAAGCCAGGAGAGAAACGCCGCGTGAAACAGGCGCTATCTCGCAAACGGCTTCGCAAGAAGCAGCGTCGGGAGCTGGATTAGTTTGGTCCGGAATTCCGGATAGAACGACTACCCTTGGGGTTTGTGGGCAGCACGGGGCAAGTTGAAAACCCGGCCTGGGCTTGCCCGAACCATCAAGCTGCCACCCCGCAGAGGTCGCGGGGTTCGGAGCCGCCATGGAATATAACGATAGAGTCCTGAAGTGCTCGGAATGCGGTGCGGAGTTTGTGTTCACCGCCGGCGAGCAAATGTTTTTCGCCGACAAGGGCTTTAAGAATGAGCCCAAGCGTTGTAAGGCCTGCAAGTCGAGAAGAGCAGAAGGCGCAAGTTCCGGCGGCTTCCAACGCGCCGAAACAAAAACCACCTGCTCGCAGTGCGGGAAGGAAACTACCGTTCCCTTCAAGCCGACTCAGGGGCGGCCCGTTTATTGCCGCGAATGTTTTCAGCAGCGGCGCGCGATGGGTACGCCCGCTTAATCCGGTTTAGCGCAGATCACCGGAAGAGCGGGTTCACAGGACGCCGGGCGAGGGCTCCGTCCAGGACTTAAGCGGCAAGTTTATCCGGCTTAGGAAACTCTACGAGCACCAAGCGACCCTTCGATCATTGTAGATCGAAGGGCCGTATTTTTTCTATGTAACTGGTTTCAGTTCAGGCTGCTTTCGCCGCGCCCGCCGGAATAATCTGCCGTAAGGCAGCCACAAACTGTTGCATTTCGTCCGGCGTTCCCATCGAAACTCGCAGCCAATTTTCCATGGTCGTAAATTTCCGGCCGACAAGGATGTTGCGGTCGGAGAATGCTTTGATAACGGGCGTTACGTCGTGTCCAACGTGAATCATCATGAAGTTTGTCTGCGAAGGAATATATGTGCGGCCGTCTTTTTCCAGTTCAGCGGTAAGCCACGTTCGCGTGCCGTTGATTTTCTGGCGTTGATCGACGACGTGATCCGGATCGGACAAGCTCACCATCGCGGCCGTCATCACGGCGGCGTTCGTGCTGCTCCAGAGTTTGCTCGCGCGCATTGCGCGAATTGTTTCTGGCGTGCCGATCGCGTAGCCCAGGCGCATGCCCGCCATGCCGTAGATTTTGGAAAACGTCCGCGCGACAATCAGGTTCGGATATTTACCGATCCACTCAATCACGCTGCCGTATGCCGGGTCGTCTGTGAAGTGACAGTAGGCCTCGTCCACCAGAACCATCGCGTTGCGCGGGACTTGATCCATGAATTTTCCGATGGCCGCTTTTGTGACGATGGTGCCCGTGGGATTATTCGGGTTGCAGATGTAAACCAGTCCCGTGGCGGCCGTTGTTTTGGCGGCCATGGCGTCTAGATCGTGCCGATGGTCCTTAGTTTGCGGCACAGTCACGGCGTTCGCATGCATCACCTTCGCAAAACTCAGAACAGCCTCGTACGTCGGTTCAGCCGCCACGACGTTTTTATCAGGCCCCAAAAATGCCGTATCTGCCATTCGCAGAATTTCTGTCGAACCGCAGCCGAGGGCTACCTGTGTCGTGGGTACGCCGTGATATTTCGCGATCGCTTCGATCATGCGGCTTTCCGTCACGTCCGGATAGCGGCACGCAATATTTTCCGAGCTAGTAATCGCGTCACGCGCGCGCGACGAAGGCCCGTACGGATTTTCATTGGAATCGATCTGAATCGCGCCATCGGTTGACCGCGGCGCATGCTGGCGTGTTTCCGCAAGAGTACCCGTCAACGCCGGCATTACCATGGCTCCGCCCAGCACGGCGGCAACGCTCTGCGCGAATTGCCTTCGATTCAGTCCGTTTTTCTTCATGGCTGCCTCCTCGGGAATCACAATGTCTATGGGCGCGATTATCCGCCTGCCAGGGCCTTCGCGCAAGCGTCGTCACACACGGGGTGCACTGGCAGAGGGATTCGCTATGTGCGAGAATCCGCCATCGGAGGAAATGACATGTCATCTGTTCAACCGTCTTCTGCCCAGCCCACGCCGTCGTCGCAACCAAAAGCGTCTTCGCAACCGACGCCCGAGCGAATTTTTGAGGTGCTCAATGGCTATCAACAGTCCGCGGCGATGAAGGCCGCGATCGAATTGGATGTTTTCACTGCTATCGCCGAAGGGAACAAAGATTCCGCGGCGATTGCGCACCGCTGCAACGCGGCCGAGCGCGGCATACGCATCCTCTGTGATTTCCTGGCGGTCGGTGGATTGATCACAAAGCAGGACGGCAAATATGGTTTGGCGCCGGATGCGGCGATGTTCCTCAGCCGCAAGTCGCCCGCGTATATGGGCTCCGTACACAAATTTTTGCTTTCGCCAGCCACATTGGGAAACATCATGGAGCTTACGACCACAGTAAAAAACGGCACGATTTCAGATAGCGAAGGCTCCACAAAACCGGAAAATCCAATCTGGGTGGAATTCGCGCGCTCCATGGCGCCGATGATGGTAATGCCCGCTGAAATGATCGCGAAAACAATTGGCGCCGCGCAAGGAAAGAAATGGAAAGTGTTGGACATCGCCGCCGGCCACGGATTATTCGGCGTCGCGTTGGCTCGTCACAATCCCAACGCCGAAATTGTTGCTCTCGATTGGCCGGCCGTGCTTGAAGTAGCGAAAGAAAATGCCGCTGCTGCGGGCGTCGCCAATCGCTATCGCACATTGCCGGGCAGCGCATTCGATGTGGATTTCGGCGCCGGCTACGACGTGATTTTGCTGACCAACTTTCTGCATCACTTTGATGTACCAACCAACGAAAAACTGCTTCGGAGGGTTCACGCGGCGCTTGCGCCCGGCGGTCGCGTGGTCGCGCTGGAATTTGTGCCCAACGAAGACCGCATCAGTCCTCCGATGTCCGCAAGATTCAGCATGGTGATGCTGGCCATGACAGTCAGCGGAGATGCGTACACCCATGCTCAATATCAAAAAATGTTCAGTAACACGGGATTCAAGTCGTGCGTGCTGCACGCGCCGCCGGTTGGAGAACAGTTGCTTGTGGCGGAGAAGTAGAACCTACAGCGGTCTAGAGAGACGCGTCTAGTAGCGAATTCGATCACTCTTCTCAAGCCACGCGCGAAACGCAACGAGCGCTTCGTCGCGCATTACTTGCGACATAGGGATTCGGCGCAAACGCGTGGGCTGAGCGATTTCGCGGAAAATAAACGCGTCATCAAACTGCGCAGCCGCGGCGTCGGCGGCGGAAGCGCCGTAGATTACGCCCGCTGGTCGCGCCCAATAGATCGCGCCGAGACACATCGGACACGGTTCGCAACTGGTGTAAAGCTCACAGCCATCAAGCTGAAAAGTTCCGAGCTTCCGGCAAGCTTCGCGTATCGCGATAATTTCTGCGTGCGCCGTAGGATCGTTCGCGGAGGTAACGCGATTCGTCCCTTCCGAAACCACCGCGCCGTCCTTCACGATCGCCGCGCCAAACGGGCCGCCGCGCCCGCTCTGAACATTTTCCAGAGCCAACTCAATCGCGCGCTGCATGAAACGCTCATCCATACATTTTCTGCCGAACTATGGTTGCTTTGGCGCTTGCGAGTTTTGGTCCCAACACCAGTGCACAAATTCAGGTTTGTAACGCGCCACGATCGCGGCGGGGACGCTCGTTTCTTCCAGATTTCGAAACTCGAAATGAATCGTGCCGTCTGCGTTTACAGTTGCAAGAAGATAGCCGTAAACATTTGTCCGCGCGCCCGGTCCGCGAGTTGCTTTTGACGGCAAGTCATATCGCACGGCGCCGGCAGTGCCAATGATCCACCCCGGCAACACGCCACCATGCTGGCTGAGGTAGTCCGTGTTAAAAATATTCTCCATGTAAAAATGCGAATGGCTGGCCAGAACGTAGACGAGCTTGTGTCCGTGAATCACCGCGTACAACAAATCCTGATATGCGCGGCGCCCGCTGAAAAGGCCCGGCAACGATTCGCTCATGCTGTGATCGTTGGCAATGCTATCCGGCAGAGCTTCGTGCATGCCCACGACAATTGTGGCCACGCTTCCGTCGGCCTGATCGCGCTCAAGTAAACGCTCGAACCACAACATTTGTTCAGCATCGAACTGGTCAAGCGTGGAATTATCTAAATTTATGAAATCCACATTGCGTTCGCGCCAGTGATAGTAGGTGCGCAGTCGGAAGTCTCTCGGATTATCGCGGTGCCGTTGCGCGCGGATTGCCGGAGCGTCCAGCCATTCTGCAAACTCGGCGATGTATTCTTCGCGCGTCCGGGGCGGAATCGTTTCGTGATTTCCAATTCCCAGGAAAACCGGCAGAGTGCCAAACGGCGCAATCTGATTGTCCAAAAAGTCCTGCCATTCGGTGCCCAGGTATTCGGACATGGAAAGCGTTCGGCCGGCGTGCTCGGGCTGGTGCGTGTAGTCTTCGTCGAACGTATACGTGGCGCGAAAATCGCCTAGATGCCAATAAAATGCCGGGTGATGGCTCATTATGTCCGCAGCGATTGCGGGCATTACAACGTCGCCGCAGTTTCGTGAATCACCGGAGACTGTAAACTGCCAGGTATCGCGCGGCGAAGACGTCTGCGCCGCGAGAATTCCGGTGAGGAGCAGCGTTCCGGCGATTGCAGCCAACCCCAAAGACCGGCTCTTCAGCATGCTTCGTTCTCCTAAAGCGCGTTTCGGTCACGCGCGTTGCCACGCGTAGCATGCTAACAGAGACGTGCTTCGGCGAAAAAGTGCGTCATCCGGGATTTCGTAAACCTCGCCATCTCGCTCGACCCTGATGAAAAATACACTACCCAATTCGAGTTCGACTACCGGTATAATCGGCGCTCGCCTTTCGAGGAGGTTTTCATGAAGCGCTTCTTTGCATTCGCAATATTGTGCGTGGTTCTGATCGCGCTCCCAGCGCTGACGCAGGAGCGGCCGGTGACGATGGATGGTTTTTCGCCTGACGGCGCACGAGCAGAACGCCAGTGGGAAGAAAAATTTCGCGCCATGCCTTCTCCAGAAAAAATGCGCGATGCTATGCAACGCCTGACCCTTCATCCTCACCACGTCGGATCGCCGTATGACAAGGACAATGCCGAATGGCTGCTTGCGCAGTTCAAGAGTTATGGATGGGACGCGAGCATCGAAAACTTCAGCGTGCTTTTTCCAACGCCGAAAGAGCGTGCGGTAGAACTTGTCGAGCCGACGAAATTCGTCGCCAAGCTACAGGAGCCAGCGGTGACTGGCGATCCCACTTCCAACCAGCAAGCCGAGCAGTTGCCCAGTTACAACGCGTATTCAATCGATGGTGACGTGACCGCGCCGCTCGTGTACGTAAATTACGGCGCGCCCGCTGACTACGAAGAGCTCGATCGCCGCGGAATTTCCGTGAAAGGCGCCATCGTGATCGCGCGCTACGGCAGCACCTGGCGCGGCATCAAGCCCAAGGTTGCACACGAACACGGCGCGGTCGGCTGCTTAATTTATTCCGATCCCCGTGACGACGGATATTTTGAAGGCGCGGTTTTTCCCGAAGGCCCGTTCCGTCCGAAAGATGGCGTGCAGCGCGGCAGCGTTGCGGATATGCCTCTCTATCCAGGTGATCCGCTCACTCCCGGCGTTGGCGCCACGCCGGAGGCAAAGCGCCTCGACATTAAGGATGCGCAGACCATCACCAAGATTCCCGTGCTTCCAATTTCCTATGCCGATGCGCAGCCGCTGCTGGAAGCGTTGCGAGGCCCCGTTGCTCCCCAAGCGTGGCGCGGCGCGCTGCAAATCACATACCGAATCGGCCCCGGCCCCGCAAAAGTTCACCTGAAAGTAAAATCAAATTGGAACATGGCGACTCTGTATGACGTGATCGCGAAACTTCCCGGCTCATCCGAATCCGGCGAATGGGTGATTCGCGGCAATCATCACGACGCGTGGGTGAATGGCGCCGATGATCCCATTTCTGGTCAGGTCGCCATGTTAGAAGAAGCGCGCGCGTTGGGCGATCTCGTAAAACAGGGATGGAAGCCGAAGCGCACGATTATTTATTGTGCGTGGGATGGCGAAGAACCGGGACTGCTCGGCTCGACTGAATGGGCCGAAACGCATGCCGCCGAACTTAAGGAGCACGCCGTCGTTTACATTAATTCGGACAACAACAGCCGCGGCTATCTGAATGTTTCCGGCTCGCATTCGCTGGAACCGTTCGTCAGTGATGTCGCGCGCAATATTATTGATCCCGAGAAAAATATTTCGGTTTTGCAACGCGATCAGATGCGCCGGGCTGGCGCGGGCGGTCCCGGCGGCGGGGGGCGTGGTGGCCGCGGCGATGCAGCGGCTGCGCCAGCTGGACGCGGAGGCGGCGGGCAGACTTTTCAAATTGGCGCGCTTGGTTCCGGCTCTGACTACACGGTATTTTTGGATTTCCTCGGTGTAGCCAGCATGGATATACGTTACGGAGGAGAGGATAATAGTGCCGGCGTTTATCATTCGATTTACGATGACTTCTACTGGTTCACGCATTTTGATGATGTGAACTTTCTTTACGGCAAGGCGATGTCGCAAACAATTGGCACCGCCGTAATGCGTATGGCCGACTCGGATCTTCTTCCTTTCGATTTCAATGCGCTCACCGCTACCGTGCGGCGCTACGGAACGGAGTTGGAAACGCTCGCTCAGACGGAACGCGACCAGATCATCGAACGCAATCGCCAAATTGATGACAAAGTTTTCGACGCGACAACGGACCCGCAGGAAAAATTTGTGCCGCCTTCGCGCGAAGACGTGCCCCCCTTCCTGAATTTCACTCCACTGCGCAACGCGATTGAAACTCTCGCGCGTTCGTCCGAGCGCTATAGCCGTGCGCACTCAGCTGCGATGCGAGACAATGCGGCGCTCACTGCTCCTTCAATGACAGATGTAAACATGCGGCTGCTTCAGTGTGAACGCATGCTCACGGACGCGCCGGGACTGCCGGGTCGTCCGTGGTTCAAGCATATGCTATATGCGCCCGGCTTTTATACAGGCTACGGAGTAAAGACGATTCCCGCTGTCCGCGAGGCCATTGAACAAAAACAGTGGAAGCTGGCTGACGAACAAATTATTCGTGTCAGCGGCGTGCTTGAAAAAGAAGCCTCCGCAATTGACGCCACAGCCGCGGCGCTGGAAAAGGCCGCGAACCACTAGACGCCCGTGCTTATTGACTGTTGTGAATTGACCGGGCGGGGTGCGCCACCGCGCCGCTCCGAAAACATCAAACCACCGTGAACATAACTGCGTTCTTCGGTCTGTTGGGCGGACTGCTCGTTATCGCCTTCACGGCGAACCGGCTTTTCAGTTGGACGCGCGTGCCAGACGTAATTGTCTTAATGGCCGCAGGCGTGATTCTCGGTCCGGTCCTGCATCTCGCCAGGCCCGCTCAATTCGTCGAGATCACGCACGCATTTGGAACACTAGCGCTGCTTTTAATTCTTTTTGAAGGCGGCCTCGAGCTCAACATTCGGCAGACAATTCAGCATTTTCCGGGAGGTTTGGTTTTTGGGATTGCCTCGTATGGTTTAGCGTTTGTCTTGATTGGTTTCGTCGCACACTTCGGGTTGAAGATTTCATTCTCAAGCGCGGCCCTCGTGGGAGCCGTGCTCGGCTGCACCAGCAGCACTGTTATCCTTCCTGTCCTTCAGCAGCTTCGCGCACGCGAACCGGTCAAAGTTGTCCTGCTGATCGAATCTACGCTCGGAGATGTCCTCGGTGTGCTCACCGTAGGACTGCTGCTCGACCTTCGCTCCGGTGCGGCCACCGGGGGCGCTGACGCGATGCGCGGCCTGGCAATCCAAATTCTGATTCCGCTCGTCGCTGCTTTTGTTGTCGGGTTTGCGTGGTCCCGACTGCTGCCGCATCTTACCGAGCAGCGTTTCTGGCAGGTACTCACTTTTGCCGTCGTATTGCTGATTTACTCCATCACCGAATCGCTCCATGGCAACGGCCTGCTCGCCGTGCTTGGATTCGGGCTGACGCTTTCCAATCTTCCAGCTCACAAAAATAGCGTCACGGAATCGGGTTTCTGGTTTACTCCTCGAATTGCTCCTCACGAAAAGATATTGTCGTTTCATTCCGAGCTTTCATTCTTGATTCGCACGTTTTTCTTTGTTTTGATTGGCGTGGTCGTGGATCTTTCAGGCTTGGGACGGCTTTGGTTCGTCATTCCGGGAATTCTGGCGGCGATATTTCTTTCGCGGTGGCTGGCGGTACAAACCAGCCGGTGGAGCTGGCGCGAGATCAGGCCGGACGAGCGCGAACTGATGACCTGGATTTTTCCACGAGGCCTTATCACGATCGTTCTCGCGCTTCAGGTGCTAGAAGCAGTGGACACTGGACTTACATTTCTTTCAGGTCTCGCATTCGTGGCCATTCTGTTCACGAATGCCCTGGTTATCGTCGCCGGCATTCAGATGCGCAAAATTAATGTCTCCGTTCCGGCGCCAGACTCCGAAACCGATGTCGCGCCCGAATCCGCTCCTATTTCGTGATATCTGCTTTGTTCGCCGCAGCCTTCGCTCCGGGTATTCTTTAGCAGAGGACGTCGAAAGTTATTTGCGTCGGCCGGCGCCTCGAGCCTTATAATGTAGCTATGGCCCGAGGTTGGGAAAGTAAATCAGTAGAAAATCAACAGGAGACTGCGCGCGAGGAATCCGTTCAAGCCGCCAAATCCCGAAAAGGCGAGGAAAAACATTCGCGCGAACGGGATCTTCTACAGCTCGCGCGCACCAGCATTGTTCAGAAACTCGAAAGCAGTGAAAATCCCCGGTACCGCGAACAATTAACCCGTGCTCTCGCCGATCTCGATCGGCAGATCAAAGCTCTTGGCGCAAAATCGTAGAGAAATCATAGCCCGGTCGGAAATCAGTTCAGATCTACCGCGTTACTCTCCAAATCGCGCAAGCACGTGTCCGTCTTTGCGGCTCAATAACAAAAGCTCCGCGCGTCCCGGCGACACCGTCATATTTATTTCACCTCCGGTTAGCCGATCATGCACGGAAACTTTCTCAACATTTTCAGACTCCGAGACAATTAAATACAGCACGCTATCCGCCAGTACTAACGGCCGCACCAGAACGCCCGAAGGTGCCTGCCCGATGTAGGGTTTCTCGACGCTCGCCTGATTTAACGCCCACGAATACATTTCTGCCGCCGGTTGCAATCCTTCCGAAAGTTCGATTGGCTCGCTTGCGATGAAAATTCGCCCCTTGTCATGCGCAAGTGTGTGAAATGTTTCTCCGTCGACGAATCGCAGATACTCAGCCGCCTGCTGCTTGTCATAAGTAAAGCTCAGCGTCACGGATTTTTCGCCGATGCGCTGCATTGCCGTGCGCAGAAGGAGCGATTCCGCCGCAGCCGGGGCGCTGAGCGCAGCGAGCCGCTGAGTCACGCGCCAGTGTGCGTCGCGTTCAACAGATCCGGTCACAAGCAGAGTTCCGCCGTCGCTTACATATTGCAGCAGCGCGTTCCAAGCCTCATCACTGAGCGCATGTGCAGATGGCAAGACCACGAGCTTGGGTCGCTCTCCCTGCGGCAAATTTGCAAAATGGCCCGGTTCCCCGTGTGCAATTTGATTTTCCGCTAATACATATGCCGGAATTCCACAAAGATAGTTCAGCGCGCGAACCGATTTCTGCTGTGCTTCGATTTCAAGATTCTCCAACGGAGAATATTGCATCACCTGTGAAGTCACAATTGCGACGTCCGGAAGTTGGGCACCGAACATGTGCGGCCCCGCAGCAGAAGCAAACTCTGCGAATCGCCGCAACAGCGCTGCTTCCGATTTTTCCGTGCCGTCGGGCCGTATCGCGCCGATTGTTGATTCGCGATCGTCGCGCTGCAATGCGTTCACATTCCACAGCCATTGAATCGCGCCCGCGCTCGTTCCCGCCGCTATCGCCAGTTTTCGTTCGAGTAGAGAAGTTTCCTGGGCGAGATTCCGATGTCCCTCACCATCAATTCTTGTTTCGCGGCTCACTCCGGTTTCTTGCACCAGCATTGCCTTGCCCGGAACTTTCGCCGCCAGGGAATCCCACAGAATCGCGTCGTGCGCCCACCAGGAGTGCGTCGTCGTGAAGTCCACAACATCGCCAAAGTGTGCTGGCGATGGGCGCTCCTCTCCGCCGCCTTCATCTTGTCCGACGGTCACAAGTTGCCTGCTGCCTGCCGCTCGAATGGCGCCGGTTATTTCGCTGGCCCATCCTCGAAAAGCGTCCTGCGCAAAATGCTGATAGTCCATTGCGCGCAGGGAATTATTCGACGGCCACGCTTCGTATTGCGCGCGCGTTGAAAATTCCTCTTCACTCGGCAACGCAATGAGAGCCTCCTGCGGCAGCGGAACACTGCGCCAAGCTTCGGCAATTGCGCCGTGATCCGCATACTGTTTGTTCAGCCACTCATTCCACGCCGTCAGTTCGTGCGCATCGCCATTCGGACGCGTTTGCCATGTGCGTTGCGGATTGGAAAAGCTCGGCTCATTGATTAAATCCCAGGCAAGATATGGCACATCGTGAAACCGCTCGACAAACGGCAGAACCATTTCCTTCTGCCGCCGAATCGCCTCTGGATCTAAATACGGATTCTCGCCGCCTAGAACTTCCGGTATGAACGCAAACAAATTGAATTGCACGGCCAGTCCATTGTGCCGCGCAGTCATCAAATATGCTTCCATCGTACGCAGCGCTTCTTCTCGCACCACGCCGCTCTGTTTCATCAGCTGATCCCACGCCGTCCACCATCCGGTGCGCAGCATGTTCAAACCGGCAGCATGGATTTCCGCCATGTCCCGGTTCCACAGCCACGGATTCGGCCGCACAAAGAATTGCCGTTGAACGTCGCTCGCCATGTACGTCGTGCCCGCGACGAGAATCGGTTTGTCATCCAACGTGAAATAGTCTCCCGCAACTTTCACTATTGGGCCGGAACGCAGCAGCGCTTCGTCTCGCATCCAAAACCCTGTGCGATAAATCTCACGTACCTCGCCATCGATAGAAAGTCGTGCCGTTACGGCGTGCAGCCCACGCCCAGTCGAAGGCGGCAGCGTGGTTTCATGCGTATATGGAAAATCAGTCGGCGCGGGACCAAACGACTGCGTGCTCGGCATGCCGTTTTCGGGTGTGACGCTCAACTCAATAACCGCGGTTGATGTCGTCATGATATGAGGGCCAGATTCAACTGTAACGACGACCGGCTTCTTCCCGAAACGCTGCCAATGCACCTGTAAATTAATCGGTTCGCCTTGCGCAAACACAGGCCACTCAGGCTGTACGGTAAAATCCTCGGCGCTATCAGCCGCGCGTCTTAAAAGCTTTGTCACAATATCCCGGCCCGCCGCGCTCCCGTAAAATCCTTCGGGCAAATCGCACGCCACCAGAATCCATCGCCCGCCCACAAAATGATTCTGCAAATGGTCCAGCTCTACAATTGGCGCCGCCAGCCGATGTCCGTTTGCCACTCCCCAAGCCAGCGTATCCAACCTTGTATCAAGAGTTCCGGCCGACCCTTCCCGTTTGTATAAATCCTCATCTGTCAGCCGCACCGTCGCGCTCCACGCGCGCACCCAACTGAATGAAGGCAGCTTCAAGAATGAATAGTCCTCATTCGCCATGAATTTCGCGGCATCCGATCCCGGTGTTTCCTGGTAATCGTTCAGAAATAATGTCCGCGCAAACGCTTGTATCGGCGGACGCAGCCGCCACGCGCCCTTATCCTCATATGCAGCGCGCGTGAAGGGCCTGCCGCCAAGCACCATCAAATTTCCACCCCGCTCCAGATATCTGTGAATCACGTCCCACTGTTTTTCGGGAAACGCGGAGCCAAAGGGCAGCACCAGCAGGCGCGTTTCCTCGGCCGCCAAAGCATCACTCAAAGACTCCGCGGAAATAAAGACCGCACCTGGAAGAATTGCACTCAAATCAGCGCGCGTAGGCGAAGCCGTATCCGCCGCCGGAAATCCGTCTTCCCAGAATACGACCACGCGAGTTTTCTCGTCCGCGTTGAATTTTTCCTGTGATTTCACCTGCGAATCCGCGGCAGCATTTGTTGCGGTAAACGTCAGCGCTATAAATAGCGCCGTCGCGAATGCAAATTCGCCAATGAACGCTCGTAAGAATTTACGCATGTGCATCACTACTCCTCGCGTGGCTATGGAAACCCGCAGAGACCCGTGTGATTCTATCGAATCGCAGGGCTGGCGACGGTTTTTCCAGCCATTTCACCAAGCACGCCGCACGGCTTTGTTGACAGTCCCCGTCTTGGCAAATTGACAGAATTTCTCATCGAATTGCGTGGAACACCGTCCATTTTTATCATAAAGGCCTGACGAAACTGCCGCTAATTTATTGAAATTAAAGTGGTTGGAAGGCGTGGGCCCGGTAGGTAAACACAGTTTCAGTTTTTGGAATTCCGAATGCTTTATTAGGAGGCATAGACGCCGAGAGTGCATGGTTAACGTTCCCGCCGGCCATGGCGCTCATGGGCAAATACTCACATCTCCGTCGGAGGGAAACGAAATGCGTAAGAACCAAAAGGGTTTCTCCTTGATCGAACTTTTAATCGTAGTGGCGATTATCTTGATCATCGCCGCCATCGCGATTCCGAACCTGCTCCGCGCCCGCATTGCGGCGAACGAAGCTTCCGCGGTGGCTTCATGCCGCAC
>OBLU010000637.1_pt1 | contig 32906 bp, 23 predicted proteins | sample 1518681 | NCBI WGS metagenome assembly OBLU01 (sample SAMEA3539304, study PRJEB22396) | soil metagenome | biome: tundra; feature: field; material: soil | place: USA | collected 2010-05 | depth 0.15 m
CCGGCCGCTCGCCTTGTTCGACGCAATCGCGAGTGCGCGAGTTGGATTTCAAAATTTCGACTACGGCGATGCGATCGCCGCCGTCGGTGCGCGGGATCAGCCTCTGCGCAGCGATGTAGCGGAAAGTTTTGGCGAAACGTTCGCGCGCCGATTGCTGCTCGGCGGTGGGAAACGTGCCGATGAGGCGCTCCACCGTCTTTGAGGTATCGACGGTGTTCATGCTGGAAAGAACGAGGTGGCCGTTTTCGGCGGCTTCGAGAAGAATCTCGAGCGTCTCGCGGTCGCGGATTTCGCCCACCATGATCACGCGCGGCGCCTGGCGCAGCGCCGCCCGCAGCGCCGTCGCGAAAGTCGGCGCATCGCTGTGCAACTCGCGCTGGTGCACCGTCGATTTCTTGTGCTTGTGCAGAAACTCTATCGGATCCTCGACCGTCAGAACGTGATAGCAGTATTGCTCATTGATGCGGTCAATCAAAGCGGCCAGCGTCGAAGACTTGCCCGATCCGGTTCCGCCCGTCACCAGGATGATCCCGTTGCGGACCTTCGCCGCCTCTTCCAATTGCGCCGGCAGACGAAGCGAACTGAAAGTCGGAATGACGGTGGGGATGACGCGCATCACAATCGCGCAACTTCCGCGCTGGATAAAGACGTTGACGCGGAACCGGGCCATTCCCGGCAATCCGTAGGAAACGTCGCACGAGCCCTGCTCGCGAAGCGTATTGACGGCCTGCTTATTGTTGCCGATCAGATCGGCCGCGAGGCGGCGCGTGTCATCCGCTGAAAGCGTGCTGCTGCCGGTGATTTCGACCGCCGTAAGCTGTCCGTGAATCTCCACCTGGGGCGGCCGTCCCGGCGAAAAAACGAGGTCGCTGACTTTCTCGGATGCGCGCAACATGCCGGCCAGTAGCACCGGCGTGGGGATCGAGCCCGTTCCACTGACGCCCTCGAAAGCAATCGCAATCGGGGAATTCCCCGGAGCAGCCATTCCACACACTCCCAGTTATCAGCATTGGCGCCACAGGGGGAGAAACGTCGCAAAGCTGGAGAAACCTATACCTTGAATGTAACGCGGATGTGCGGAACCGCGAAGGACAAGTAGGTCATAGACCTCGGTAACTGGAGGGCAGTTCTCAGTTCCCAGTTCTCAGTTCTCAGAAACACCAAGCGGCGTGTTAGCTGAGAACTGGGAACTGAGAACTGAGAACTGGTTTTGCGCTATTTTTTTACCGGTTTCTTCTTCGTTGTTCCGAAGCCGGTTTCCACGGGCGCGCCGATGCTGGCCAGCATCGCCTTGGCCCCCTCAGCGAACGGACCAGTAGGGTCGAGTTCCAGATACTTCTGAAAGGCCTCAGCGGTGCCTGGGGGCGCGACTGCCTTGCCGTCCGGTCCGATGGTTTCCTTGCCGATCAGGTTCACACCCTTCTGATAGTAGGCTGCGGCTTTGGTCGGATCGGCGGCGATCACTTTGTCCCATACCGCAATGGCATCGTCCGCCCTGCCCGCATTGGTAAGAACGGCGCCCTCGTTGAACAGGTACGTAGCCGAGTGCGCCGGATCCAGTTGGGCCGCCTTGCTATAGTTGGCCATGGACTCATCAATCTTGTGGGCCTTCGAATAGGCCTCGGCAAGGTTGTTATAGTAGGCGGCCATTTTTACATTGTTATCGGGGTCTTTCTGCGCCGCGTCCGAGGCGCCGCGCAGCTGAATCGCCTTCTCGTAATGGGTCGCGGCCATCTCGTAGCGCTTCTGTTTTTCGGCGGGATCGGTCTGCTTGGGCGCCGACATGCGGTAGGCGTCGCCCAGTTTGAACCAGATCAGATCGCGGGTGCTGTCGATCTGGTTGGCTTCAGTCAGGGTGGCGATTGCGGTCTCGAAGTCGCCGGCATCGGAGGCCGCACTGGCGGCTTTGAGTTTGTCGTTGAGCGTGCCGACGGTCTTCTTTTCGTTCTCGATTTTGGCGACCTGCTCCGCCCTCGCCTTGGCTTGCTCAGCGGTCATCCCCTGGCCCTGGCCCGCCAGCTCTTTCTTCAGGTCGAAATCCAGCGTCGTTTCGTCCAGACTCACCGTGACGCCGCTGAAGTGAAAGAGTTCCTTGCCGTCCTTGTTGAGCGTGACGTTGTACTTGCCAGGGACGACGCCCAGCGAGAAGTACTCGCCCTTGTTGTTGGTCTTAAGTTTGTAGGTGTGGCCGGAGTCGGTCCCAGTCCACAGCACTTCTGCCTGGGCGATCGGTTTGCCTTCGAAGTCTTTGCAAATTCCCTTCACGGTGCCCGTGGTTTGCGCGAACGCGAGCGGAGCGGACAGCCCCACAGCGACCACGAGCAGCAGGGAAAGGATGAAATATTTCCTCATGATTTAGCCTCCCGGCATTGCATCTGAATTTACTGAACTCTATTCACTGAATTTGATTATTGCCCGTTAGCTCAATCGGGCGGCGGCCTCCGCGTACGGAATGAGATCTTCCGCGCCCGCTTCGCGAAACGCGCGCCGGCGGAGCACACAGCTGTCGCAGACACCGCAGGCGCGATCTTCGCGCTGATAGCATGACCACGTTAAATCGAAGGGGGCACTCAGTTCAAGGCCAAGCCTGACAATCTCGGCCTTATGCATCGCAATCAGCGGTGTAACGACCCGGATTGTTCCTTCTTTGGTGCCCGCTTTCACGACTTCATTGAACGCTCGATAATACTCCGGCCGGCAATCGGGATAGCCGGAACTGTCCGGCTCAACCGCCCCGATGTAAACCTTTTCGGCTCCCAGGACCTCCGCCCAACTGACGGCAACGGCGAGAAAATGCGCGTTGCGGAAAGGGACATATGTGACGGGTACGCCGACCGGCACGCTGGCGCCGATGGCGTGCGCTTCGGGAACGGCAATGCTGGAATCGGTGAGAGCGGATCCGCCGATGGCACGCAGAGCTTCATTGCGCACGAGCAGCCGGTCACGAATTTCGAGCCGGTCGCAGATGCTTTCGAAGGAGCGCCGTTCGCGCTGTTCGGTGCGCTGCCCGTAGCTGACGTGGACGGCAGCGGCCTGGTGGTCGCGTGCTGCGAGCGCCGCACACACGCAGGAATCCATGCCGCCGCTGAGCAGGACCACGGCGCGGCTCCGGATGCTGGTTGCGTTCGATCCCATGACCTGCTCGCGAAGCATTGCCCTCGCTTCCTTCTGATTTTATGACAGTTGACGACGTTTCACCCGGACCTACCTCAAACGACAGCACACGAGGACAATCGCGAAAGCGCATTTTTACTCTCACTCCTGCTTAAACCGGTCGCTCTTTCCCACTTGTTACTGTTTTGATTCTTGACCACGCTGGGACAGCCGCCCTCCGGTTGGTGTGGAGACGGGCGTCCTCGCCTGCCCGGACGAGGGTGTCCGGGCCTACGTGATTCTGAAACAGAGCCGGCTATTCGTAGCGCAGGCTCTCTACGGGATCGAGTTGGGAGGCGCGGATGGCGGGAAGGGTGCCGAACAGGATGCCGACCAGCGAGGAGACAACGATGGCGATGATGGCGGAGAGTCCGGAAATGGGGATGCGATAGGCGGTGAGGAAGCGGACGGAGAAGGGGATGGCGAGTCCGATGATGATGCCGAGGACGCCGCCGATGAGAGAGATGAGGATGGCCTCGGAGAGGAACTGGAAGCGGATCTCGCGGTTGGTGGCGCCGATCGCTTTGCGGATGCCGATCTCGCGAATGCGGGCGCTGACGGTGGCGAGCATGATGTTCATGATGCCGATGCCACTGACCAAAAGAACGACGAGCGCGACCGCCAGCAAAACCATGGTCAGGCCGGTGGCGATGCGGTCCATCATGGCGAGCACTGCGGTGAGATTCTGCACGCTGTAAACGGATTCGGCGCGGTGGCGGGACTGAATTACGCGCTTGATCTGTGGAGTGGCTGCGACCACCATGGAGGAATCTGCCATGGAGAAGTAGGCAAGACTGACGGAGGGTGTCTCCATGAAATAGCGGGTGACGGAGTATGGGATCAACATCGTGTTGTCCTCGATTTCCGTCTGGCCGAAAGTTTCGACGCGCTCCTTGAAGGTTCCAATCACGGTGAATGGCAGTCCGGTCAGTTTGATGACATGGCCAACCGCTCCTGCCGCAGAACCGTAGATTTGGATCGCCATCCTTTCCGTGATCAGGGCAACTTTGTTGTGAGCCAGGGAATCATCGTTGTCGAAGAAGCGGCCGGAGGGGATGACCAAGTTGCGCACGCGCAGATACTCAGGAGCGACCCCGAGAATGGTGACATCTTTTTCCTTGCCGTTGCCGGCGGGGATTCGGTCCGACAGTCGGACGATCGGCGAGGATGCGACGATGCCGGGCACCTCCTGTTGTACGGCCGCAAGGTCTTCAATGGTCAGCGGGTCCGGGGTGGAACCGCTGATGTGCTGCGCGCCGCCCTGATACTCGGCCCAGATCTCGTTCGTGCCGATGGCCTGAATCTGGTTGAGCGCGTACTGGCGTCCGGTCATGCCGATGGTGACCACCAGGATGAGCGAAGCAGTGCCAATGACCATCCCGAGCGCGGTCAGGGCGAAACGGACCTTGTTGCTGATGAAGGTGTCATAAGCGAAGCTGAAAATCTCGCCCACTGCCAGGTTGGGCCGTTTTCTCTTGAGAGGGATCGTAATTCATCTCCGCTGTTAAATGCAGACTGTTCCCGCGACTGGCGGGGTCTGGAACAATGACAGCACGGCCGGTTCGATGCGCTGGTTCGAATTTTCGTTCATTACATCCGCGAGGGCACGCGCTACGGCCCCTTAACCCATGCTTTCTGATTATGTTATTCTCGCACGGTACTCGCCGCTCCAGTTGCGAATAAGCGAAATTCATTGGAGGTGTGTTGTCGTCGGCCTCGAACCGTGTTCCCGACCCCTGCCGCTCCGTCTGCTGCGTATGGTGCTGGTCGCCCTAGTGCTGCGGTTGGTTGTCATGGGCTTTCTGTATCCGGAGCACCTGAATCCGGATCGTGACCACTGGTATTTCGGCGGAGAAACGGGAAATATCGCACGCTCGCTGGTTCAGGGAAAAGGGTTCAGCAGTCCGATGTTCGCCGACACCGGACCCACCGCCTGGCAGACGCCGATCTATCCTTGTCTGCTGGCGCTTGTGTTTCGCGTTTTCGGCGTTTTCACCAAGGGAGCAGCGATCTGCATACTGTCGCTGAACAGCCTGTTCTCGGCGCTCACCTGTCTGCCGGTGTTTTTCATGACTCGCCGGAGTTTCGGGGAGAAGGCCGCCTGGCGCGCTGCCTGGGCATGGGTCTTCTTCCCGTATGCAATCTATTTCGCGGCGTCCCACGTCTGGCCGACTACGTTGACCACATTGCTGCTGTCGATCGCGTTTCTCGCTGGTTTGCAACTGGAAGACTCAACGCAACTTGGAACCTGGATCAAGTTCGGCCTGTTGAGCGGACTAGCAGCCATGAGCGACCCAGTCGTGATGACCGTCTTGCCGCCAGTCGGACTGTGGATGTGCTACCGCACATGGCAGCGCAGGAACGACTGGCTCCGGCCCGCTCTGGGGGCCGCGCTGGCTTTTGTGGTTGTGGTCTTACCCTGGTTCATACGAAACTACCGCGCTTTTCATAAAGTCGTCCCGTTTCGCGGCAACTTCGGGGTTGAACTCTACATCGGCAACAACGGCGACACTTCGCATTTTACCGCGCGGTACTTACACCCCGAGCACAACGAAGAAGAATGGCAGCAATATGTCCAGATGGGTGAATCGCGCTACATGGAACACAAGCAGCAGCAAGCGATAGCGTTCATCTCGAACCACAAAGGACTGTTCCTGTGGACTTCGTTGCGCCGGGCCATTTACATGTGGACCAATTATTGGAGTTTGAATCCGGATTACCTGAAGGAAGAGCCGTTCGACATTCCGGCGATCTTTCTTAACATCACGCTGACCGCATTAGCGCTCTGGGGCTTGTGGACTGGATGGCGAACGTTCGGCGCTGCTGTAGTTCCGTACGCCATCGCGCTGTTTTGCTTTCCGGTTGTTTATTACGTGACGCATGAGGAGGATTTCTATCGGCGGCCGGCGGATCCCTTCTTTGTTGTTCTCGCCGTCTACGCCGTGACCGCGTGGCTGCAGCGCCGCAATCGGAAGACGGAGATGGCTTCAGACTAATCCGCTTCGGGGATGCGGCACACTCGCACGGCGTGATTCTGGAAGGGACAATCGATGCCCTGCACGCCTGGAGAAACCAGCACAACCCAATTCACTCCAAAGCGCGCCTTGAGACGCTGAAAATCTTCGACGCGGAAGTTCTTCCACCCGTCTTGAGCATCCACTTCTTCCTTCCATCGCGCCGAAAGGCTCGGCACTTGCGTCGCCACCGACGGGTCCTTTACGTAATCCGCCAACACGCTGCGCTCGGCTAAGGCACGAAAGCTGTGGAAGTCCTCGCCCGGCAGTTCCATGTAGAAGGGATCCAAAGCAAACAGGCTGTCGGAGGGAGTGTTCTCGCGGACCCACTGGAACGCCTCAACCCAGGCATTTCCAGGCTTGGCCCCCGGCCACTCGATATGTGGCGTGGCGGGAAACGTCAGGCGCTGGGACCAGAACATGCCCACGCCGAGCGGAACAAACAAGAGCAGCCAGCGATAAGGGTGCCGGCGCAAGATTTTTTGCCCGACCAGCCCCCCGGCCAGCAGGAACAAGATGATGTAGAGAAGGTGGAGATAACGCATTGGTTGAAATGGCTTCAGTCTGTCGAGTCTGGACGGAAGCATAATGGAAACCGCAACGGCGAGTTGGAAAACGCCAAAAAACGCAAGCCTTGAGGTCACATGCGCTCGGACCGCCGCACCGTCTTTCCTGGCGAGACGGTGAAACCACCACAACAGGCACAAGGGAGCGATCACACCCAGCCATTCAGACCAGTGCCAACGAGAGAGGAAGTAATAGTCACGGGTGTTGGCGGCTTGCTGCCAGGCCGGGGAGGTGGACTGGAAAACCCATGCTAATGGAAGCAACGCCGCCGCCGTGTGCGCAGACGGGTGAGCGGTCGGCCGCCAATCCCTCCAATAAAGAAAAATGCAAAAAGAGATACCGAAGCTGGCCATCAGCGGATGAATCACAAAGGCCAGAGCCAATAGGAATCCCGCCAGAATCCGCCGGCAATCCAAGATGGCCATGATCGCAGCCAGGATGGCGGCCGTGGCTAGGGCCCGGGGATGGAGATATTGGTCATCGAGGTAAAGTGCGGTACCTGCTACAGGAAGTGTAAGTAGGGCACTAATGACAGTGACCGCTGCCCACTGGGAATGGGACTCTGCGAAGACTCGACGGCTGATTCGCAAGCATCCCCACAGAATCAAAACCACAGAAACGAACTGCCACAACAGAATCACCCATCCGGCAGGTAGATGCGTGAGACGAATCGAACCGGCAATCAGTTTGTCGAAGATCGTGGCCTGCAGTTGCACACGGAAAAAGTCGGTATCGTGGGGATAGAGTGCGGGATTCAGGTCTTTCTTGATCGCCGCCAAATAAACACCATCGTCCTCCACTCCCGGGTGGTAGCCCTGCACCATGAAGGCGAACAGAGTCAACCCCACAAGAATCGTCAGGGTTTTGGCTGCGGATTGGTCTTTCATGCCTGGACCCTTATAGAATCATCTGGATGTCGAATAGAGCACAGCAAATTATGGAGCAGCGATCCCCGTCTGCTAGTGACATTGAAGGCGTTCCTCGCCCTGCGGCGAGGGGACCGGCAAAGCTCGCCTTGGTTGTGCCTACGCTTCACGAGGTGGCGAACATTGAGAGGGTCCTGCAGCGCATTCGAAGCAGTCTTGATCCGCTCGGAATCCCCTACGAACTCATTGTAGTCGACGACGACAGCCGGGACGGGATCGCCGATGTTGTGCAGAAAATCAGCGACTCCGACCCTCGGGTGCGGCTGCTGGTGCGCAGAAATGCGCGCGGGTTGGGAGGGGCAGTTGTCCACGGCTGGGAGCGTAGCGAAGCGAAGATCCTAGGTGTCATTGACGCTGACCTGCAACATCCTCCTGAGCTTCTGCCGCAGTTGTGGAAAGCGATGGAGTCGGGAGTGGATGTTGCTCTGGCCAGCCGCTACGCGGAGCACGGCAGCCTGCGAAACTGGCATCCGGCGCGGTATGGGTTGTCACGGCTGGCGATTTGGCTGACCTTCCCGCTCCAGAAACCGGCGATCCACGTCCAGGACCCGATGTCTGGATTCTTTCTTGTGCGGCGGGCCTGCATTCGAAATGTCCACATGGAAACACAGGGATTCAAGATCCTGCTGGAAATCCTGGTCAGGGGGAACATCCAGTCTGTCACTGAGGTGCCCTTCTCCTTTGGCCCGCGCGAGGCGGGCAGCAGCAAGGCCGGAATCAAGGAAGGTCTGGACTATCTTTCCCTGCTGGGGCGCCTCTACCGGGCCATAGGGCTGAGGCGGCGCTCTACCCGTAAGACGCGATCCAACACGCCGGAATCGCGCTAACGGCAAGATTTCGCGTTTTGTCACAGGTTTAGCGGGCGGTTGGAGATTATTTGTAAAGCGGCATGCCTCCGCGCAACGCGGTGCCGCCGATGATGCGGGAACCGAGAACCACGTCATAGACACCGTGAGCGATCATGCTCGCTATGGCGGTTACGAGCAGCGGCGAGGGCTGATAGTCGGGATGGACCATGAGGACAACATCAGCACCAGCGGCCCGATTGCGCCGAGCCATTCGTACCTCTCCCAGCGCGTGAGAAAAAGATAAGACCGCGTGCCTACCGCCTCGTGATATGCGTCAGAGGTTACGGGCAAGGCAAAGGCGGCGAAGGCAGAAACTGCCGTCCCCCGGCGCCAGCGATGGGTGGCATTCTGGGCGAGAAGCAGGGCAAGATAGCACACGCCGAAGGCCGCCATCAGCGGATGAAATACGAAAGAAACACCGAGCCATAACACGGTTCGCGCGGGCTTTCTTTCAAGCCAACTGGCCAGCGCCCAGAGGATCGCGAACGTCGCCACGGTCCGCGGGGTCAAGTACTCGTCGACGATGTAGAGGGCGGTTCCCGCTACGGGCAGGGTAAGAAGGCAGGCCAGCAGGATGACGCCACACCAGGATGCAGATTCCTGCGGAAAGCACTGGCGGCTGATCCGCCACGCACCCAGAAGTAACAGGTAGATGGACCCCGTGTGCAAAAGCAGAAGCACCCAGTCCAGGGAAAGGTGCGAAAAACGGACCAACCCTGCGGTGACGACAGGAAACAAGGAAAACCGTGTCTGCCCCGTAAACAAATGAGCATCGTGCGGGTAGAGAGAGGGATCGAGAGCCTTCTTGATCGCAGGAACGTATATTTCAGCGTCTTCCACGTAGGGGTGGTAACTATGAAGGAATACGGCGGCAAGGGTGAGAAGCAGGAGGAAGAAATAGTTTCGCAGAGGAGTCACAGCTTGTTTGGGAAAAGTTGCTTCGCCCATCACTTTTCCTCGTGATACTCCATTTCGGTATTCACGTGCCAGATCGAGGATTTGTCTTTTACTCCTGCCACGATGTTATCCACCGCCACCATGGCCGTGAGCATCGAATGGTCCTGGTTGTTGTACTTGTGCATTCCGTTTCGGCCAACCAGGAAGAGATTCTCGAAGCCATCAATGTATTTCCGCACTTCCTCAAAGCGATCATAGGTGCCGAAATAAGCGGGATAGGTTTTGGGCATGCGGATGACCGTGGAATCGAGCACATCGTTGCGATCGATGATTCCGATGTGGTCCAACTCCTCTTTGGCGAGCGCGGCCATTTCCTCGTCGCCTTTCTTCCAGAGGTCGTCGGTTTCGTAGCAAAAATACTCGACTCCCAGCCAAACGCACTCCGGGTCGGCCACCATGTAGTTGCTCCAGTTGTTGAAGATTTGCAGGCGGCCAGCCTGGACATCGGGCTCCTGGATGTAGATCCAGTTGTCATCGATGAGCTGGCGGGACCCGTTGTTCTGGCTGATTCTCAGCTTCTTGAGCAACAGGCCGACGGTGATGAAATCGCGATACTGCAAGCCGTCGCTGACTTCGCGCACATTGGCCGGGACAGTCGCGTCCAGAGCCCGGATAAGTTCCTGGATCGGCATGGTCGAGAAGAAGTAGTCCCCTTCGAACCTCTGCGTTCGGCCCTGGTCATCCGTTCCTGAGACTGCCCGGATGCGCTCGTTTTCGCAGTGCATCGCGCTAACGTTGAAGCCGGTCAAAATCTCCCCACCCATCTGGGTAACCTTCCGGGCGACAGTTTCCCACATCTGCCCGGGCCCGAACTTCGGATACAGGAATTGCTCAATCAGTGAAGTCTCGGTTTCCTTCTGAGCGATGCCGGAATGTTTCTTCGCCGGCGGTTTCAGGAAATGGAGAATCGCCTTGGTGATCGAGAGGCCTTTGATCCGCTGTTCTCCCCATTCGGCGCTGATCTTGCTGCAGGGCACGCCCCACACTTTCTCGGTGTAGTCCTTGAAGAACGTCAGATACAGTTCGCGCCCAAAGCGGTTGATAAAAAACTGTTCGAGGTTGACGACTTCCTTCTCTGGAAACAGCATGCTGCGCAAGTAGCTGAAGCCGATACGAAGGGTACGCACCAAGCCGAGCTGAGCCAGGGTGTTCCGGGTCAACTGAATGGGGTATTCGAAGAGCTGGCGGAGGTAGTAGATGCGAGATTTACGCTTGCGCAGAAGCATAACCTCATCGGTGTTCTGAGGATCGGGACCCGCGCCGGCCACTGCGATTTCGCGGCTCTGCTGCTGGTAAGTAATGTTCTCGGAACCGCCAGCTTTTTTTTCGACCGGCAGGTGCTGCAACCACCAGTTCATGACACGGTCGCTTTTGGAGAAAAAGCGATGGCCGCCGAGGTCGATGCGATTCCCCTTGTAGTTGACGGTTCGCGAAATGCCTCCCATGTAAGAGCTCTTTTCCAGGATTACGGGGATGACATCGGAACGGCAGAGCAATTCGTAGGCGGCGGTCAGGCCGGCGGGGCCGGCCCCGATGATGATGGCTCTTTTCTTCACGCGAGAGAGATTACGGTCATGGTCGATTGAACATGGCAAGTCAACGGCCAGATTGCTGAGATAACCCACTATAGTAAGTCGGTGCGCTGACTTCCAACTTCTTTCCCGAGTCACTGAAGATCCGGGAGTTTGAGAGATGGGCCCGCTGCAGTGCGAACTGAATCGTCGTCCCAAGCACACCCAAGCCGTATTGGACGCTGCGGCGGAAATTGATGGAAGAGGCTTCCTCAAAATATTTAGTGGGGCAGGAAACCTCGCCGATGCGGAAGCGGAAATAGACGCATTGGGCGAGCATCTGGTTGTCGAAAACGAAATCGTCGCTATTCTCCAGCAGCGGCAGGCGGGTGAGCACCTCGCGGCTGAAGGCGCGGTAACCGGTGTGATACTCGGACAGCTTGACGCGCAGGAACAGATTCTCAAACGCGGTGAGCAGGCGGTTGGCGATGTATTTGTAAAGCGGCATGCCTCCGCGCAAGGCGGTGCCGCCGATGATGCGGGAACCGAGAACCACGTCATAGACACCGTGAGCGATCATGCTCGCCATGGCGGTTACGAGCAGCGGCGTGTACTGATAGTCGGGATGGACCATGATGACGACGTCGGCGCCAGCGGCCAGAGCTTCGCGATAGCAGGTCTGCTGATTGCGGCCATAGCCGTAGTTGCGGTTGTGCACGAACGACTGCAAGCCGAGTTGGCGGGCGACTTCGACGGTGCGATCCGAACTGTGATCGTCGACGAGAATGCGAATATCGACCAGGTCGGGCAATTCCCGCACCGTCGCTTCCAGCGTCTTTTCCGCGTTGTAAGCGGGGAGCACGACGGCAATGCGTTTGCCGTTGATCATGCAGTGTTTTCCTCGATGGATTGCTTGATCATAACCGGAAAAGCAGACTTTTGCTGGGGCGATCCGTTCGTGTAGGGACGGCTGCCCCCGGCCGTCCAAGCGGAGCGCAGCTCGGCAGCTGCCTGCGGTCAAAGCAACTCTGAATTCGCCATAAGTGCACGAAGAAATAAAGAGTCCGAGGCGAAGATTTTGAGGGCGCTGCGTTGGTAGACTATCGAACAGCACCTGCTGCCGCGCCGAGAGTTCGCGGTCTTGAACTGGCGAAGCCTATGGGCGAAACTGGAAATATGCCTCCTCGTACTCTGTTTGAGAAAGTTTGGCAAGCGCACGTGGTCGCTGCTCCCGAAGGGCAGTCGGCGCTGCTCTATATCGATTTGCACCTGGTGCATGAAGTGACTTCGCCGCAGGCCTTCGACGGGCTGCGCGCGAATGGACGGCGTCTGCGGCAGCCTCTGCGCACGGTGGCAACCGTCGACCACAACATCCCGACCACTCCGCGGGGCCTTCCGATCACCGACCCGATTGCGGCGAAGCAGATTGAAGCGCTGCAGAAAAATTGCCGCGAGTTTGGGGTTCCGCTGTTTGATATGGACTCGACGGAGCAGGGCATTGTGCACGTCATCAGCCCGGAACTTGGCATTACGTTGCCGGGGATGACGATTGTCTGCGGTGACAGCCACACCTCGACGCATGGCGCGTTCGGATCGCTGGCGTTTGGCATTGGAACATCGGAAGTGGAACACGTGCTGGCGACGCAATGTCTGCCGCAGAAAAAACCGAAGACGATGCAGATCCCCGTCAGCGGAAAGCTGGCCGAGGGCGTGACGGCTAAAGATCTGGCGCTGGGAATTATTGGACGCATCGGCACCGATGGCGCCACCGGATATGTGATCGAGTACGCAGGCGATGCGGTGCGTGCATTGTCGATGGAAGCCCGCATGACACTGTGCAATATGAGCATCGAGGCGGGAGCACGTGCGGGACTGATCGCGCCCGATGAGACGACTTTCGCGTATGTCAGCGGCCGGCGTTTTGCGCCGAAAGGAAAAGATTGGGAAGAAGCCGTTGCGTACTGGCGGACGCTGGCGAGCGATCCCGGAGCGCAATTCGATCGGGTGATTGAGATTGACGCGACAGCGCTCGCACCGTTCGTGACCTGGGGGACGAATCCCGGAATGGTGGTGGCTGTGAACGCGCGCATTCCCGAGTTGAAGAGCTTCGCGCAGGAAGCCGACCGGCGCGCGGCGGAACAGGCGCTTGCCTACATGGGCCTGGCCCCCGGAACGCCGATCGAAACCATTGCCGTGGACCGGGTGTTCATCGGATCGTGCACCAACTCGCGCATCGAGGACCTGCGAGCGGCGGCGCGAGTGGCGAAAGGGCAGCATGTGAATCCGAAGGTTCGCGCGATGGTGGTGCCGGGTTCGCAGGCGATCAAGCGCGCGGCCGAACAGGAAGGCTTGCACCGCATTTTTCTGGATGCCGGATTCGAATGGCGCGAGTCGGGGTGCTCGATGTGTCTGGGCATGAATCCCGACATCCTGCAGCCGGGAGAGCGCTGCGCTTCGACCAGCAACCGGAATTTCGAAGGACGGCAGGGGCGCGGAGGACGCACTCACCTGGTCAGTCCCATGATGGCGGCGGCGGCGGCAATCGCCGGGCATTTCACCGACATTCGGAAGTGGCGATATCGATAGTCATTACGGTGGAGGGACGGGCGTCTCGCCCGTCCTGCCGGGCGGGGACGCCCGGCTCTCCACCAACGTGGCTGGCAGAAGGGTCAGAAACTATGCAACCGTTTCGCAAGCACACCGGCATCGTTGTCCCGCTTGACAAGGTGAACGTGGACACCGACCAAATCATTCCCAAGCAGTTCCTGAAGCGCATCGAGCGCACGGGATTTGGGGAATTCCTGTTCTACGACTGGCGCTTTTCGGAAGACGGAAAAGAGTGCGGAAAAAAGACCGGCGGTTTTGTGCTCGACGCGCCGCGCTATGCGAAGGCCTCGATCCTGGTCGCGGGGAAAAACTTCGGCTGTGGTTCCTCGCGCGAACATGCCGTCTGGGCGCTGGCCGATTTTGGCTTCCGGGTAGTGATCGCATCGTCGTTCGCCGACATCTTCGCCAACAACAGCCTGAAGAACGGCCTGCTGACGGCGCGCCTCAACGAAGAGCAGGTGGCGGAGATCACGCGCCGTTCGAGAGAGATCGACAACTACCAGCTAACGGTCGATCTCGAAACGTTGCGAGTGGAAGACGGACGAGGATTTGCGGCGACTTTCGCAATGGATGAATTCTCGCGTCATTGTCTGCTGAACGGATTGGACGATATCGGCCTGACGCTGCAACATGAAGCGGAGATCGCGGCGTATGAAGCAAGACATCCGGTGCGCGCGGAAATGAAGGCGATTGCCATAATTTTGTAATTTCGTAATCGGGTAATTGTGTAATCTGAATAACGAGAACGACAGCCGCTCCAAATTACAAAATTACCCGATTGCCAGATTGCAAAATCGCTTTCTCTAGGTCACACCTCATGCTGAATCGGAGTGCATTCGTGAAAAAACTTCTTTTCGTTTTCACCACCAACCTGTTGGTTCTGCTTTCCGCGGGGCGCGCCCAGACCGTTGCATCGACCGCTGCCCCGAAGCAACTCACGATTGAACAGATCTTCGCCGAGGGAGGAGTCACGGGACGCGCCCCGGAGACGATCAAGTGGAGTCCGGACGGCAGCAAAGTTTCTTTCGTGCAGCGCGATGACGCTGGCGAGCACGGCGAACTCTGGTATGTGGACGCGACGACCGGCGAGAAAAAAATACTGGTCAGCGAGATCAAGCTGTCGCAGCTTGCTCCTCCTCCGAGCAAGATCAAGGACGAGCGCGAGAAAGAGCGCGTGACGCGGTATAACGTCGCTGCCTATACGTGGTCGCCCGATTCCAAGCACCTGCTCTTCGATTCGCAGGGACAGCTCTGGTATTACAGCCTGGATACGGGAACGGCGGTGCAGCTTACGTCGTCCCCGGACGCGAGCGAAGACCCGAAGTTTTCGCCGGACGGCAAGCGGCTCGCCTACGTGCGCAAGCACAATCTTTATGTGCATCCGGTCTCGGGAGAGGAGGGCGAACGTCCGCTTACGCGCGAGGAGAAAGACAAGGACAAGGATAAAGACAAGGACAGGGATAAAGAGAACAACATCCTGAACGGCGAAGTGGACTGGGTTTACGACGAAGAACTGGAGGTGCGCAGCAACTTCTTCTGGTCGCCGGAAGGGCACGAAATCATTTTTCTGCAGATGGACGAGAGCCGGGTACCGGCCTATCCCATCACCGACTGGTTACCGACGCATCCCCGCGTCGAGCAGGAAAAATATCCGAAGGCGGGGGATCCGAATCCCAGCGTGCGGCTGGGAGTGGTGGGCAGCAACGGCGGCAAGGTGCGGTGGATCAAACTCACAGATGACGATGACACTTATGTGCCGCGTTTCGGCTGGATTCGCGAAGGCTGGGCTTGGGCGGAAGTCCTGAATCGCAAGCAGGATGTGATGGACCTTTATTTTATCGACGCGAAGTCGGGGAGGTCGCGCAAAGTGCTGACCGAGTCAGCCCCGGATGCGTGGGTCAACGTCAACGACGATTTTCGCATACTGAAATCTGGCGACCGCTTTCTGTGGACCAGTTGGCGCGACGGCCACACGCACATTTATCTCTACAGTTTCAATGCGCAAGACCCGACGGCGGCCGATGCCAAACTCGAACGCCAGCTCGAAAGCGGAGACTATGAGGTAATCGCGATCAGCGGGGTGGATGAGGCATCGGGCGCGGTTTTCTTCACCGCCAATAAAGGAGATCCGCGACAGGAGAAGCTTTTTTCCGTGAAGCTGGACGGCTCGGGGATGCAAGGCATTTCGCCGGGCGAAGGCAACTATGAGGCGATCTTCGTCGATGGCGGCCAGCATTTCGTGGAAACGCATTCCGCGACGCTGACGCCGCCGCGGATTTCCGTGTGCGCCCCGGCCGGCCCCTGCCACAAAATCTGGGAGGGGCGCAGCGTGGCCGATTATGATCTGATCGCGCCGAAATCTCTCGAATTCAAAGCCGACGACGACACGCCTCTCTACGGATCCCTGCTACTGCCGCCCAACGCCGACGCGAGCCAAAAGCTGCCGCTGATTGTGTACATCTACGGGGGCCCCACCGCACAGATGGTGCAAAAAGCATGGGGCGGAGGAAATGCGCTGTTCCATCAGATTCTGGCCAAAGAAGGCTTCGCCATCTTCTCGCTCGATAATCGCGGCAGCGGCAATCGAGGTCGCAAGTTTTCTGCTGCCCTCCGCAGCCAGTTCGGCGGAGTCGAACTGAAAGACCAACTCACCGCGCTCGACCAGTTGTACGCGCAATATCCGCAGCTCGACCGCACGCGCACAGCCATCTGGGGATGGTCGTACGGCGGCTTCATGACGCTCTATTCGCTGACCCACTCCGACCGCTTCAAGGCGGGAATCTCGGTGGCGCCGGTCACCAACTGGCGCAACTACGATTCGATTTACACCGAGCGCTACATGGGTCTGCTGAAGGACAATGCCAGCGCCTACGACGATTCGGTCGTGAGCGCCGCCAGCAGTCTGCACGGGTCGTTGCTGCTAGTCCATGGAACGAGTGACGACAATGTGCACTTCCAGAATACGATCCAGATGACCGACGCGCTGATCAAGGCGGGGAAGCAGTTCCGGCTGATGGTGTATCCGGACAAGACGCATGGAATTTCCGGGCCGGGCACGAGGGTGCAGTTGTTCCACATGATGGAAGAGTTTTGGAATAAGGAATTGAAATAGCTGTCAGCTATCAGCCGTCAGCTATCAGTTTTCGGCTCTCGGCTGACCTGAGATTTTACTGACAGCTGAGAGCTGACGGCTGAAAGCTGGTTCTTGATGCATCGCACAACTCTTGGCGATTTCGAACTCACGATTGTCTCCGATGGAACTTACTTCCTCGACGGCGGAGCTTTTTTCGGCGTCGTGCCCAAGACGATGTGGTCGAAGAAGGTCACGCCGGACGAGCAGAACCGCCTCGACGCGGGACTCAATTCCTTGCTCGTGCGTACCGGCAAGAAGAACATCCTGATCGAGACTGGCATCGGCAACAAACTGTCGGAGAGAATGGCGCACATCTACAAACAGCCCGCCAAGCTGCTCGAGAACCTGCAAGCCGCCGGCGTCGCGCCCGAAGATATCGACATCGTCATCAATACTCACCTGCATTTCGATCACTGCGGATGGAATACGGTGCGCGGCGGCGATCGCGTGGTAGCGACGTTTCCCAACGCAACGTACTACGCGCCCGAAGGCGAATGGCAATACGCTCGCCATCCCAGCGAACGCGATGCCATCAGTTTCATCTCCGAGAACTACGACCCGCTGGTCGAAAGCGGCCAGATGAAGTTGCTCAGCGGAGACGAGGAACTCGTCCCCGGCATTTCGGTGAAAACCTTCCCCGGACACACCGCCCACATGCAAGCCGTAATCGTGAGAAGTGGCGGCGGGGGCAACGAAAAGAAGACGGCGTGCTACATCTCCGACCTGATTCCCACCAGCGCGCACATCAATCTTGCCTGGGGAATGGCATTCGACCTCTATCCTCTCGAAACCATCGAGAGCCGCAAGAACTACTATGCGCAGGCGATCCCGGAGAGATGGCTGACGGTGTTCACGCATGATGACGCCACGCCGTGGGGATATGTGGAACGCGGAGAGCGGGGAAGGCTGGGTCTAGCCAAGCTCACGTAGGGGACGGCCGCCCTCGGCTGTCCAGGCGCGCAAAGCGCGCCAGAAACTCTTGGGCGATGCTTGCTGGGCTTCGCCCCGCCGGACGGCCCGAGGGCGGTCTGTCCCTACGCTAAAGCGATGCCCTGATACGAATCTCACCTGCACCATGGACTGCTAAGCGATCGGGGGCGCCCGTTCGCCCTTACCGTGGCAATGGAAACTCAGAGCGAGCAGCGGGTTCGGTGTGCTTGCCGTTTTTTGCGGCATCGAAGCAGAGTGCCGCCCCTCCGGCAATCCCGGCGTCTTCCCCGTAACGGGCCGAGACCAGCGGAATCTCCTGGCAGCGCTGGTTCACGCAGCAAGCGGGCAGCCGATCGCGGATTTGACCAAGAAACGGTTTGAGCATGGACGCAACACCGCCGCCCACGATCATGACATCCGGTTCCAGCAGGTCAACGATGTTGCCGAACCAGAACGACAACAGTTCCACCGTCTCCTGCAGGACTTCACTTGCGGTCGCATCTCCCGCCGAAACGGCTTCGCCGACCATTTTGCTGGTAACGCGATCAAGTTTTCCTCCGGCCAGATCGAGTAGGCTGGAGGCCCGGCCATTCTCGAGTTTGGCGCGCGCTCTGTGGGCAATCGCCGGGCCCGAGGCGAGAACTTCGATGCAGCCCGGCTTGCCACAGCCGCAGCGCGGTCCCTTATAGTCAATGCTCATGTGCCCGCCCTCGGCGGCGGCACCGGTGCGGCCATGGTAAATGCGTCCGTCAAGCAGGATTGCCGTGCCGATTCCCGTGCCGATGGTGACGTAAAACACATTGCGATAACCGCGTCCCGATCCCCACAACGTTTCGGCAAGCCCGGCAGCATTGGCGTCGTTATCCACTTTGACCCGCACGCGATAGATTTGCGCGACTTCTGCCGCCAGCGGAAAATTCCGCCAGCACGGCAGGTTGGGAGGATTGATGATCACTCCCGTCTTCGGATCGAGCGGGCCGGGAGAGCAGATTCCGACTCCGCGGATCAGATTATGCGCTCCCGCTACACTCACCGCGTAGGCAGATGCCGTTTCAATCGCCTTGGTCACCGCGGCCAGTCCGCTGGCCGCGCCGTCATTCGAAACCATCGGATTGCGGGTGTGGCATAAGATCTCCCCGCTCGGGTCCACCAGGCCAGCGGCGACCTTGGTCCCGCCAATGTCCACTCCGATTACCAGATCGTCGCGCACTGCAACTGAAGACATTCCTTACCTTTCGCGCGTCTAGCTTGATCGAAATGATCGGCGCGCGCTCGCCGTGGCTGGTCCGACACAGCTACGCCTTGGCGTATCGCTCGCTGTTCGGTTTCGATCCGCTCACTGCGAAGAACAAAATGTAGAGATAGCAAATCGTGGCCACGACAAGTGCGTAGTGAATGCCTTGACCCCAACTCGTCTCGCCTTGCACCATTGCCGGGTAGTAAGCGCGATTGATCAGATCCCCAGCTTTGCCGACCAGCCATGGAATAATGGCACCGCCCACGATCGCCATGTTCAAAATGCCGGAGCCGTCTCCGGTGAGCGGTCCGAGTTCCGCAATCCCCAGGGTGAAAATACAAGGGAACATAATCGAGTTGAACAAGCCCACCGCCAGGATGGACCACATGGCCACATGCCCGCTTGTCAGAACTGAAACGCTAACCAGCAGAGCGGCCATAACCGCGAACAGCGCCAGCAGTTTGCCTGCTTTGACCTTCTGCAGGATTGCCGACCCGACAAACCTCCCAATCATGGCGCCGAGCCAATACAAAGATATGTACCTGGCCGCCTCTCCCAATGCTGCGTGGTAACGGGTAGCGGGGTCGGCGATGCTCGACGCGAACCCACCAATGCTGGGCAGGGCCAGGTAGTTGGCGATGGAGCTCCCAATCGCAACTTCGCCGCCGACGTACACGAAGATCCCAATCGCCCCGAAGACGAGATTCGGGTGTTTCCAAAGAGAGTCGTTTACCTTCTCGCCGATGCGGTGTTCGGCGGACTCGATCTTGGGGAGTTTCGACATGCCAATGCCGATCGCCAGAATGCATAACGCCACCGCGAAAAAGTACACGTACAACTTGACGATGGCGTTTGCTTCTTGCGAGGTACTCTGAGCAATCGCAGCGGATGTCGTTCCAAGAATGACGCGCGCCCCGACCCAGGGGAACACCGCAGTGCCTAGCGAATTGAAGGCCTGAGTGAGATTCAGGCGACTCGAGGCGGTTTGCGGGTTTCCCAGTACTGCCACGTAGGGATTCGCCGCTACCTGGAGAATCGTGATTCCGGTCGCCAGCACGATGAGGGCCGCCAGGAAGAACGGAAACGAAGGGATTTTTGCTGCTGGATAGAATCCCAGACATGCCACGACCATCGTCAACAATCCCACGACGATCGCCCTCTTGTATCCGAGCCAGTCGATGATTTTGGCCGATGGAATCGAAAAGACAAAGTAGGCAGAGAAAAAGGCGGTCTGAATCAGCATGCTCGCGGCAAGTCTAAGATTGAAGACATGTTGAGCATATGGGATGAGCACGTCGTTCAGGGAGGTGAGCGAGCCCCACATGAAGAACAGCGTGGTTACAATGGCCAGCGGTCCTCGATAAGATGTGGGAGGCGCCTTCGTAAATGTTTCCGCATGAGTTCCTGTACTAACACCTGGCGCCATTGGCTTCCGTTCTTCTCTGCTCCGCAGTGACAGCGTTGCCCGGCAGGACTACCGTCGGCCAAATATCATACCATCGCGAACCTCGAAATAACACGATTTTCTGTCAAAGATAATCGATTATCTTCAATAGAAAATCGTTAACGTATTTTGTTGACAATTCGGGGACATCTGCCGCAGACTGCCCCGGTTTCCTTCGGAAAGCGGTACTATGGGCATCCCCATGAGAACCATCTCGCTCTCTATCGTTGGCGCGCTCTTGCTGTCGCTTAGCACGGGCGCCTTGGCGGCCGATCAGTTCTCCAGCGCCGTTGTGTTTACCGAATCCGGATTTCCGGCGGCGGATGCGGCCGGCCCGTCGGCCCACCAATTCGCGGCACTACTGCCCGGCGCTCGTTTCACCCCCGCGGGGCAGCTTGCGACTCTACTCAAAGACCCCGCCACCCGGCTGCTGGTACTGCCGTACGGTTCGGCGTTTCCCGAAGAGTCCTGGCCAGAGATCTTCATGTTCCTCCAGAACGGAGGCAACCTGCTGGTGTTGGGCGGCAGGCCATTCACGCGCTCCGCTTATCACGACGCCACCGGCTGGAAGCTGCGCGACTATAGTGTGCGGTTCGCCCGCGCGCTGATGATTGACCAATACCAGACCACTCCCGGTTCCGACGGACTGGAATTTCAGCCGAATCCCGACCTGCCGTTGAAGCTGTCTCGCTTTGCCTGGGGACGCGCTTTCAGTCCCGTGATTCGTCTGAGCGCCGTGGATCTCTATCATCGTGGAGGAGCCGCTGGCTCCATCGATGCGCGCCTCGATCCGCTCGCATGGGGCATCAAGGATGGCCGCAAGCTGGCCGCTCCCGCCATTGAGATCGACCATCTGCGAAACGGCTTTAGCGGCGGGCGCTGGGTTTTTCTGAATTCTGAACTGGCGCCGGATTTCTACAGTGGCCCGGCATCCGCCGAGTTAGTCCAGTCGCTGGCCGAGCTGGCCTTGCGCGGCAGCGAGGAATTTAACCTGCACCCGGTGTTCCCGCTGTACTTTCCCGGCGAACCGATCCAACTGGAAGTGAATTGGCACTCGACCGCTCCGTCCAGCTTGCCCCTTACGATCAAGATCACCAGCTTCCAACAAGATCAGCCGCAAGCCCGCTCCGAAGTTGGCGGAACCGTTCCTTCCGAGCAATCTCTGTTTTTGCCGGCTCCGAAAACGCAAGGTCTCCACATCATCGAAGCGGAGTTGCTGGAAGGCGACAAGGTTCGCGCCATTCATCACTCCGGATTTTGGGTTCGCGACCAAGCCTTCTTGCGCTCCGGCCCTCGCATGACGGTGAACAAGGATTACTTCGAACTCGATGGCCAACCTCTCGCCGTCGTCGGAACCACCTACATGTCGGCTGAGTTCCAGCGTCTTTATTTCGACCACCCCAATGTTTACGTTTGGGATCAGGATCTCGCGCAGATTCATTCCGCCGGTCTGAACATGATCCGCACCGGGTGGTGGACGGGTTGGGACAAGCTCTGCGACGAGAATGGTCAGCCTTACGAGCGCACGCTGCGAACGCTGGAAGCCTATCTCATGACCGCACGCAAGAACGGCCTGCCCGTGCAGTTTAACTTTTTCGCCTTTCTCCCCGATGCTCTTGGAGGCGCGAATTCTTACCTCGATCCAGAGGCAGTGCGTCGCCAGAAAACATTGATTTCTTCCGTAGTCGAGCGCTTCCACGACGTTCCCTGGCTGGCTTGGGACTTGATCAACGAGCCCAGCATTTCTCAGCATCTTTGGACCATGCGCCCGAACGGCGATCCCATCGAACTGGAGAAATGGAACGAGTGGCTCAACCAGCGTTATCCCGATCGGGCGGCACTGGCCGCGGCGTGGAGTCTTCCCGTCAGCGAAGTGCAAGGAATTGTCGCCCTTCCCGAAGACATCGATTTTGCGCCCCGTGGCATGTACGTCGGCCACAATTCGCTGAAAGTCTACGACTATTATCTCTTCGCCCAGGAGGTCTTCTCGAATTGGGCCCGTACCATGCACGACGCAATTCGCGGCACCGGATCGCAGCAGTTGGTCACGGTTGGCCAGGACGAGGGCGGCATCCAGGATCGTCCGTCGCCCGCCTATTGGGGCCAGTTGGTGGACTTCACCACCAACCACACCTGGTGGCTCAACGACTATCTGCTGTGGGACTCGCTTCTGGCCAAGCAGCCCGGAAAGACCATGCTCATCCAGGAAACCGGAGTGCAGCGCGAGTTGAATCTCGACGAAACGGCTCGCCGCACGCCCGAGAGCGAAGCCGCTCTTCTCGAACGCCGAATTGCCGCTGCTTTTATCCAGGGCTCCGGCGCCATCGAATGGCTGTGGAACACGAATTCCTACATGACCGAGAGCAACGAGACGCCGATTGGGGCCGTCCTTCCCGATGCCACCGAGAAGCCGGACGCAACCGTGCTCCGAGCGTATGCTGCGTTCTCCAAGTCCCTCAGCGCGCATCTCCGCAACCCGCAATCGCCCTCTGTGGCCATCGTCACTTCGCAGGCGGCGCAGTTTTCCGTAATCGGAGGGCTGCAACTGGAGGCGCAACAGAAGGCGGTGCGCGCCTTGGCGTACAATGATCGCCTTACGGCCTATGCGATTGCCGAAAATCAGATCGACAAACTCGGGACGCCGAAGCTGGCGATCCTGCCCTCGGCGCAAGGCTTAACGGACAAAGCATGGCGTGCCTTGTTGCAATACGCGAACCAAGGCGGCAATCTGCTGATCACCGGGCCGGTGGACTACGACGAACACTGGCACCACGCCGGCCGCGCCGCGCAACTGAAACTGGAAGCTCAAACCGAGCCGCTGACCTACCATAACGCCAGCCTTCAGTTGAACGATCGCGCCCTCACACTCTCTTTCGACACGCAGAAGCAGACCTGGCTCGACGCGCTGCATTTCAACGATGGATCCACCCTCAAAGAAATTCCATACGGCAAGGGGCGGATCTTCTGGGCCGCCTATCCTGTCGAACTGGCGGAAGGAACGCAACCCGCCGCCGATTTGTACGCCTATGTCGCGGGCCGTGTAGGCATCGCGCCGCTGTTCGAACTTCAGGCCGAAGTCCAGTCCGCGCTGTCGCCCGGCGTACTGATTTATCCGACGGTGCTCGAGGATTCGGTGATGTACGTGATGGTCTCGGACGCCGCGGAAGACACCAAGATCGATCTTCGCGATAAGCTCACCGGTGCGCGTCTCAGCTTGCTGCTACCGGCGCAACATGCGGCGATTGCAGTGATTGGAAAACGCGAGAAAGGCGTCGTCGCGAAGTACGGCTTCTAGTGTGGCGCGGACACTCTTGTCCGCGTTTCTTGCAGTTCAGCGAAACAGCGCCAGATCTACCGCATTCCCCATCGCCTCATGCCCCGCCGGCCCGGGATGCAGATGATCCCCACTGTCATACTGAGGAGCCAAGCGGCTGGGAGTCGACGGGTCGCGCAGGGCGGCATCAAAATCGATGACCCCGTCGAAAGCCCCCGAAGTTCGAATCCACTGGTTCACCGCCGCGCGCTTCGCCTCACCCATTGCGGTCCAGGCACCGAAGCCCTGATAGGGGAGAATGGTCGCGCCGAAAATCTTGAGTCCCCGGGCGTACGTCCGAGCGATGATCTGTTTGTAGCCCGCGATGATTTCATCCGCAGTTACTTGCGTTCGGCTGAGACAAGGATTGGTTTCCAAGGCCCGCGTGTCTGGCTGACCAATATCGTTGGTACCTTCGAACAGGATCACCGCCTCAATTCCGGCCTGCGCCAAAACGTCACGTCCCAGCCGGGCGAGCGCGTTCTGTCCCCAGCAGGGCGAAGTGGTCAGCACCCGGTTGCCGCCGATGCCCGCATTCAGCACGGCAATCTCAGGGTGACTGGCGAGCAATCGCCGGGCCAGCACATCCGTCCAGCGCTCGTTCTTATCGGGTCGGGAAGATGCGCCATCGGTAATCGAGTCCCCGAGCGCAACCACCGCGCCTTTCACACCGGCGGGCGCCAGCACCTCCACCGCGCTCAGGAAATACCACGATTCTGTGGCCTTTGCTCCTGTAGCCACGGCGAACGCATGCGCGCCTTCGTCAGCCGCAAAATTTCCCGCGCCGGAAACGTAGTTGGTTTGAAATGCAGATCCGTGAACCGTGGCTGGCCCAGTCTCGCCCGCCATAAACAGACTGATCGCCAGATTCTGCTCGGACCCCACGGCAAGCGAAACTGGATCGCTCAAAGCCTCCGCGCCTTCCGGAATCGCGATCAACCGGCTTCCGCCAAAGGTCACCTCATGATTCGACCGGGGAACTAAAGTCGCTCCGTCTTTTTGCAGCCCGATGAAGACCGCGTCCAGCCGCATCGCACGCGTGCCGAAAGTATTCGACAGCCGGATCCGAACCAAGCTGCCACCGATCGTGGTATGCACGATCTCGCGGATCGTTTGATTGGAGAACGCCGCCGGCCGGTCGCTGGCCGCGTTCGCCGTGGTCCACGTCGTAACCCAATGTTGTAGACCGTCATCGCCAGGCGCCAGGACGGACAACCATCCCATCGCCAGGGCCAAGCCGAAAAGCGCGCGCAGCGGAGACACGACAACGGTTCTCATAGGATCAACCGTCTTTCTGATTGAATTTGCATTGAATTCCCGATCGAAGGTCATCGCTTCGGCGCCCGTCCGGTCGACTCACGCACCACCAGCGTCGGTTCAATCGCGATCTCAGAAGAGTTCTCCCCATCGTGTTCGATCATCTGGATCAGGGTCTCGGCAGCCATCTGTCCCATTCTGCTCAGGGGTTGCCGCACCGTGGTCAGACTGGGTGTGTGGAATGCGGCCCACGGAATATCGTCGAAACCCACCACGGAGACATCCTGCGGGACCTGAAGAGCTTCTTCCTGGATGGCGCGGATGGCGCCGATCGCCGAGATATCGTTGTACGCGAACAGCGCGGTGAACGGCCTCTTGCGGGCCAGCAGTTGCTTCGCGTAGGGATATCCGGATTGGGGAGACGGGTCGTCAAATTCGAGGTTGACGATCAAGTCCGCGTCCATTTCAAGCCCCAGTTCTTGCGCCACTTTGCATACTGCCTTCCATCGGTCTTCCGAGTCCGAGCTACGCGGCTGGCCTTTCATGAACGCGATCTTGCGATGGCCCAGAGCCAGCAGGTGCTCCAGGGCCACCCGCGCACCCCGCTCCTGGTCCAACACGATGTTCGTAACTCCCTTCAAGATTCGGTGCCCGGCCACGGAAACCGTCGGCAAAGGCAGGGGCTCTTGCAGACTGGTGTCCACCGTGATGAACCCTTCCACCCCCCGCTCCAGCAAAAGCTGCGAGTGGTCGCGCAGCATGGATGCGTCATGCCGATGAATGACCGTCAGAAAAAAATAATTGTGCTTGCGGAGATAGCCCTCAACTCCGCTTATGACCATGGAGCCGTAGGCGTCCCCGATCTCCTCGATGAGGAGTCCAACGGTGTAGGTGCGCTTCTTGCGCAACGATCTGGCCAGGAAATTCGGACGGTAGTTCAGTTCCTGGGCTGCTGCCTGGATCCGCTGTCGCGTGTGCTCCGGAATGGCGCGCGCGGAAGGGGCATCGTTCAGGACCGCCGAGACGGTGCCGGGCGCCAAGCCGACACGTTCCGCAACATCCCGCAGCGTGACTCTTCCCGGCTGGCTGAGGCGAGATTTTTTTCCTTTTCCCATCCCGCGCGATTATCGCAGACGGCTCATGATACATCCGCGCTTGGACTCGCGTATCGCAACAAACAGAGCACGTGGCGATCCGGGCGCGGAACCTTAGCTTTGGCCCCTGCGGCCCGAGCGTCCCCCAAGATTGCGAGGATCACCTCTCCGCCTGGTTTGCCGAATCCCTTGGGAATGCATCGGTGATGTTCCGCACCTTCAGCGATCGCCGAAGCTGGTCCACATCCGCTTTGCTCTTCAGTTGCAGAGTGACCGCCTCGCCGGGAAGCAGATCGAAATAATTGTCGGACACCTCAACTTCGTTGTCGCCGAAGCTCGCGTACACATGACGAGCGAGCACCGGTGACTGCAGGCGCAGCGTGTAGGTCCCGGCGCTCCCACTCCAATCCGCCTGAATCGCCGGAACCGGAAGTGCCAGGTTCCGCGTGCGATCAAACAGGAGAAGGTCGCGCGAGACGACCTTGCCACTCTTCATCAGATCGAACACGGCAAAAGCGTGCTGCGCATCAGTCCCCGTCAGCAGTTCCTGCCGTGAGAACGTGGCATAGACCTTGCTCGAAAGCTCCGGCACCGTGATCGCCTGGGTTTTCTCCAGCAGCGTCTTTCCCTGGAAGTCGAGCACACGGACGTGCAGCTCCGCCGCCGTCGGTTGCAGTGTGTCCGAGACCACATACACCGACACGGTGCCATCTTCCTCCCAAGGCGACACGAGCAAATCATCGTAGAATCGACGCGCATAATACTGGAGCGCCTTCCAGTGGCCGTAATAATCAATGCTCGCCCATGAGGCGACTGGCCAGCAGTCGTTGAGTTGCCAGTAGAGCGATCCCATGGTGCGCGGACGCTGCCGCCGCAGATGCTCGGCGCCCACCTTGATGGCCTCCGCCTGCAGCACCTGGCTGACATAGAGAAACGATTCGAAGTCCCTCGGCTCGCGGTACTCGCGCAGCATGTAAGTGCGAATGCGCTGGTTGCCGCCAACATTCTTTTGGTGCACCTGCATCACGGGCGAGATGATGTCGAGGTCCTGCGGCTCCGCAAACCTGCGCACCGTCTGGATGTCGGGGAATGACTGAAATCCGTACTCCGACATGAAGCGTGGGAACTGGTGTGTATATTCCTCGACCGGCTCCAGCGCGTGCCACACGGCCCAGTAATGCATGTCACCATTGCGCTGGCCGCCTGGAACATCCTCGAAGTTGGCGGACGGTGAACTGGGCCAGTAAGGCACCGGAGCGCCGTGCTCCGCCACCACACTCTTAATGATGTCGTGGAAAAGAACGACGTAATCCTGCCACACACGCTCGCGCTGAGGTGGAGTCAGAGTCTCCTTGAAATTCAGCCGGTCGCCCCAGAATTTCCATCCCCCTTCCACCTCGTTATTGCCGCTCCACAACGAAATGCTGGCATGATCGCGCAGGCGCTTCACCTGCTCGATCACCTCCTGCCGCACGTTCTCCTGGAACGCCGGATTTCCCGGGACCATGGCTCCGCCGAACATGAAATCCTGCCAGACCATGATGCCCAGTTCATCGCAGATGTCATAGAAGTCGTCCGACTCGTAGTAGCCGCCGCCCCAGTGCCGGATCATGTTCATGTGAGCATCGCGCGCCGCCTGCAGAATCTGCCGATGCTGCGCCGACGTGACGCGAGTCGGAAAACTGTCGAACGGAATCACATCCGCACCTTTGGCAAAGATCGGAATACCGTTCACCGCAAAGGTAAAGCTTTTCCCCCACTGGTCCGGATCGCGGCGCAATTCGAGCGAGCGCAGTCCGGTGCGCAACTCGGCACTGTCCTCGGCAACAGACTTCTTGCCCTTCGGAAGGGAGAGCGTTGCAAAGAACTTGTAGAGCGCCTGCGGTCCATATCCATTGGGATACCAGAGGCTCGGGGTGGAGATGCGGAAAGGAATTGAGATGTGATTCGTCCCCTCGTCGAGATGAACTTTCTGTTCGACGGCCCGCGTCCTCTTGCCGCCCGCACCATCCTGCTCGACCGAGAGGCTCGCATCGCTGTTCTTGCCAGCGACAATATCGAATTCCGCCGACAGCTCCCCTTCATCCTTGCTGATCTTCTGCTGCCGGATATGAAAGTTGTCAATGCGCAGATCGTCCCAAGCGATCAGCCTCACCGGCTGCCAGATCCCTTCGGTGACGTACCTCGGACCCCAATCCCAGCCGTAGTTATACGGCGCTTTGCGCGTGTATGGGTCCGTGGCAATCCCGCCTTCGCTGATGGCCTGCACCTGGTTCACCGTCGGCAACCGGTATGGCTCAGCCTTCACTCTGGGCATCATCAGCATGATGGGAGAGTGGAAGACGATCCGCAGCGTGTTCTTCCCCCCATGCAGGCGATCTTTTACCGCCATCCGCCAGGAGCGAAACATGTTGTCGGCCTTCAGCAGTTCGGCGTCATTCAGGTAGACATCGGCGAAGGTGTCCAGCCCCGAAAACAGCAGGTCCACATGCCCGCGCGCAAGAGTCGCGGCATCCACGTCAAACTCCGTCTGGTACTCCCAATCCGTCAACCCAATCCACTGCAGCGACTTTTCGTTGTCGCGATAGAACGGGTCGGGGATCAACTTATTGCGTAGAAGATCCATCTGCACCAGGCCCGGAACCTCTGCTTCGTGCCATTGCTCGACCCCGGCATGACCGCTGTCGTTGAGCGCGCGAAACCGCCAGCCGGAATGAAGAACGAACGCTCGGGGTGGCAGTGCGAGAGCTGGAATGCAAGCGAGCACAAAGACTACTGCCGAAAATCCCCAGCGTTTGCAGCGTCGGGTAGCGACCATGATGGCTCCAGGACGCTCCGATCGCGGTGTTTCGGAAACCAGCGTGCCCGAATCGCCCGCGGATGAGCGCACTTTGACCGAGTTGGATTCCGCGCCGAATTATACTCGCAGAACGTTCTTTCCAGACGCTAAAATCTAGCCTACAATATCGATTTTTCAGTGATCTCACAGCGGATTCGCCGAACTCATCCGTCCCTAACGCTGGAGGCTCACATGAAATTCCGCCTTGCGAAGTGTGCGGCTCTTCTTCTCATCACCTTCTGTGCCCTTTCCTCCCTGTGGGCGGGAGATGCGATTCCAAAAATCGCCTGGAAACGAGGCATTGGCGTGCGCCCCTCGCCAACCCCGGCACACGCAAGCCCGCACTGACCGATTTGATTGACGACGGTTACTGGCAAGGCTCGCCGGTCGGTGGTCTTGGCTCCGGCACCTTCTCTCGCACCTATCGCGGCGACTTCTCCCGCTGGCACTTGAAGGTCGGCATACACAAATGCGAAACTGTTTACGCCAACCAGTCCGCCATTTACGGCGGCGGAGCATTCTGGGGACGTCCCGTCGGAGGCGATCCCAAATCTCCGCCCATGTTCTCTTTTCTGGAGTGCTTCGACTATCCCTACTATTCCACGCTCGACGTCCGCTTCTCCGGTTCCATGCCGCTGGTCAAGTTCTGGCCCGACTTGGATAAGCAGGAGATGCGCACTTTCGCCGAAACCATCATGCGCAGTGAGCCCGAGAAGCTCATCTGGAATTGGAAAACAAAGCAGGACCATAAACCGGCGTTTCGTACCCGCAAGAGCAAAGGAGCGGTTCCCCACGATCTGGGCGCGCCTACTGCGGCGGGCTCTGGGTGGCAGCCTTGCGCGACGCCGAGGAGATCGCCAGAACCTTGAACGACCCCAGCGCTTAGGCGAAATATCACGAACTGTTCGCAAGAAGTCAGGCCAGCTATATCAAAAAACTCTGGAACGGAGAGTATTTCCGCTACGACACGGGAAGCGAATACCGCGACAACATCCAGGCCGACCAACTCGCCGGACAGTGGTACGCGCACATGACCGGTCTCGGCGATCTCGTCCCGATGGACATACAACGCAAGGCACTGAAGAAGATTTTCGACTTTAACGTGATGAAGTTCGCGAAGGGCGAAATGGGCGCCGTCAACGGCATCGCCGCCGACGGCACCATCATCAAGAGCAACGAGCAGGTGCAGGAAGTCTGGGCTGGCACCACCTTCAGCGTCGCCGCCCTGATGCTCGCCGACGGACTCAAAGACGAGGGCTACCGCACGGCCTGGGGCGTGTACCACGTCATCTACGAGACCAAGGGATACTGGTTCCGGTCGCCCGAAGCTTACGAGATCGACGGCACTTTCCGCACCTCCATGTACATGCGCCCAGCCGCGATCTGGGCCATGGAGACGACCGAACCCCCATCCACCGGCGGCTCGCCAGCGGGAGCATCAGCGCTCAAATTGCACAAGCACTCTGATCTTGTGCGGCTCTGCCGTAAAATCGAGACTGTAGTAAAACTGTATTACCCGGAGAGGTGGCCGAGTGGTTGATGGCTCCGGTCTTGAAAACCGGCATACCCGAAAGGGTATCGGGGGTTCGAATCCCTCCCTCTCCGCCATTACTTTAGTTATCTAGCACTTGCAAGCTGGTGATACCTACGCTGATACAGGAATCAGAAAGGGTGTCACCATGAATCGTGAAGTCAATCTCACCAAACGAGTCCAAACCGCCAAGGGGCTGCGCTACTGCCCCGTGGTCCTATCTGCGAATGGCCGCGTCAAGCCTGATGCGGTGCTGGTCAACGGCAAACCCGAACGGCACACCGAGGGCGCATATTACCTGGAGTGGTCTGAAGGCTCGAAGCGAGTACGGCTGTCGGTCGGGAAGGACGCAGGGGACGCCGATGCGCGAAGGAGGCGCAAGGCAGCCGAACTCAACGCGGTGAACAATGGCGCGGCTATCGTGCCTCAGAACGGCAACGGGCAGCGGTCGGTTGCGGCAGCGGTCGCAGACTACCTTGAAGAAACGACGCTCACGAAGAAGCCGAAGACGCTGGCGGCCTACAGCACGGCGCTGGCGTACTTCACGGAATCCTGCCACAAACTCAACGTTGAAGACATTGACCGCAAGGACTTGCTCAAGTTCTGCGCATTCCTGCGGGATGAGAAAGAGCAGGCACCGCGCAGCGTGTACAACAAGTTTGAGAACCTGATGTCCTTCCTGAAGGCGCAAGGGATTCGCGGACTGGTGGGCAAAAACGATTGGCCGCGCTACACCGAAGAGGAGCCGGAAATCTACGAGGAGAAGGAACTCGACAAACTCTTCGCAGCCTGCAATGCGGAGGAACGGCTCTGGTATCAGTTTTTCCTGATGACGGGTGAGCGTGAGCAAGAGGTGATGTTCACGTACTGGTCGGATGTGAACTTCGCCGCCAGCACCGTCAGGGTGAGCCACAAGCCCGACGCGGGATGGACTCCGAAGGCGTACAAGGAACGGGAGATTCCTATCCCTGCGAAGCTCGCTAAAAATCTCAAGGCGCGGAAGGCGAAGTCCGATAAGACCTGTAGTCTGGTATTCCCGACTGCTGGATGCAGACCGAAGCTAGATTTTCTCGACTGCCTGAAAGCCGTCGCTGATCGTGCAAAGCTCGACTCAGATAATTTCTGGCTGCATAAATTCAGAGCGACGTTCGCAACGCGGTGCCTGTGGGCAGGTGTCGATCTGCGTACAGTTCAGCAGTGGCTCGGTCACTCCGATATGGAGAGCACCATGCGGTACTTGAAGCCCTCGCGCAGTCAGCATGTGCGGGACAAGGTGAATGAGATTTTCGCTTAGGGTGTGCTTTTTATCTGGTCGTGAGTGTAATCGCCTGGTTTCGACAATTAAGCCTTGTAAAGTATGCACGCAACGTGAACGACGGAACGCGCTGCCAAAAAACCAAAGCCGTTTTAACGCTTCGTCGAAGCGAAACTCAGCGTGCAGCGGCCTTCGAGACCCAAGTTTCGCCCGTTCCAACGGTTACAAGTACCGTGCCGTTTACGGTGCCGTTTTCGACGCAGTTGCGAATGGCCTTCACTAGAGCGTGCGACACTTCATGGCCTTTGGTGGCGAGAAGCGTCCCGGTGGTAGAACGAAGGGGTTGGTTCAGGATCATGCCCGGGCGAAGGTCACAGACGTCAATGGCGCGCAGTTCAGTGGGTCCTCGACTGAGCCTGAAGTCTTTCAGGGCAGCGACCATTTCGGCATCGTATCCCACCGGATTTCGGCTAAGTGCCAAGAGAGCTTCCTGTCTTTCCGATCCGGTGCTGAGCAGGTGATCGAAAGCCAGGCTGACCCTTAGCATCTGAGCCCCCCGACGGACAGATTCGGCGTCGGGGGATAGGGATCTCGAAAGGTCCGTGGGTACGTCTTTCTGCTGGAGGATCATGTCGGCGACTAGTTCGAGTCGTGGAATCCGGGCCAGCAGGTCGTGGGCGATCTGGGGATGCTGCGAGTAGCGCTTTTCATGTTCTGGAGTGAGCGGTTCGCCGGCGTGGATGGCTTCCAGCAGGTCGGGGGTGAGAGTCAAGCATCCGAGTTCAGACAGCATCGCTGCGATTTCGTATTGCCACATATCGGAGGGGCAAAGCTTTCCTGCAATGTGGCGCACGTACTGGCAGATGCGATTGCCTTTGTTGAAAGCGACGGGATTGGCCAGGTGGAGCACCTCGCTCAGAAGGCGGACCGCGCCTGCGAGAGTTTTCTCAAGTAGTTCTTTCTCGCGACGCATGAGGTCATACTGAGCAACACAGGCTCGGAGTGTGAGTGTCAAATCTTCCGCAGTGACAGGCTTGTTGAGGAAGCGGAAGATTCTCCCTTCATTGACGGCGCGCATCGCGGCTTCCATGTCGGCATATCCCGTGAGCATAACGCGGATCATCTCGGGAGCACGGGTGCGCACGCGAGATAGGAACTCGGCGCCATCCATGACGGGCATGCGCATGTCGGAGACCACAACGATGTAAGGGCCATCATTCTTGATTTTTTCCAACCCCGCTTCGGGGCCTTCGGCAAGATCGGCTTTGAACTCGCGGTAGACAGACCGGG
>OBLU010000638.1_pt1 | contig 32871 bp, 24 predicted proteins | sample 1518681 | NCBI WGS metagenome assembly OBLU01 (sample SAMEA3539304, study PRJEB22396) | soil metagenome | biome: tundra; feature: field; material: soil | place: USA | collected 2010-05 | depth 0.15 m
CCGCGCACCCGGAGGAAGTTCCGCAACCGTACGCGCCAACTGTGGCCTCCTGTCCTGCCTCATACAGAATGCCACACTTTTCATTAAGTGAACAGTATTATCGCTAACCCGCGCATGCTGCAGGCCATTGTCCTTTGACTTCCACGCCTGCGGTCCGTCCAACATCATCACACGGATGTTGCGAACGCCGCACAGGTGGTTCAGTCTTCCGGCCAGGACTTCGGCGTCGATATGCTTCGGCACCGCAGCCTGCTCCAGATCAGAACCGTCCCAGGCGATGATCTCACAGGACACAATCTCCTCAGCGGCCTCGTGAATGCTGAGCGGTGCGACCGCCTGAAATGCAGGCGGAGCCGCCGGTACGATGCGATCCAGGACCACGATCCCTAAGTCCGACCACCGGCGAGTCGCAAGGTCTACAGAAAGAATGGCCATCGTCGTACTCCATGACTCAGACCTTACGCGCCACGGGGTCAACTCAAGTCAGCATGCAGCAGAATTTCTTTCGCTCTGTTTGGAATCTGGAACACATTCCTGAAAGCGGAATTCAGGCCGGAACCCTCCGCATCCTTGTGCTAGACTCCCTGTCGCCATGCGAATTCGACCGTTTTCGTTGCCAATCCTTCTAACATTGGCCGCCCTTCAACCAGCTTTTCTCTTTGCGCAGCAGGGCTCTTCTCCACGCCTTGAGAAGCGCGGCTCTGTCACGCAACTCATTGTGGACGGCAAGCCCTTCGTGGTCCTCGGGGGAGAGCTGCACAACTCGTCCTCCTCGAGCCTCGAATACATGAAGCCCCTGTGGCCCAAACTCGCCGCGATGGGCATCAACACCGTGGTCACCCCGCTGTCCTGGGAATTGGTCGAGCCGCGCGAAGGCAGCTTCGATTTCGCGCTGGTGGACGGCTTGCTGGCCCAGGCGCGCGACAACCATGAACGCGTCGTCTTTCTGTGGCTGGCGTCTTGGAAAAACGGGATGTCCAGCTACGCCCCGGTGTGGGTTAAACAGGATGTAGGCCGATTTCCGCGCGTCGTTGAATTTGGCCACCCGGTCGAGATTCTGAGCCCCCAGGCCATGGCCACGGAAGAGGCCGATGCCCACGCCTTCGCTGCGCTCATGCAACACATCAAAGAGGTTGACAGGCGCGACCACACCGTCGTGATGATGCAGGTTGAAAATGAAGTCGGCGTGCTGGGCGATTCGCGCGATCATTCCGAAGCAGCCAACAAGGCATTCTCCGGCCCGGTGCCGCCGGAACTGACCCGCTATTTGAAGGCGCACCGCGACGCCCTCTACCCGCGCCTCCGCGCTCTCTGGGATCTGAACGGCGACAAAACTTCAGGCACGTGGGCAGAGGTCTTCGGCGACACCGTCCAGACCGATGAAATCTTCATGGCCTGGCACTACGGTCACTTCGTGCAATCGGTGACAGCCAAAGGCAAAGAGGCCTACGACCTCCCGATGTATGTGAACACGTGGCTGGCAGGAAATGATGCGACGCCCGGCGACTTCCCCAGCGGGGGCCCTGAACCGTGGGTTGTCGACATTTGGCGAGCAGCGGGCTCCGCCCTCGATTTTTACGCTCCCGATTTGTACGCCGCCAATTTTGAGGAGTGGTGCCAGCGCTATCATCGCGACGGCAATCCGCTCTTCATGCCTGAAACACGGGGCGGTTCGGCTGGTGCTGCCAACGTCTTCTATGCACTCGGTGAACACGCCGGCTTCGGCTTCTCCCCCTTTGCGATTGAAGACGAGACCGACCCCCAGAGCGATCTTTCCGCCAGTTACCACGCTTTGGGCAGCATCGCCCCGTTGCTTGCGGAACACCAGGCCGCCGGCGATGTGCACGGCTTTGTCCTCGACAAGAATCATTCGTCGGTAGACTTCACTATCAACGGGCTTACCGCTCATGTGGAACTGGACGAGATCTTTGGCTTCCATTCCGAAATTGGCTATGGCCTCCTCATCGCCACCGGGAATGACGAATTCCTCGGCGTAGGCAAGGGTTTTCGGATATCGTTCACCGCGCGGTCCGACAATGGGCCGCAAGTGGGCATCGCCTCGGTTGACGAGGGGACCTTTGAAGACGGAAAGTGGATTGCTGGCCGCCGCCTCAATGGCGATGAGAATGATCAGGGTAAGGGCTGGCGATTCGACCCCCGGCAGGTCCGGATCGGGAAGGTGAAGCTCTACCGGTTTCAGTAAGGCGTAGCGGTTGGAGTCGCCCTTGCGGTACACTAGTTGGAGCCTCAAGAGGGCAGGGGAACCCCTGTCTCACGGGTTCTGAAGATGGGGTTACAGGCTCCATCCCAAAACGAGAAGAAAATGCCCAAGTTAAAGACCCATTCGGGCGCGGCCAAGCGCTTCAGTAAGACTGGTACCGGCAAAATCAAGCGGGGACAGACGAAGACGCGGCACATCCTTACTTCGAAGTCGCCAAAGACGAAGCGCAAGCTAGGCAGGACCTTGCTCGTTTCCGACGGCGACTACAAGAAGGTAGCGCGCATGATTCCTTACGCCTGATCGTTGCGCTCACTCTTGAAAGGAGTTGAGCGTTTCAGGGCCCCTGTGGAGAGGCCCCCGGCAACTGGACAGCAGCACTGTCCCGTAGCCGAGAGATTTAGGCTTGAACGAGCGAGTGAAGAGGTTGAACGCCGACCCGGCATCGGAAGTCCCTGAGAAGCGGTCTTTGCTTCTGGGGATGATCGAAATGGGTACGGCTCTCCTGCCTCCAGCCGCGTAGACCACGTAACTGAAACGGAGATATACATGCCCCGCGTAAAACGCAGTACTAAGCGGAGTGACCGCCGCAAGAAGATTCTTGATCGGGCAAGCGGCTACTTCCTCACGAAATCCAAGCTCTACCAGGCAGCCCAGGAAGCCGTCGAGCGCGGACTCAAGTTCGCCTACACCGGCCGTAAGCAGAAGAAACGCCAGTTCCGCTCTCTCTGGATCGTGCGCATCTCGGCCGCCTGCAAGCTGAACGGCACCAGCTACTCGCAGTTCATCAATGGCCTCAAGAAGGCAGGCATCGGACTGGATCGCAAGATCCTCGCTGAGATCGCTGTCCACGACGCGGCAGGCTTTACCAAGCTGGTCGAGCAGGCCAAGTCTGCTCTGACCGCCAAGGCCGCCTGAGCGAGACACGGTAGTTCGTAAGTCACGACGGCCTGAAGCTCAGCTTCGGGCCGTTTTTCTTTCCAGGCTCAACCAAAGTGCAGTCCAACCAATGGTTTATTCTGGGCATTACGCAATGACGAAAGATGTTATTCCCACTCTGACGGCGTTCGACGAAGCCGCGCTCGACACCGCCTTTGCCGCCCTCGAACAGCAGGCTCGCGACGGTGCTGCTGCCCTCGACAATCCCCAGGCAGTCGAAGAATTCCGGCTTCTGTGGATCGGCCGCAAGCAGGGTCGCCTCAATGAAGTCTCAAGTCAGTGGCTCAAGGCCGCGCCGCCTGAGGCTAAGAAGCCAGTTGGAGAACGCTTCAAGACACTCAAAGCACTTGTGGAGGGTCTGCTGGAGCAGGCTACTGGCGCTGGTCCAAGCGATGCTGCGCTGGCTGCCGAAGCCATCGATATCACTCTGCCCGGTACCCGTCGCCTGACCGGCGCCGAGCACCCTATCACGCGCACGCTCAACGAAATCACACAGATCTTTGCGGCGCTGGGCTACTCCGTGGGTGTTGGCCCTGAGGTTGAGACCGACTACTACAACTTCGAGAGCATGAACTTCCCTCCGGGCCACCCCGCGCGCGATACGCAGGACACCCTGGTGGTGGCAAATCAGGATCGCCGCCCGCTGCGCGAACGTCTCCTGCTGCGCACGCACACTTCTCCTGTGCAGATGCGCACCATGGAGCAGCAGCCGCCGCCGGTCCGCATCATCATTCCCGGTAAGGTGCATCGCAACGACGCAGCTGACGCCACGCATTCGCCCATCTTCCACCAGGTTGAAGGCCTCTGCGTCGACACCAACATCACCTTCAGCGATCTAAAGGGAACGCTCGATTACGCCATGAAGGCGCTCTTCGGCTCCGCGGTCAAAACGCGCTTCTTCCCATCTTTTTTTCCCTTCACTGAGCCCTCGGCGGACGTACAGATCAGTTGCATCTTCTGTGGCGGCAAAGGCTGCCGCAAGTGCAAGCAGTCGGGCTGGATTGAACTGCTGGGTTGCGGCATGGTCGACCCTGCGGTGTTCGCGTTTGCTGCCGAAAAGCAGCCTGCCTACGATCCGAAAAAGATCTCTGGCTTCGCCTTTGGCATGGGCGTCGAGCGCATCGCGATAATGAAGTACGGCATCAGCGAAATCGGTCAGTTCTACGCCGGAGATATGCGCTTTCTAGGGCAGTTTGTTTAGCGCAGCGGAGCTGGCGGCGTTAGCCGCGCTACGCGCGGTTAGCGGAGTTAGAAATGGCAACGCCAAGGGATTATCGAGATTTGATTGTCTGGCAGAAGGCGATGGCTTCGGCACGGCAAGCGTATGCGTTAACGGCCGGATTGCCTAGGGGCGAAGCATTTGGCCTCCTTCACAGATGAGGCGGGCCGCAGTTTCCATTCCGAGCAACATCGCTGAGGGGCATGGTCGTCTCACCGATTTGCAGTTCAGGCACTTTTTAGGCAACGCGCGCGGATCGCTCTATGAGTTGGAGACGCAGAGTGACCTGGCGGCAGATTTGGGTTACCTCGACAAGCAGCGTGTCCGGAGCCTGATGGATCAAGGCTCAGAAGTTGCCCGCCTGATCAACGGTCTTATTACCTCGTTGAGGCAGCGCGACGTTTCTGCCGTTGCTACCTCCGCTAGCTCCGCTCGCAAAGGACCAGCGCAATGAAAATTCTCACTCAATGGCTTCGCAATTACCTGCCGAATCTCCCCGTAAGCGACACACAGCTTGCCGAACACCTCACTCTGCGCGGCATTGCTGTCGAAGGCATCTATGATCTCGGCGCTGACAAAGGCTCTCTCTTCGAGATGGACATCACCACCAACCGTGTCGACGCCATGAATCACTATGGGGTGGCGCGCGAAGCTGCGGCGATCTATGGTCTGACGCTGCCGGCGCTCGCGTATGAACTACCGAAGTCCCGCCCGTCCGGCCAAGACTATTCTGTGCGCATCGAGGCTGAGGACGCTTGCGGCCGCTTCACGGCGCGCGTGCTGCGTGGCGTCACCATCGGCAATTCGCGCGATTGGTTCTCTGGCGCCGAAGTGACCACTTATTTCAACTTGCTGGAACAGAAACAAATCTCCAGCGCCGTCGACGCTACAAACTTCGCGTGGCTGGCCATGGGACAGCCCACGCACGCATTCGATCTCGATAAGATCGAGGGCGGCATCGTGGTCCGCCGCGCGCGCAAAGGCGAACGCCTCAAGACCCTCGACGGCATCGACCGCATCCTCGATCCCGAAGACCTCGTCGTTGCCGATCACGCCAAGCCTCTCGCTCTCGCCGGCGTTATGGGTGGATGGGACACGATGATCACTCCATCCACGACCAATGTGCTCGTAGAGGCGGCGTGGTTTGAGCCCACGGCCGTGCGCCGTACCGCGCGCCGCCACGGCCTGCACACCGATGCCAGCCATCGCTTCGAACGCGGCGCCGACTTCAATGCCGCGCCCATTGCATCCGCGCTGGTGAGTAAGATCATCCTTGCCAACGGCGGATCGGTTGAAGGCGACTTGGTCGACGTGCGCATTCCGGCCCTTGAAGCCAGGACCGCCAATCGCAAGTCGGTGTCGCTGGCGCTAAGTGAAGTGCACCGCATCCTGGGCACGACCATCGACAAGGAAGGCATTTCCGCCGCGACCGTCGAGTCCGTTCTGACTGCGCTGGGTTGCGCACTGGTCGACTCCGCCCATAAATTCACCGCAGGCGACGCTTCGTGGCAGGTCGAACTTCCCAGCTGGCGTCTCGATCTCGAGCGTGAAATCGACCTCATCGAAGAAGTCGCGCGCGTCTACGGCTATAACCGTTTTGCCAACACGCTGCCGGCTTTCGGTGAGGGCGTGCGTACGCTTCCGTGGGCTGAGAGCGAGTCGGCAGTGCGCCGCACGTGGCTCGCCGCGGGCTTTCATGAAGCCATCGCCAGCACCTTCTGCTCCGCCGCCGATGCTGCGCTGACCGCGCCGCAACCCGGCCTCGCTGTGCCCCTTGGCAATCCTCTCAGTGAGGAGGCAGGGGTGCTGCGCCCCTCGCTGGTTCCCGGCATGCTGACCATGATCGCCGGCAATCTGCATCGTGACGTAAGTGACGTGCGGCTCTTTGAATTAGGCACAGTCTTCAACGGAACTACCGACAAAGTAGAGGAGCGTCGCGCCGCTGCATTCGGCGCTGCCGGCGCTCTGCCCGAGCAGGGAACACTTCACCCCGCGCGCCCCATTGACTTCCATGACCTGAAAGGCGCGGTTGAACAAGTTCTTTCCCGTTTCCAGGCCCGCGCCTATTACTTCGATCGCTTTCCTGCAGAGGCCGGTTTGACGCCAGCGTGGTTGCATCCCTATCGTGCCGCGCGTGTTGTTGTCGAAGGCGCGACAGTAGGCTGGTTCGGTCAACTACATCCCCGCGAGGCCGCTGCGCGCAAACTCAAGGAAACCGTGATTGTCGGCGAACTCTATCTCGATCGCTTGTACAAGTTGTCGCTGCGCAAACCGGTGGCGAAAGAGATTTCGCGGTTTCAGCCGGTTCGCCGCGATTTCTCTCTCGTCCTCCATCAGGGAGTCGTATGGGAACAGATCGATAAGGTGCTCGCCGGCCTCGAGATTCCCGAGTTGGTGGAGTGGCGTGCCCGCGAAGTTTTCCGCGATCCGAAACTTGGCCGTAACGAGTACTCGCTCTTGTTGGGCGTAACCTTCCAGGCCGCCGATCGGACCATGCGCGACGAGGAATTGCAAGCATTCCAGTCGCGCATTATAGAGGCCGTTGGCAATGCAGGTGCCAAGCTCCGAACCTGACCTCTGACCATCCATATCAAGCGATATACTGGCTTCGTGAGCGGAGGTTTTCAAAGATGTCAGAGGCTTCATACGATTCCGCGGTGGCGGAACAAAACTCGCACGACGGGCACCATGAACATCACGACGGCGGGCATGAAACCCTCTCGCTGAGTATTGACGACTTTGCTGCGTTGGAAGAGCGCATTGTGCGTGCCGTGGACTTGGTCAAGCGCGAGCGGTCGGCTCGTGCGGCGGCTGAAGAACGTGCCAACCAGGCCGAGGCTAAACTCAATGAGCAAACGCCGCTGGCTGAAAATCTGCAAAAAGAAGTGGATGCTCTGCGTGGCGAGAGCGATCAGGTTCGACAGCGTGTCGAGCGACTCCTGGCGCAACTCGACGCGCTCGAGTTGTGAGGCAGTTCATGGATCAGAGACCTACGACCTACGTCACGGTTGAGATTTACGACCAGACCTACCATCTCTCCGGTCAAGATGCCAATCATATCCGCGAGATTGCTGCCCAGGTCGACGCTAAGATGCGCGCCGTGGCCGCGCAGGGGCGCACTGTAGATTCCTTGCGTGTGGCCGTGCTGGCTGCGGTCAATCTCGCCGACGAACTGGCGCAGGCCAGCCAGGGTGGTGGGGATGCGCGCCTGGGCCATGCGCGCGCTGCAAGCCTCAGCGGGCTACTCGACGAAGTGCTCGAGGAAGAACGGAAAACCGGCTCCTGAATTTATACCCCCGGTTTAACCTTCGCACTGCCAGGGAGTTAAGCGCGTCATTCCTCTGCTCTAGGAGTGTGTCGGAAATAGAATTCCCGCCCTTTAGAATCAATGATTTACAAATTCTACGCAATTGCGTAACGAGCTGATTCTAAATGGCTTACTGTTTCCGATTTCCTTATTTCCGACACACTCCTAGCTCCAGCAGCTTTCTCCTACGACCCGCGTTACCTCCATATTCCTTAATCCTGAAATCGCAACGGCATTCGTAAAGACTCATTTGTAATGTCCGATGACGTAATCGAGCACAGATGAGGCTCTCAGACACTCTGGCAGTCTTTGGAGCGGCTCTTGCCCGTTTCGGGGGTCTGGAAGAGCCTATTCAAAAAGTCAGAATTGCCCGGTCAACCCCGTCTCCGGCATCCCTAGCACACTGCGCCGGTTCAGCACAAGACTTGCAATTCCGCGCCGGGACCCATACCATCCGCAATAGAAACCGGCCTGCAAAGCAGGTGGGGAATTAACGTTGGTTGAACCAACATTCATGAACAGGGGCTCGACTCGACAATCGGTTTTGTGTGCAGTGTCCGCCAGTCCGGAATGCCTAATGAACCGCGGAGAGCTCCACCGTCTTTGGACGGGTTCACCAACGCATTGCTCACGGCCCAGTGGGTCGGGTTCTACTTCTTAATCCGCAAGACTGCACGATCCCTCATGGAAAGCCCGCGTCGGCAGCGATCCCAGCAAGCCCGATTCATCGCCCTTGAGCACAGCCTGCCGACCAGCTAACGGGCTCTGTACGCATAGTGAATGTTCGCGTGCTAATTCATTCCGTCCCTCCCGCATCTCCCGGCCACAATCTCCGAGCACCGGGCGGCCTTTGATCTGCCCCGCACCCGATGCCGTATCCTCATCTCAAGTGCATCCTGTCCTCTTCCACATCGGAGCCCTCCTCATCCCCAGCTACGGCGCATTGGCCGCATTGGGCGTTCTGCTGGCTCTGGTTCTCGCGCAACGAACTGCGCGGACCGTCGGACTCAATCCTGGCCATGTGTGGAATGTCTGCGTGATCGCCCTCTTTGCTGCTCTCGTCGGATCGCGCTTGATGCTGGTCATTGTGAACTGGCGCGACCTCGTTCGACATCCGCTATGGATGCTGGGACTCGCAACCATTCATCATCCATTGCTGGCTGCTGCCGGTCTGTTCGTGGGCTCGCTAGCCGCCTGGGCCTACGCGCACTGGCAACATATGCCTCTTGCCACTACCGCCGACGCCCTCGCAGCGCCCCTGGCTCTCGGTCTTGCCTTTGAACAAGTTGGGGCGCTGCTCTCCGGGTCCGGCTATGGCATTGAAACATCGGTGCCCTGGGCCGTGGTCTACACCCACCCCCTGGCTGCGCGCTGGAGCGGAGCGCCCCTCGCGGTTCCGGTGCATCCGGTGCAGGCCTATGCCGCGATCGCGTACCTCACGCTGGCCCTGTTGCTGCTTGTCTGGTTACCCGCACGCCGGCAGCGCGGCGACGTTGCAGGGCTCGCGATGATCGGCACCGGTGTTGCGCTTTACATCACAGAATTCTGGCGCGACCCTGAAGGGCGTGGCTCTTTTTCACGCGGCGCTATCGATGCCCCTCAGATCGCTGCCATTATCTTGGTCTTGATCGGTGCGTTGATCCTGCGCGAACGCAAATCCCAGAGCAACCAGTCCCGGCAAACGGCGGAGGCCGCCCATGGATGAACTTCGTACCATCGTCGTGCCGCCCGAGGCTGCAGGCCAGCGTCTCGACCATTTTCTCGCCACTCAACTCGATGGCGTAAGCCGCTCCCGCGTGCAGATGTTGCTGGAACAAGGCGACGTGCTGATCGACGAGTCACACCCTAAGGCATCGCTCAAATTGCGTGGCGGCGAATCGATCTCCATCACGGGCGAACCGCGCCCCGAGCCACTCAAGGCTATCGCCGAGAATATTCCCCTCAACGTTGTCTTTGAAGACGCTGATCTTGCGGTCGTCGATAAGCCCGCGGGCATGATGGTTCACGCCGGCTCAGGCCAGAACGAGGACGCGCGCAGCCGCGGCACGTTGGTCAACGCACTGCTGTTCAAATTTCAGGCCCTGTCGTCGTCCAGTGGCGAGTTGCGCCCGGGGATCGTCCATCGGCTCGACAAAGACACCAGCGGCTTGATCATCGTCGCCAAGAACGATCGTACTCACGCCGCGCTGGCTGAATTGTTTTCCAGCCGCGAGGTCAAGAAGACCTACATCGCTCTAGTGCAGGGCAGCGTTGAACGTCCGAAGGGAACCATCAACGCAGCGGTCGGCCGCGATCCTCTTCGTCGTACTCGCATGACCACCAAGCCGCAGGAAAACGCGCGGTCCGCCGTGTCTCACTATGAAGTTGTGCGGCGGCTTAACACCCGATTCGGGAAATTTACGCTTGTACGCGTGCGCATCGAAACTGGCCGCACGCACCAGATTCGTGTGCACATGTCCTCGATTGGCCATCCAGTGGTCGGCGACAGTCTCTACGGCGGTCCCAGCCAGCTCACCGACCAGGTCGCCTCGCAGGCGGCAATATCGCGCGCCGCGCGCCGCAAGTCGGAGCCGGAGCGGCTCCGACTCGGTCGCAATTTTCTACACGCGGCGGAACTTGAATTCACGCACCCAAAAACCGGCAAACCAGTCCAACTGAATGCGCCGCTGCCACCGGATTTGGAAGCATTTCTGTCCCGTCTGGAAGAAGGTTCTCTGGAGACCGCTCCGACCGGGCCAGAAATGGTCTCTGCGGCGCAACGCAAGCGCCGTGCACGTGCCATTGATAAAATAAGGAAGCCATGAATTCAAAGTTTTTTGCTCTTCTGCTCGCGGCGGTGATTCCGGCGTGTGTGCTCTCCGCGCAGCAACCCTCAACCACGCCCGCACAGCCCGCGCAAGCACCCGCCGCGCAACAACTGCCGGCCGCGCCCGCAGATCGGGCGCCTGACGCCAGCGGCCCCGTCCTCCGCCTGGGCGTCAACGAAGTCAACCTCATTTTTACCGTGACCGACAAGCACGGCCACTACATCCCCAATCTCAAACAAAGCGACTTCGCTCTGCTTGACGACCAGAAGGCTCCGGCCAAAGTTACGTCGTTCCATCAGCAGATCAATCTACCCCTGCGCGTCGGCATCGTCATCGATGCCAGCACTTCGATTCGCACCCGATTTCAATTCGAACAGCAGTCGGCCACTGAATTTCTCCTCGACATTCTCAAGGCCAGCAGCGATCGCGCCTTTGTAATGGGATTCGACGTCACACCCACCGTGACGGCGAATTGGACCAATAACCTCGATGCGCTCGAGAGTGGCGTCAACCGGCTGCGTCCCGGAGGAGGTACTGCGCTCTTTGACGCTGTCTATACCGCCTGCCGCGACAAACTGCTCGATGTTTCACGTGGCGAGTATCCCGTGCGCAAGGCGATGGTTCTGATCTCGGACGGCGACGACAACCAGAGCCGTGTCCGCCCCGACGAAGCGATCAAGGAATGTGAGCGCGCCGACACTATCATTTACGCCATCAGCACCAACTGGACACCTAGCCGCGGCAAAGGTGACCAGGTGTTGACGCAAATGTCCGAAGCCACCGGCGGCCAGGCCTTCTTTCCGCCTTCGGTAGAAGAAATGTCCAACAGCTTCCACGAAATCGAATCTGAACTGCGCAGTCAATACGCGTTGACCTACACGCCCGCCGATTTCAAATACGACGGCGCTTTCCGCCCTATTTATCTTTATTGCAACGATCGTCGCTACCAGGTTCGGGCCAAGAGAGGCTATTTCACTCCTGTGCAATAGTGACATCGCATATTTGATCAAAACCTCATCACATCAATCCCGTCCTTCGATCGATTCAGACTCGGAGGATGGGATGTTCACGCACGCCTACTGCTGCTGCACTGACCACCGCTCTACTCCTCACTGACCTATTTCGCGACACTTCAAACTGCCTTTCTTCCCCAACTCTCCATTCCTCTCCGATTGACGATGAAACAAGCGAGGGCCATTCCAAGCAGGCTTTGATTCAACTTTTGAAGGCCCAACGAGGTGCCCGTGCGAATCAATTGGTTTTGGAATCGTTTGAGGAGTTAGCAGAGCTAAACGGACAAGGGGGAACTGCGGTGATCCGGCAGGCCATATCGTGTGATATCTGTGGAGCGGAAAAGAAGCAGACCAACCTCTGGTTTGTGGCCTACCACCAGGCGGGAGAACTCAGGGTCAGTGGCTGGAACTCCCGCAACCGCCTTCGCGCCGAGTCAAAGCATCTCTGCGGCCAGACCTGCCTGCACAGATTGGTGGACGAATTCTTTGCGCGCACTGTGGCTAATCGCAGCCAGACGCCCGACATCGAAGTTGCCGTGTGCGCCGAAATATCTCCGAGGACCGATACCAGCCTCACATCGAACATCGCTCACGTCTCGATCGAGTCTTCAGAGAGGATCGTCGCGCCGAGTATCCCGGCGCTGCCGCAGCATTCGCCAGTTCCTCAAACCGCTGCCACTCAACCTGCATTGGTAGCGCTTGCCCACACGCCTTCTCCCGCAAGATCCGCGGCCCGCTAGCGCGACTCCGATCGAAACCTTTCCTAACTATTCATCGCAACATTGGCGCGCGGAGGCATGGCAGCGCGAACGCGAACGAGAGATGCGCGCCGTGGAGCGCCGTCCCGATTCCGCCCGCCGCCGCAAAAGCTCCTGAATCACCCGCGTATCAAGCTTGTGAACCCCCGCCGGCGAGTAGCGCCAACAGCCCATCTTCATCCAACACGGGAATCTTCAATTCCTGCGCCTTGGTTAGTTTGGATCCAGCTTCTTCTCCCGCGACAACGTAGCTGGTTTTCTTGCTCACGGAGCCGGACACCTTGCCGCCCGCAGCTTCGATCTTCGCCTTGGCGTCGTCGCGTGTCAGCGTAGGCAGCGTACCCGTCAACACAAACGTCTGTCCCTGCAGTTGGGTTGTGCGCTGCTTTTTTTCCGCCGTCATCTTCACGCCCGCTGCATGCAAGTGCTCAATCAGCTCCCGATTTGCGGGCCTCGTAAAGAAATCGGTAATAGCCTGCGAAATCCGTGGCCCCACTTCTTCCACGCGTTCCAATTCTTCTGCGCTGGCATTCATGATGGTGTCGATCGATCCAAATTCCTGTGCGAGAGCTTCTGCTGTGCGTTCGCCCACAAAACGAATGCCCAGACCCATCAACACCCGCGCCAGTCCCGCATGTTTCGAGCGCTCGATTTGCGCCAGCAGCGTGCGTGCGGATTTCGCAGCGAAGCGCTCCAGTCCTACAAGTTGTTCTTCAGTCAGCTTGTAGAGGTCGGCAACGCTGCGTACCAATTCACGCTCGCGTAACTGCGCCACCGCTGCTTCTCCCAGTCCCTCGATATTCATCACGCCGCGGCTGCCCCAGTGTTCCAGCGTCCCGCGCAACAGGGCGGGACAGTCGACATTGACGCAGCGGTAATCCGCCTCTCCTTCTTCGCGCACCGCGGGGTTGCCGCACTCCGGGCAGATCGTGGGGTACACAAAGATTTGCGTCCCACGCGGGTGTTCGCCGTCCTCCACAATTTCGGCAACCTTGGGGATCACGTCACCGCCGCGCTCCACCTTCACCCAATCGCCGATCTTTAGACCCATGCGCTCGATCCAATCCGCATTGTGCAGCGTGGCGCGGCTGATCGTCGCTCCGCCCACAAACACTGGATTGAGATAGGCCGTCGGCGTGAGTTTCCCACTGCGCCCAACGCTGATCAGGATGTCGCGCAACTGCGTGACGGCTTGTTCTGCTGAGAATTTGTAAGCCAGCGCCCAGCGGGGTGCCCGCCCCGTATAACCCAGGCGCATCCGCGTGGTCTGCGCGTCCACCTTCAGCACCACGCCATCGATGTCGTATCCCAGAGTGGCGCGTCTACCCTCGGCTGAATGAATAAACTTCAGCATCTCTTCCACCGTGTGCACGCGCCCTCGATGTGGATTGACGCGAAACCCCATCGCCGTCAGAGCATCCAGGGTCGCCTCCTGCCCGATCGCAAGGTACTCTCCGCCGCTAAGGAGGAAGTAGGCATACACGTCGAGTCGCCGTTGCGCCACAATGTTCGGGTCCATCGTGCGCAGTGTGCCGGCGGCGGCATTGCGCGGATTCACCGCGGGCGGCAAGCCTTGCGCTTCGCGGTCCTTGTTCATCCGTTCAAACGCAGTCTGCGGCATCACCGCTTCTCCGCGGACCTCAAAATCCTGGGGAACGGCGGCCTTCTCCAATTGCGCGGCTGAAATGCTCAAGGGCACGCTGCGAATGGTGCGAATGTTCGATGTGACATCTTCGCCAATCTGCCCGTCACCGCGTGTGAGCCCATATGCCAGCCGAGCAACACCCTCCGGCGCAGCCTCGTACTGCAATGCCACACTCAGGCCATCCAGCTTCAATTCAGCGGTAAACTCCACCGGCAGCTTGCCGGCCAACTCGTGTACGCGCCTATCCCAGTCGCGTAGCTCCTCCGGTGAATACGCGTTATCCAGGCTTAGCATAGGACGCGAGTGGCGCACCTTCTTGAATCCCTCCGCCGGTTTTCCGCCCACGCGTTGTGTCGGAGAGTCCGGCGTGAGCAATTCAGGATGGGCAGCCTCGAGGCGCTTCAATTCGTTCATCAGCGCGTCGTATTCAGCGTCGGAAATCACCGGCGCGTCCATCACGTAGTAGAGGTGTTCATGCCGCCGCAATTCGCTGCGCAGTTCTTCGACGCGCTGGGCGGCCTTCGAATCCGGGTGAGTGCTTTGGTCCATGGGCAGGATTATAGGATGCCGTCGACACCCTCCGCTCGCGCCTGGACGTGGCGATTCACTCAAAAGCGGGCCTCAGAGCGAAACCTTCCGACCCCGTCCTTTTTTGCGCTTTGGCGAAAAACGCGGCAGACCAATGCAGCAGGTGGAACCCACACCCGTTGCGGGACTTATAGTATGGTGGGCAGTACGCATGGAGCCCGTCACACACTTTCTTACCGGAGCCTGCATCGGCCGCGCGGGACTCAACCGCAAGACGGCCTACGCTACTTTGGTCGCGACCCTCGCTGCCGAAGCTGCCGACCTCGACATTTTCTGGATGCTCAAGGGCCCGGTGGAGGAATTGAAGCATCATCGTGGCTTCACGCATATGTTCATTGGAGTTCCGATTGTTGCCGGGGTCGTCGTGGGCGCTGTGGGCCTCTACCACATGTGGCGCGAAAGCGTAAGGAAGCGCAAACTCTCCGCGACAAGGTTGGAACCCGGAGCGCCTGTACCCCATCGCCTGCAGCCAAAATTGGTGCACTGGGGGTGGCTCTACCTGACTGCCCTCATCGCGGCACTGAGCCACATTGCGCTTGACTGGACCAACAACTACGGCGTGCGGCCGTTCTTTCCGTTTAACCCGCGCTGGTATGCGGGCAGCTTCATGTTCATCGCCGAACCTGTGCTGTGGGGAATGCTTTTGCTCGCGCTCATTTTGCCCGGCCTCTTTGGCCTTACAGATCGCGAGATCGGCGCGCGCCGTCCGGCGTTTCATGGCCGAGGCTGGGCCATCTTCGCGCTCGTCGGGATGGTCCTCCTGTGGTGCTGGCGTTGGGCAGAACATGCGCAGGCTGCAGCCATGATCGCCAACACGCAGGTTACTTCTGCTCCCGTTCGCCGCATGGCCCTTGAACCCTATCCAGTCAATCCCTTCCGCTGGCACGCCATTCTCGAAACCGCCGCGTTCTATCAGACCGCCGAGGTCAACACCCACACTGGCGCCATCGAGAGCGATTCTCAGACTGACGTCTTGTTCAAGCCTGCCGATACGCCTGCGATAGAAGCCGCCAAACTCACGCCTTTAGGCCAGGCCTACCTTGACTGGGGGACCTGGGCTGTCATCCGAGACATGGGGCAGCAACCGATTGCCGCGGTGCCGCCCCCGCAACTGCCGCCCAATCGCGCCTCCGCATGGACTACGGTTGAGTTCACCGATCTCCGTTTCGCCTACTCGTTTCGCGGCGGGCACAGCATGGCCAGCCCGTCTGGTCTTACTGGATGGGTCTACATCGTCGATGGCCGCGACGACGCCGGCGAAGCCATCGGCAGCCGCGAACAGAAATAGTGAATGGGCTGAATGTCGTCAACTTTCGGAAGTCTGTGAAATTGCAAATCGCTCCAAACTCGCTCACGTTTTGATCAAACTATCAACCCGGGCCAAATTCACTCGATTTCCGTCCCCTCTTCCATTCCAAGGTTGACCCGCCGAGCCGTGCCCCCCACAATGGATAGAGCGTTTGTACTTCCCGCATCGCTCTGGGGAAATCTTGGAAATTTGAGGCTACTGATGCCCGCTTATCTGCTGCTGGTTGTTGCTGTGTTGAGCCGCCTGGTCCCGCATCCGGACTGGTTGAACTTTACCGCCGTTGGTGGAGCTCTGCTCTACTTCGGTGCGCGCCGGTCCTGGCGCCAGATGCTCGGCCCCTTGGCAGCGCTGATGGCCACTGACTATTGCCTCACCGTTTTCACCTATCACTACACCTTCCGCTGGCAGGCCTACGTCACCACCTGGGCGTGGTATCTGGCTGTCATGGCGTTGGGCCAGATCCTGCTCCATGCCCGTACGAACTTTGTGCGCGTGGCGGCCGCAGTCGTTCTTGGACCTACTTCCTTCTTCATCGTCTCCAACTACGCCGTCTGGGCCGCGGGTGGAATGTACCCGCAAACGAGCGACGGATTGGTCGCCTGTTTCGTAGCTGCATTGCCGTTTTATCGTAATGACCTGATCTCTACCGGCATCGTGGCTGGATTGGCCTTCGGCATCCCCGCGCTGGTTCGACACTTCAACGGAGCCGACACTGCCGAGACACAAGCCGGCGTCGCCCGCTAGACGAACGGGCTTTCGGTCTGCTCGAACACCGCGCAGCGTCTAGATGACACTCCCGCTGAAACTTGCCGCTTGAAGGGAATAGCTTTTTTGGTCCCTAAGGTTCTTGGTAAGAGTCTTTTCGTAAGCGGAATGTCTTGCGGCGAATCTCTATGGGGTCCTAAAGCCCTTCAGTCTCCCCACGTCGCCGCTTGCGCATCCACCACCACCCAAAGCCGATCACTGCCACGCCGCCGACGATCCCCAGGGTGGGCAAGGCATGGTGCGCAATCACGTCCACGGCTCCGGGCCCAAGTTTCAACACCAGCATCGACAGGACCAGCCAGCGCACCATCCTGCCGCAAAAGACAGCCAGCATGAAGGGCACTACCCGCATCTCGAACACGCCTGCGGAGAATACAAATGCCTTCCAGGGCGTCGGCGGGGGCAGCATTGAGGGAATCATCATCGCCAGGAACTGCTGCCGTTCAAACCGCGTGCGCATGCGCTCAAACCGCGCCCGGTCGATCCGCTTCAGCAGGAAAAGCTCGCCGCCGGCCCGGCCCAGCCCGTATGGCACCAGTCCGCCCACCGCGGAACCCACCGCCGCCATAAGGCAATACAGCCAGAAATGGCTTTTGTTATTCCAAATGTAGATGGCCAGGATGGCATCCATCGGGACGGGGATCGAGGAAGAGTCGAGAAGCGCAACGGCTCCCGCACCCCAGAAGCCCAGCTTGATGACCGCAGGCAGGATCACAAACTTCCATTTGGCCAGGATTTGCACGAAAAACTGCTTCAAACAGGGTCCCCTTCCGCCCGTTAAGCCGTCCATTCAAAAAGATCATTGTACGGCGCGGGTTCCGGGTCGAGGCGGTGCTGCCCTCTTCAGTTTGCCGGTTTTGATGAGAATGAGAGAATAGTGAGAAAGGAATCGAAATGGAGCCGGCTGGGCGCGTACTTTTCCCTGGCTGATCCTGTCGGAAGAATGCCCACCAGCGTAGTGCCACCCAGCGTGAACGAGCCCCGCGATCCGTCGGGAACCAATCCACAGACATCCGGTCCGGATCAGGGTCCGGAGACGAGTCCGGGGTCGGATAACGACTCGCGCTCCGATTCGAAGTCGCCCGTAGTCCGCGGTTCGCGCTGGCTCGATTACGACACCCACGAACTGCTGGAGATGATCAGCGAGCTCGAAGACGAGCGGCGCTGGGCACGACTGCGCGAAGGCATCTGGATCGCGATCCTGGTTCACTTGATGCTGATTTCGGCCATTACCTGGATTCCGAAGTATGTCTTCAGGGTTCCTCCTGTCATCGATCCCTTCGACGCGATTAAGCAGCGCAAAGATCTGAATTATCTCGATTTACCGCCGGATGCCCTTCGCAATATCCAGCCTAAAGTCGCGGTCAAGCCGGTTCCGAAGAAGCAGCCGCAGGTCGACAGAAAGACCCTTGAGGCCCTGAACAAGCCGCTGCCGGCTTTGCCGTCAACGCCGGTGCCGAAGGTCGCTCCAGCCCCGGCGGAGCAACCGGCGCCCCAGCCTGCGCCCATACCGCCGAATCAGCAATCGCAATCGCAGCTTGACGCACCTCGTCCTGAAGCGGTGCCTGCCCGGCCCAACTTCGCCATGGGCTCGCAAAACCCTGAAAACCAATTGCGGGACGCCATGAAAGGTGCATCGCGCGCACCCGGGTACGGTACAAATAATCTCCCGTCCGATGGCGGTCTCGCCATGCACCCGGGAGCCGGCGCCGGCGGCGTTCAGGTCCTCTCTGATACTCAGGGGGTGGATTTCAACAACTGGCTCCTTCGCTGGCACCGGGAGACGGAGCACACCTGGGACCCGCTCATTCCCGATGAAGTCAATCCGCCCATTCTGAAGAAGGGACAGGTGCAGATTCGCTTCAAGGTTCTGCCCAACGGCCAGATCACGGACATGGTGCTGGAGGGTCGTTCAGGGGATACGGCGCTTGACCGCGCAGCCTGGGGGGCACTGACCGGCTCCAACTATCCGCCTCTGCCCCGCGAGTTCCACGGCCCCTACCTGGAACTCCGCGCCCTCTTCATGTACAACATGGCGCCGGGCCGCTAACGTATTCTGCGTGTAAATCAGCGGCAATCCTGATGGCACTAAGCTGTAGCGTCTTCAGTTGAGTCCGGGCTCAGCCCACGCACAGACACGGACGTGTCCTCAGGCGGATCGAGGGGTTTGCTCCCATGCGGCAGGTGAATTCCATCCTGCGCCAGCAGCGCTTCGTACACCGAAATCTCGCGCCAGTACCGCGCCAGGGCAAACGCGCTCATGTTGGCTATCATCAGCGGCAGCACCAGCCCGTAGCCGCCGGTCATTTCAAACACGATGAGGATCGACGTCATCGGCGCCCGGACGATACCCGCGAAAACCGCGCCCATGCCCACCACCGCAAACGCTCCTATCGCGTCGGTAGAGTGGTGAAAGACGGTCACGTCGAGATAGCCGACCGAACCGCCCAGCATGGCGCCCATAAAAAGCGCGGGCGCGAAGATGCCGCCTGATCCACCGCTGCTGTAGGAAGACACCGTGGCAGCCAGCTTCAATATGCAAAACGCGGCCATGAATGTGACCGGCATAGTGCCGGTGAGCGCCAGCGTCAGTGTTTTGTAGGGATCTCCGGCAATTCCATTCAGGTGGAACAATTCGAATCCCACGACTGCCAGGGCGCCTGTTGCGAGGCCGCCGATGGCGGGGTGGACCCACCGGGGCACGGATGTCCATTTCTTGAATCGGGCCCGCAGCGAGAGGAGGGAATCGGTGAAGGCAACGGAGACCACCGCGGCCAGCAGTCCCAACAGTGCATACCAGACGAGCGAAGAGGCATTGGCCAGCACATACGGCCGGGGTACGTGAAAGACGGGCTTTGATCCTAGGATGGAGTGTTCTACTACGGCCGCGAGGGCTGCCGCCACAATCACGCCGGAAAGCATGGTCTGGTCTAAATCGCCGATCAGTTCTTCGAGAGTGAAAGTGATGGCGGCGATGGGAGCGTTGAAGGCAGCCGCGATGCCCGCTGCCATGCCGACCGAGGTCATGCGCCTGCGATTTTGTGGGCTGAGCCGGGCTGCTCTTGCCAGAAGGCTGCTGACTCCGGCGCAAATCTGCACCGTGGGCCCTTCAAGACCCAGCGAGGCGCCCGAGCCAATCTGTACAGAACACAAAACAAACTTCCCGATTGTCTCTCGCAGGGACACGAGGCCGGACCGCATGGTAAATGCGACCTTGACCTGCGGAATGCCACTACCGGCGGCGGCCGGGGCGAAATAAACGAGTCCAATGCCAACGACAAGGCCACCGAGGCCGGGAGTGAGAATCGTCCAACATATCCAGCTATTGCCGGGAGCGCTATTGGCGTGATCGATGAACAGCGTTTCAAGCCAGCCGATGCTCAAGTGAAATGCCACAGCGGCGAGGCCGCACAAGCCTCCCGCCACGACTGTCAATGCCAACAGCCTCTGCTGTTCATTGGGCAGGCGGCGTATAAACCACGCCAGGATCCGCGCGCCTGAACCTCCAAAATCTATCTGCAAACTAAACTCCAGCGGCTGGGGATCTCACAGAGCCGCTAGATTCAGTATAGAAGTCTTGCAGGATTTCGATTCTCGGCGTCGTGAACACACTGCGATTGAAATACAATCACCGCCAAATAGCGGCTGTTGGGTGTTGTCTCCATTCTGTCATTCCTTCGTAATGGTCAACAAATTGCGGTAATTGCCAGCCTGTCGTCCGGCCTTAGTCAACCCGTCTGAGACACCCTGCTGTCGGCATGGACGTAAAGAGATTGATATGCGCAGTGCCTCGAAGCAAAAAAGATTTGCGATTTTACCCGCTTGAACCCGCCCTTTTACCTCGACAAGGATTTGACGAAGACTAAGCTGCGCACGGAACGCAGAGCGTCTCCAGGTTGCCAGAAACGTGGCGAACCCAACTCCGCAAACATCGGCAGAATTGGTTTCTCTCTGTTACGAGGGCTTTCAAGGTCAGGGTTTGGGTTCGGTTTGCTGCATGAATTCGGCCAGATACTCTTTCCACACGGCAGCCATGGTATGGGTTCCGTGCCCTCGGGTGGCGTCAGAGATCGGCAACAGAATGAACTTGGCACGCGGTATGCGTTTGACCATCTGATCTGCGATGCCCAGCTCCGGCGGGTTGATGTAGTCGTCGGCGGAATTGATCCAGAGAACCGGGGAAGTGATGGATTCGAGACGTGGGCTGGGGTCATAGTTGCGGCTGGCGTTGATGTAAAAAATCATGTCGTTGGCGTCGGTGCTGGCCATGGTGCGGGCCAGATAGTGGTCGACGTACTTTTCGGCTAATTCGCGGGTGGGCGCCTGCTTCTGCATCTGCAACGGGCTGGAACCCATGACCAGCAGCAACTCATTGGCATTGCGGAGTCCATCCTGGGGCTCGCTCTTGTATTCCCCGTTCATCCAGGCCGGGTCTAGCTTGATGCCTTGTATTGCCATGTAGCGCATCATGCGATTGCGGCCGGCGATCGGCACCGGGAGGCAGGCGAACGGAGCCAGCGCATCGGCGAAGCCAGGATAGGTCTCTCCCCAGACGAAGGTCTGCATGCATCCCATTGAGGTGCCGAGGATCAGGCGCAGGTGATCCACCTTCATCTCGTCCAGCATCATGTGCTGGCTGCGCACCATGTCGTCGTAGTCATAGGCCGGGAAGTGCGCGTGCATGCCGTCGGAGGGCTTGGAGCTTTCGCCGTGGCCGATGTCGTCTGGAAGGATGAGGAAGTATTTCGTGATGTCGAGAATCGCGCCGGGCCCGAAGAGTACATCAGAAAACGCGGGATTCATCAGCGAGTGCGCATTGCCTCCGGTGCCATGAAGCAGGAGGACCGCGTTGTCGGTGTGGCCTGCGGAGTTGCGGTGAGGCTTGCCCAGCGTGATGTAGTGCAGCTTGAGTTGGGGCAGGGTTTCGCCGCTGCCGAATTTAAAATTGGGTAGAATCACCGTGCCATCGGTCGTCGGCCATTTGCTGGCCGCAGGTGCTGCTGATTGTGCAGGAGCCGCTGCGGGCGGAGTGGCGTTGGATTGGGTCAACGCGCTGGGCGCGGTGACAAGGGTTGCTACCAGAGCCAGTAGATTCGCTGCGCGCATCAACATCGGTGTCTCCTCGATGGCGGGATTGGGCGACCCATGCGGCGGCGTGCAGGCGCGGGGTGCTAAGTCATCGTGTCATTCAAGGGGGAAGGATTGCAAAGTCCGCTCAGCAGGGAAAAGTTGTCAGTGTGCAGGGATCAGTGTTGTTTCGGGGGATTGTCTGTTCATAAACGTGCCAATCGGGGAAAAAACGAAGCCGAGCAGAAATTAATGATTTTGAAGGATGCCGCGACTCAGGTTCGTTTCGCGGGATCGCGAGATCTCAAATCGGCCGGTGCAAGTGGCCCAGTAGCAAACAAGGAAACTTGATTGAAGCCAGCCGACCGCTACTAAACCCGAGAGAGCGGTCGGCTTGGCAAGCGATTCAGCACACGCCATTAAGTCACGGTGAGTGTGACCTTCGTGGTTTGAGTCGTGGTTCCGGCGGTGCCGGTTACGGTGATGGTGTAACTTCCCGCACTGGTGCCTGGATTGGTGGTAGCCCCGCCTCCTCCGCTACCACTACCGCCTCCACAACTCGTAAGGCACATTGTGAGCAAGGCCAGTAAGGCGATCATGCCGAGGACGGTCTTCCGACTGCGACGGTGTGCGGGAACGCCAAAGATGAGCAGACAGGCCAGAGACGCGCCCGCAGCGGCAAACCAGCGCGACCCGCTGAGTTTGGGACGAGTTAATGCGGCGGTCGTTGTCGAGGTTGTGGTAACGCTCAGCGTTGAAGTCTGCGCTGTGGCCCCGCTAAGAGTGACCGAGGTTGGCGAGAGAGTGCATGTGGCAGGATGGCTGGCCGCAGTGGGAGTGACGGCGCAGGTGAGGGCGACTGCACCGCTAAATCCTCCGGATCCGGTAGCGCTGATGGTCGCAGTGTTGCCGGTGGTCGCGCCCGCACTCACCGTGATGTTGCCGCTGCTGCTGAGCGCGAAACTGGGTGAGGCCGCGGAGACGGTGACAGTGACGGCAGCTGAAGTGTTGGTGCTGAAGTTGGTATCGCCGCTGTAGGTCGCGGTGATGCTGTCGGAACCCGTGGGTAGCGCCGTGGTCGTGTATGTGGCGACACCGCTGGCGGAGAGATTTGCGTTCCCCAGCGTCGTTGAACCGTTGAGGAAGATCACGGACCCGGTTGGTACCGTGGTGTTCCCCGACGGCCCGGTAACGGTAGCGGTGAGAGTGACGCTGGCGCCGGCAGTGATGCTGGTTGGTGCCGCGGCCAGCGTGGTAGTCGTGGGAGACGTGGTGCTGGGCGCCGACCCGGAGATGTTGAGCAGGACGGTGTTGCCGGCCAGAATGTCCGGTTTGTTGTCTCCATTGAGATCGACGGCAATGGCGGGGCCTCCAACATCAAGATTCATCAGGTCGCGGGGGATCAGTACGGGTGCGCTCGAGGTGCCCGTGTTGACTGAGGTAAACGTGCCGTCTCCGTTGCCGTAGAAGATGCCACTAAAGCTGTTGGGGTCGAACAGAGCGAGATCGATGTTGCCGTCGGCGTTGAAGTCGGCTGCGGTAAGGCTGGAACTGCGGATGGCGTCGCCGTCGGGCAGATCGAGGACAGTGGGCGTGGCGAAGGTGCCGTCGCCATTACCAAGGGCAATCACGATTGCCGCTTGCGCATTTGAATCCTCGGCGAGGAAGGCCAGATCGAGTTTGCCGTCTTTGTTCAGGTCCATAACGACGGGAGTGCCGTATACATCGGCCTTTGAGTAGACGGTCGTCGGGGCCTTGAATGTGCCATCGCCATTCCCGAGGAAGAGCACAAACTGATCCTGTAATTGGAAGTTGACGACGGTTGTTCCGGGCATGTTAACGAGCAGGTCGATATTTCCGTCTCCATTAACGTCCGCAATCGCGAGGATCTCTGGCGGAAAGGCTGACGTGGGAGCGGAGCCGCTGCCGTAGGTCGGAGTGAGGACTGGCGCCTGGAAGGTCCCATTGCCGTTGCCGGGAAGGACTACAATGCCCTCGTTGTAGAAGTTCGTAACCCCCGGGCCCCCCGCAGTCTCATTGAAATTGAAGATGAGGCTCGGGTGCGCGCCCGTTTTCAGTGGCGTGATCACGAGGTTGTCGACCGAGTTGGAGTTGTCAAAATCCGCAGCCGGAGCGATCTGCGGAAAAACGTGTGGCACCGGCGTCTGAAAGGTACCGTCGCCGTTGCTGGTGGCGACGAAGTAGAGGGGAAACAGAGAAGTACCGCCGCCGGGGTATAGGTTGTCATCCGCGAAGACGAGATCGGCCTTGCCATCGCCGTTGATGTCCCCTACCGCAAACGTAGTGGCAGGAAGTTTGTTGGCGCCGGTGATGGTTTTTCCGTTGAGGACGAAACTCGCCGGTGCTGCGACGGTGGTTGTCACAGGTGTGAAAGCACCTTTACCGTTGCCGAGCTGAACGGTGAATGCTCCTACGTGCGTGTTGGCGGCAGGGCTGTTGATTGTGTTGGTGATGAGGTCGAGGGTGCCGCTGCCAGTAACATCGCCGAGGTTGGTGCCGTTGTAGCTACCCGTGCTGAATTGGTACGCACCTTGAAAGCTGCCGTCTCCGTTGCCCATGAGAGCGTAAGCGAGGTTGGGAGATCCTTCGTCGCCACCGAAAGCTCCACCGTCGCCGAGCCCAACGTAGATGTCGGCGTTGCCGTCCCCATCGAGATCCTGAACCGCAATGAAGCCGTCTGTGGGGATGGTTGCGTAGCTGCGACCTTGCGTAAAGGTCCCGTCGCCTTTGCCGATCCAGGTTGAAATGGTAGAGCTGTTGTTGACGACGAGATCCATTTTGCCATCGTTGTTGATGTCGCCGCTGGCTAGGTTGGGGCCACCTGCAAAGAGAAAATCCTGGAAGTAAGGGAATGCGGGGTTGGCAGCCGCTGTAAACGTTCCGTTGCCGTTACCTAACAGGACCAAGCCGTTGGAACAGATGATGTCTTTCTTGCCGCTGCCGCGCAGGTCCGCGCTGATGAGGTTGACGATGGGGGTCGCGGCTGCGTTCGCGAAACCGGGAAGAGTGGGGGCGGCGAAACTCTGTGCGGCTTGGAATGTGCCATCGCCGTTGCCCAGCAGGATGGAGATTTGCTGGTCACCGGACACAGCTGCGATATCAAGCTTGCCGTCGCCATTGAAGTCGTCAATGAGGGCAGCCACCGAATAGTTCCCCGCGATGGGGTACGCCACGCCGTTCTGAAACGTGCCGTCGGCGTTGCCGAGCATCACCGTGACGCGAGGAGCGGTAGCGAGGGAACTGTCGAGAATCACGAGGTCGCCATTCCCGTCCTTGTTGAGGTCGGCGGCAGTCAGATTGCCGGCCGTGGAAAACTGAAAGGAACTGAGCGAGAAGGTGGTTGTGCCTGACAGAATGTAGACGCCTTCAACGAGCGAGGGGTAGTGAGGCCAAGACCGGCAAACACGTTCACACCGGTGGTGGTTGTGCCAACAAATATGCCTGGCTCTGAGCCGAATCCAGCGGGCGGCTGGATCGTGCAGCCGTGCGCAAAGACGTCGGGTGTGGTGGTGAGCTGAGCTTCGGAGTGAAGCACCTGTTCGTAATTCGCGGCGAGTTCCGTCTGGGTATAGGCAAAGTTGGGCGAAATGGTGTACGTACCGGTTGCGAGCGAGAGTGAACAGTTGTGTCGGCGAAACACAGAGAGCGCGCCGGTGGGCGTCGTGATGGTCGTAAAGTTTCCAAAGAAACTTGCGGTTCCGGTCGACGTGCCATCTGTCCCGGTGACGGCGGCTTTAGCGGAGCGGTGCCGTCCGTGGGGTGGAGGCCCGTCGGCTGCTTGCCCGGGTAACTGCGGAACAAAAGAGACGCCTGCGACAATCACGGACATCAACGCGAGAAGCATACGAGGTACGCGCTCGCGAGCGAACTTACGGCCTCGGGGGTTCAGATTTCGCCCGTTGGGATGGGACACGCAGCGCAGCGAAACGCGACCAGAATGACTGAAGAAAAGTCGGGGAAAGCAGGACATAACAGGCCTCCAGAAGGACATTCATTCGCGAGATTGATTCAGCCCTCAGAGCTGACGAGGTTCATAACCTGAGGCAGCGCAGGACGAGGGGCTGAGGTTAGAAGCACTTCACGACAGAAGGAACGGGGGATCCAACGGGATTCGCTTTGCCAGTGCGGTTATTCATCGCCCGCCGCGGGGAACGGAGGGCCATTTTCGTTTCGGGGAAGAATCTGCGCGCAGAGGAGTTTCTGCTCGCTGGAAACAATAACATATAGTCGATGAGCCTGGGTTAAATTCTCCCTCGGTCGGGATCGGATAGGGCTTGCGACGGCGCCGAACCGGTCTGCTGCGCGATTTCTGCGATTTTCCGGCCGCCCGAAGATGAAGGCCTGATGAAGGCGGGTAAGGCGGCGCGGTGCATTCCCAACCCAGTGCTCTCCGCGATAAAATCGTTTGCGTAATCGATGCGCAGCCTCTCAGACCTTCCCGGAATGCCGATGCTCAAACGGTTTCGCCGTGGGCGTCCTGATCGTGGACGCCGCACCTCCCGCTGAGTAATCTATCCAGTTGAAAACTTCGCCGTGTGCGCGGGCGCGACAAAAGCCTTGGGACGGCGCGAGCCCACGGCCGGAAATCCGGTTTTGACCATCAGAAGCGCATCCGCACTGTGAGCGGATAGAAAGGTTCTCCCCAATGAACAGCTTTGCCAGCCGGGCGACATTGACTTCCGGCCAACGCTCCTACACGATTTACCGCTTGTCGGCACTTGAGGCTGCGGGCTTCAATCTGAGCCGCTTGCCCTTCAGCCTGAAGATTTTGCTGGAGAATCTGCTGCGTCGCGAGGACGGCGTGAATGTGACCGCCGGCGACATTTGTTTTCTGGCAACGTGGAACGCCACGGCTGAGCCCAGCCGCGAAATCGCTTACATGCCGGCGCGCGTGCTGATGCAGGACTTTACCGGTGTCCCGGCGATTGTTGACCTGGGCGCGATGCGCGATGCGATCAAGACATTGGGCGGCGATCCGGAGCGGGTGAACCCGCTCGTCCCAGCCGAACTGGTGATCGATCACTCGGTGCAGGTAGATGAATTTGGCACTGCCACGGCATACGACGCCAACGCGCTGCTCGAATTCCAGCGCAACCGGGAGCGCTATGCGTTCTTAAAGTGGGGACAGACTGCGTTTCGCAATTTCTCGGCGGTGCCGCCGGGGATGGGCATCTGCCACCAGGTGAACCTCGAATACCTGGCACGGGTGGTATTCACGACAGAGATCGACGGCGAGCAAGTCGCGTATCCAGACACCCTGGTGGGTACCGATTCACATACCACGATGATCAATGGCCTGGGAGTGCTGGGCTGGGGCGTGGGCGGCATTGAAGCGGAAGCGGCGATGCTGGGACAGGCTGTATCCATGCTGGTGCCGCAGGTGGTGGGTTACAAACTGACCGGCAAGCTGCGCGAAGGCGCGACCGCGACCGACCTGGTGCTGACCGTGACGCAGGCGCTGCGCAAACTCGGTGTTGTGGGCAAGTTCGTGGAGTTCTACGGGCCGGGAATTGCAGAATTGCCGCTGGCCGACCGCGCCACCATCAGCAACATGGCTCCTGAATACGGCGCAACCTGCGGAATCTTCCCGGTGGACGCCGAAACGCTTCGCTACTTGAGACTCACCGGTCGCAGCGAAGAGCAGATCGCGCTGGTCGAGGCCTATTACAAAGAGCAGGGGCTGTTCCACACATCGGAGTCGCCGGAAGCCGAATACACGCAAACCCTGGAACTGGATTTGAGTGCAGTCGAACCCAGCGTGGCTGGCCCCAAGCGTCCCCAGGATCGCGTGCTGCTGAAGGATGCGGCTGCCAGTTTTGCGCAACAATTACCGACCCTGTTGTCGCCCACTGCCAAGCCGCTGGGAACGCGCACGGCTGCGGCGTGGAAGCGCGATTCTGTGACGGATACGGCGGTTGCCGAGAAGGCTCCGCTGCACGTGACGACCACCGTGAAGGAGCGGTTCAACGTCGACCCCGATACTTATCTGGACCACGGGTCGGTGGTGATTGCGGCCATCACGAGCTGCACCAATACCTCAAATCCATCCGTGATGGTGGCCGCAGGCATTCTGGCCAAGAAGGCCGTAGAGAAAGGCCTGACGGTGCCGCCGTGGGTGAAGACCTCGCTGGCGCCGGGCTCGCGCGTAGTTACGGACTACTACACCAAGGCGGGACTTTTGCCTTATCTCGAGAAGCTGCGGTTTAACGTGGTGGGCTACGGTTGCACAACGTGCATCGGCAACTCGGGACCGCTGCCTTCCGATGTCTCAAAGAGCATTGACGAACATGGTTTGGTCGCAGTCAGCGTGTTGTCAGGCAATCGCAATTTCGAAGGCCGCGTGAATGTAGATGTTCGCGCCAATTACCTGATGAGTCCACCGCTGGTGGTGGCATATGCGCTGGCAGGCAAGATTGGGCACAACTTCGAAACCGATCCGCTGGGCGTGGATGAGGCGGGAAAGCCAGTGTTCCTCAAGGACATCTGGCCGACACAGGCCGAGGTGGCGGCAGCCATTGAGAAAGGCTTGAGCAGCGAAAGCTTTCGCAAGGAATACGCCACCGTCAACCAGGGCGACACGAACTGGCAGGGGCTGAGCTTCCCGACCGGCGATGTTTACCAGTGGGAGCCTGATTCGACTTACATCCGCAAGGCGCCGTACTTCGATGGCATCACTAAGACGCCTGCGCCGTTGAGCGACATCCTGGGCGCGCGGGTGCTTGCGGTGCTGGGCGACTCGGTGACCACCGACCACATTTCACCAGCCGGCTCAATCAAGGCCAACAGCCCGGCAGGAAAATACCTTTCAGAACATGGCGTGAAGCCAGCGGACTTCAACAGCTACGGTTCGCGGCGCGGCAATCATGAGGTGATGGTGCGTGGCACGTTTGCGAATGTTCGACTGCGCAACAAGCTGGCTCCGGGCACGGAGGGCGGGGTCACGCGTCTGCTGCCCGAAGGCGAGCAGATGTCGATCTTCGATGCCAGCGTGAAGTATGCCGAGCGCGGCATTCCCCTTGTGATTCTGGCGGGCAAGGAATACGGGTCGGGATCATCGCGAGACTGGGCGGCCAAGGGGCCGAATCTGCTTGGCGTGCGTGCTGTAATCGCGGAGAGTTTCGAGCGCATCCACCGTTCAAACCTGGTGGGTATGGGAATTCTCCCGCTGCAGTATCTGGACGGACAGAATGCGGTAGCCCTCGGTCTCACGGGCGAAGAGGTTTACGACTTTGCCGGCATGACCAACCTGCTGCAAGAAAAGTTTGCCAACGGCAGTACTCTCACCGTAACGGCAACGACCGCAGACGGAAAGAAGAAGCAATTCTCCGCCAAGGTGCGCATCGATACGCCGCAGGAGATCGAGTATTTCGAGCATGGCGGGATTCTGCAGTACGTATTGAGACAATTGGCGACAAAGTAAGGCGTCGATTCCTCAAGATTGTTCAAGGCAGGCTGTGATCATGGCCCCGTGTCCCATTCGATTCGCCGTCAGAGTTGCGAAACGAATGGGACACGGGGCTTTCTGTTTCTGTTGAGGCGCTTGGCAAGCGCCGGAAGCCATTACGGGGTCCGCCGAGTTAGTCATGATTTTTCCGAAACGATTTGGCGGTTCGATTCCCTATAGAAGTGTGGCTGATGGGGTCTCGGTTCCGCGAAGTGAATTTCAACCGGTTTAAATCGCGGAAGCGATTGCAGGTCCGTTAGAGTTCACATATTATCCGTGTGGTCCCTGTTTAAACCTTCCCCATTCTCCGAAACCAAAGCATTGAAAGGGAAATCCCCAATGAAGCGTTCCTTTCGTCTCGCCGTTTGTCTGTCCGCGGGCCTTTGCACGCGCGGAGCATTTGCGCAAGCTGTTGCCGATTTTCCTGAGGCAACCGAGTCCAATACAACCGCGACCGCGCCCGTAGCCCACATTTATGTGGCCAGCGTAATCAATCCCACTTCCAGCTCTCAAGTCAACGAGGTTTATGCCTTTTCGGCGGCCGCCAATGGCAAGCTGACGAATATCGCGGGCTCACCATTCAATCTGAACATGTCCAGCATGAGCGTGGATGGCAATTTCCTCTTCGGCCTAATTGGGAATGACATCGATACGTTCACGATCGGCAGCAACGGAGCCTTGCACTTAGCGCAATCGATCAACGCGGCCACGCACGAGTCGGGTGGCTGCGGGGGGATCGGCCCGCTGAGGCTCGATCATTCCGGCAAGGTGCTGTATAACGCGTTCGGTGATTCGACCTGCGATGGCGAACAGTTCGAATATTACGGGGTCAATGGTTCGACAGGAAAGTTAACCTACCTGGGCGATACCGGTCCCAACTTTCTCAACAACGGATATCTGAATTTTCTTTCGAACAACAAGTTCGTTTATTCCCAGATCTGCACTGAATATGATCACGAAGAAGTGGGCTACCTGCAAGCCTTCCAGCGGCAAGCAAACGGAAGTTTAACTTCGTTCAATCTCATCAACACGGGGCCGCCCACGAAGGAAGGCTTCACCTCGTGGTGCCCGCTCGATCTGGCTACCGACCCGTCAGGTCACATGGCGGCCTTGCTATCGGATCAAGACGCGGACGGGACTACCTACGGCAATCCGGTGATCGCAGCCTACACCGCTGAATCGACTGGTCAACTCAGTACGACCAACACGTACAAGAACATGCCTTCGACAGCCTCAGGCGCATTCACGCTGAGAATGTCGCCGTCGGGGAAACTGCTCGCGGTGGCCGGCTCGACGGGACTTCAGATCTTTCACTTCAATGGAGCGAGCCCGGTCACGCCGTATAAGACGTTGCTCACAAGCGGCTACTTCGACGGAGTGTATTGGGACAACAGCAATCATCTCTATGCCATTGAATGGAACTCGTATGGCAAAGGGAAACTGTACGCGTACACCATCACGCCGACGAGCGTGACGGAGGCTCCTGGCTCTCCCTATGCGATTCCGAATCCTGAATATCTGATTGTCCAACCGAAATAGCATTTGGGCGGGAAGACTATGGCATGCGAGCTTCCCCTTCCGCGACAATGCAGCCTTGGTTCTAAAGCCGAAACGCCGCTCCGGAAGGGAGCGGCGTTTCGGCTTTTGGACCCTCACTGCCGATTTCTATCAGCAACGCGATTACTTGCGGCGAGTCGGTGTTTTGACGGTCGCCTTGGGCGCAGGCCGCTTGATGCGTGTCGCAGTCGTCGCTACCGGGACTTCTTCCTCGTGGGTGGACAGGAAACGGCCAGCTTCCAGGCTGTGTTCCCCGAGGACGTGGAGTCGGAGGAAGTTGGTTGACCCGGACTTGGTGCGTGTGCCGGCAACGATGGCGATTACTTCACGGGGACGCACAAAGCCGCCTTGCTCGAGCAGATTTTCAGCCAGATCGACCAGCGCTTCAGTGGAGTTTACCTTGGGACAGCGAATCGGCGTTGTTCCCCACAGCAGGTTAAGGCGGTTAATGGTCACGTCTACAGGGCTGAGAGCAAAGATAGGCGCGGCCGGGTGATATTTGGAGAGCTGCCTAGCCGTCGATCCCGATTCCGTGAAGAGGGCGATGCCGCGCAGATCCAGATCTTCAGCGGCGTGGGCTGTGGCTTCGCAGATGGTCTCGGCGATGGACAAATGCGCCTCGTGCAGGCGTGGCTGGTAGCTGTTCTGCTCCTTGATGGTGCGTTCTGCTTCTTGCACGATGCGCGCCATCATGGCCACCGCTTCAACGGGATACTTACCCACGGCCGATTCACCTGAAAGCATGACGGCATCGGTACCGTCATAAACGGCGTTGGCGACGTCCGAGGCTTCAGCGCGGGTGGGACGCGGGTTTTCAATCATCGACTCAAGCATCTGCGTCGCAGTGATAACCGGCTTGCGATATTCACTGGCGCGACGAATGATGTGTTTCTGGATGGCGGGAACGCGCTCTGGCGGCAACTCAACGCCTAAATCGCCGCGAGCAACCATGATGCCATCTGCTGCTTGCAGGATGGTATCGAGGTGCTCGATGGCCTGTGGCTTTTCGAGCTTGGCAATGATCCAGGTTTCGCTGCCGTAAGCAGAAATGCGATTGCGCACCAGGCGAATATCTTCAGCAGTGCGGACGAAGGAGACGGCGATGGCGTCGACGCCATTCTTGAGTGCGAATGCAAGGTCGGCATCGTCTTTTTCTGTCATTGACGGAACACGGACCGGGATACCGGGCAGATTGATACCCTTATTTTCGCCTAACATTCCGCCATTGATGATTTCGCAGACCACGTCGAGGCCGTCGACCTCGTGCACGCGGAGTTCAATCAATCCATCGGAGAGCAGAATGTGCGAACCTTGTTCGACATTCTCGGCCAGCGTCTTGAAAGTCGTGCCCACCAGGGAAGCGGTTCCCGGCACGTCGCGGGGTGTAATGGTGAGGCGGCTGCCGGCCTTGAGCAGGACGGGCTGATGATCTCTGAGCTTCGACGTACGAATCTTGGGACCCTGCAGATCGCCAAGGATGCAAAGCGGCTTACGCTCTTCACGGCTCACTTTGCGAATCATTTGGATGAGGGAAAGCTTCTCCTCGTGGGTGCCATGCGAGAAGTTCAAACGAACGACGTCGACACCGGCGCGAACCAAGTCGCGGAAAACGGGTTCGGTGTTGGAAGCGGGACCCAGTGTAGCAACGATTTTTGCGCGGCGTTGAGAGGCAGAATCTGTCAGGCTCAATTCAGCAAGCGGCATTTCGGAATGCTCCAATTTTAGTACGGTCTAGTGAATCGATTTTCATATGCGACCCGCTTCATTGTACACGGGGGGTGGGTGCGCAGACCCCCACGTTTAAGGATGTCGAAGGGGGCTGGCAATCGTCGGTGAGAGGGGTCACAGACTCGAAGATATTGAACTTGCAGGAGGATCGGCAGATCCGCCGGCCTGGCGGCCGTGGAAGAGGACGCCATTCAATTCCGCCCCCAGCAGAGCACTGAACGTGGTGATATAGAGCCAGACCAGGGTGGCGATACCTGCCGCGAAAGAGCCGTAAAAGATGGAGTAATCGGCCACGCGGGTGACATACCAGCCGAACGCCAAAGTGGACGAAAACCAGACCAGTGAGGCGGCCATCGCCCCGGGGAAGACCCAAAACCAATGTTCCCGCTGGCGCGTCCCGAAATGGTAGAGGGCGGCGAGCACCGTGGCGCCGGTGAGGACGGCGACCGTCCAGCGCACCATTCTCCAGGAAAAAAGGACGACATG
>OBLU010000640.1_pt1 | contig 32792 bp, 30 predicted proteins | sample 1518681 | NCBI WGS metagenome assembly OBLU01 (sample SAMEA3539304, study PRJEB22396) | soil metagenome | biome: tundra; feature: field; material: soil | place: USA | collected 2010-05 | depth 0.15 m
CTGCGTCGCCGCGGCTGCGTGGGCCTTTGATCGCCTCGCCGTTTGGCGCTTCGGGCGGGCTGGCCGGGCGGGGGCGATCGTCTTCGCGGTCGGGACCGTGGTGCAGGTCGCGATCGGCCAGGAGCCGTATCTGCTCGGCGAGACACTGGCGCTCGTCGCACTGCTCGCGGCGCGCAACGGGCGCTGGCCGTTCGCCGTCGCGTTCGGCCTCGCGGCCTCGCTCGCCAGCCCGCTGGCCGGTGGATTCCTGGCGATGGCGGCACTGGCCTGGATGCTCGGCAGCTGGCCGCAGCGCCGCTTCGCCGCGGGTACGCTCGCTGCGGCGGCGGCCCTCCCCGTGGTGGCGCTCGAGCTGCTCTTCCCGGGCTTGGGGACGGAGCCGTTTCCGCTGTTGAACTTCGTCGGGATGTTCGCCGGGCTCGTTGCGATCGGGATCGCTGTCGGCCGCCGCGATCGCACCGTGGCTGCTGGCGTGGGGCTCTACGCGTTCGCGCTGCTGTTCGCGTTCGCCGTGCCGAGCGCAATCGGCAACAACGTCACCCGGCTCGGCATCTCATGCGGCGTGGCACTCGTCGTGATGCTCGCCTGGAACCAGCGCGGCTACACGAAGGCTCTGCTGGTCGCTGCCGCCGTTCCGCTGGCGCTGGCGCAGTGGGTGCCGGCCGCGCACGCGCTGCTCGGCGACGGTAACCCATCGATCCAGGCCGCCTACTTCCAGCCGCTGCTCTCTTTCCTGCGGGGCGCTGATGAGCCGCTCGGCCGCGTCGAGGTGGTGCCGACGGCGCTGCACTGGGAGGCGGCCTACGTCGCACCCTCCTTCCCGCTCGCGCGCGGCTGGGAACGCCAGCTCGACACCGCGGCCAACCCGATCTTCTACGTGCCGGGCAGGCTGACCGTTGCCTCCTACCGTTCCTGGCTGTTCAGGAACGGAGTTCGCTTCGTTGCGCTGCCGAACGTCCCGCTCGACTATGCCGCGATCACAGAGGGAAAGCTTGTGCGTGCCGGCGTGCCCGGGCTCCGGCTCGCATGGAGCAGCAGTGATTGGCGCGTTTACCTGGTGCTCGGCGCCCCCGGGATCGTCAGCGGAGCGGCTCGCTTGATCAGCTCCAACGGCGCGGATCTGCGCCTGCTGGTCACGCACGCCGGTTCGATCGTCGTCCGTGAGCGCTATGTCGATGCCTGGCAGGTCGCGAGCGGCCACGCGACGATCGGTCCCGCGCGCGGAGGCTGGCTACGGCTGCGAGCAACGCGCGCCGGCCCGGTCGAGCTGCGGATCAGCCTCTGAAGGGCCTTTAGGTCGGATTCAAAGTGCACCGGCATCATCCGCATCGCGCCGATGAAGCGAAGCCTGACCACATCGATTTTCTCAGCCGCCTTCGGGGGCCTGCTCGCGGCGCTCGTGGTCGTCGTGATCGCGCCGTCGGGAGCGACGACGACCCGGACGGTCGCGTCGTCTACGAGCGTTGCGGCCACCGCGCTCGCCTCCGACGAGCAGACGCATCAGACGCTCGCCCACGTGATCTATGCGCGCTCAGCGCCGAGCGTCGTTTCGATCCTGGCCACGACGCAGACGAGCGGGCTGTTCGGAGGGACGCAGAGCGACAGCGGCTCCGGGATCGTCGTCAGCGCGAAGGGGCTGATCCTGACAAACAACCATGTGATCGACGGCGCCAACCAGATCACCGTCCAGTTCGGCGGTAGCGGCGGGCCCACCCGGCCCGCGCGCGTGGTCGGCGTCGATGCGTCCAATGACCTCACGCTGCTCTCCGTGAATCCCGCCGGCCTGAAGCTCTCACCGCTCGCGTTCGGCAACTCCGACGCCGTCCACGTCGGCGATCCGGCATTTGCGATCGGCAACCCGTTCACCTTCGACCAGACGCTGACAGTCGGCGTGATCTCGGCGCTCGACCGCACGATCACCTCGCCCAGCGGCGCCAGCATCACCGGGGCGATCCAGACCGACGCGGCGCTCAACCCGGGTAACTCCGGCGGCCCGCTGCTGAACGCCGCCGGCCAGGTGATCGGTGTCAACTCGCAGATCGCAACCGGCGGGAGCGGCCCCTCGGCGCAGGGTGCGAATAGCGGCATCGGCTTCGCGATTCCGAGCAAGACCGTCCTGCACGACCTCGCGATACTCGACCACGGAGCTGCGAAAGCGCCGTAGCGCGTCGCGCGCCGACGCGGGTGGCGCCCTACGCGGCTGCCGCGAGCCCGCGCGTGAGGCTTGCCACGCTCTGCGCTCCTGCGGCGGTGGCCGCGATTCGCCCCTCGGGATCGAGGAAGACCGTAGTGGGCAGGAAGTGGATTCGAAATGCGTCGCCGGTCACTCCGTCCGGGTCCGCGAGCACCGGGAAGGTCCAGGCGTACTGGCGCAGGAAGCCGCGCCAACCGTTGCCGCCATCGCTGTAGTCGATCGCCACGACACGACCGCGGCCGGCCGGCGAGCGTGCGAAGCGCTCGACCGCGGAGGCCTCGGCCTTGCACCCGGGGCACCAACTCGCCCAGAAGACGACCACGGCGGCGTGTCCGCGAAGCTCGGACAACGTGGTCGGCTGGCCGCTGAGCGTGTGGGTCGGCAGCGCGGGTGCGAGCTGACGCCGATTCGAGGCGTGGGCGAGGAGCCCGTAGGCCAGCAGGGCGAGGATCAGCGCCGCGAGCGCGACTCGCAGCGCATAGCGGTGCATGGCCAGGCGCGCGAGCATCGGCGCCTCAGGAGACGGCGAGGATGCGGGCGTCGTGGACGATCTCGCCGGCTGTGAAGTTCGACGGGTAGATCACGGCGACCTTGCCATGTGCGGTGATGCCGTAGACGAGCGCGCTGTGTGCAACGAGATCTGGGTTGCCGGCGCTGGCTTCGGCGGCGTCGGCGATGCTCCAGCTCTTCCAGACCGCCTTCAGCGCAGTGGCAGAGCCGACCAGGTACTGCATCTGGCCCGTCATCTCGTGCGTGGCCAGGAACTGCGCGACCGTCGAGCGGGTGTCGCCGTGCGGGTCGACGGAGACCGCGATGATCGCCAGTCGACGGCGCTCCGAAGTCGGCATCTCGCTCAGAGCGGTGTGCAGGTGCGAGGCGATCAGCGGGCAGACATCGGGGCAGTGTGTGTAGAGGAAGGTCACCAGCACGGCCTTGCCGCGGAAGCTGGCGATGTTGACCGGGGTGCCGAGGTAGTTGTCGAGCGCCAGCGGCGGCGCCAGCTCCGCGCTCGAGAGCGGGGAACCGTCGTAGCGGTCGCCGTGGGTGGTGCTCACGCCGCCCGGGCCCTTGGGCGCGGGGGGACCGTGGACTACGAGCGCCAGCACGACACCGAGCACGGCCAGCACCACCCCAAGCCCGATCACATCCCGCCGCCGCAGCGCGAGCCCGCGATGAGCGGTCGTCGAAGACCCGGGCTCGCTGTGCTCCACCATCGCCTCAGAGGGTACCGGCTGGCGCGATCCGCGAGATCAGGATCTCGTAGCCGAGCTGGAACGTGACGGTGAAAAGGCCGCTGACGCGCGCCCGCTTGCCGAGCTCGCTCGCCGCGCTGGAGCTCGGCTCGAGCACGATTCGCGTGCCGTGACCGCCGGTCAGGACGAACAGCGGCGTTCGCCGATCGATCGTGCGTTCGACCGTTCCGACGGTCGAGACCTGGGCGCCGGCATAGACCTCGGGATGACGGGCCAGGTTGGGCAGTGCGACCGTGCCGGATGCGCCGGGGGAGGGCGGCAGCGTGCTCTTCTGCGCGCCACAGGCGGCGAGCGTCAGCGCTGCGAGCGCGGGGAGCATGATCGGCGTCGGGCGACGGATCCATGGATGGTAGGACGCCGCGGCATGCGTCACACTGGACTTGTGAAGACCGCTCGCCGGGCCGCGCTGTTCGAGGGTGCCGCCGTGATCGGCGGGCTGGTGGGCCTGATGTGGGTGATCGAGATCGTCAACAAGATCGACGGTCAACGCCTCAGCAGCGACGGCATCTACCCGCGCACGCTCTCCGGGCTGCCGGGGATCCTCTCGGCCCCGTTCCTGCACGCAGGCTTCGGCCACCTGCTGGGAAACACGATTCCGTTCGTCGTGCTCGGGCTGGTCATCGCGGCGGCTGGCGCGCGACGCGTGATCGAGGTCACGGCGATTGTCATCCTGGTGGGTGGACTGGGGACCTGGCTCACCGCCGGCGGCGGCACCGACACGGTCGGCGCGAGCGGTGTGGTGTTCGGCTACGCCGGCTTCCTGATCGCGCGGGGGTTCTTCACCCGCAACATCGGCGCGTTGCTGGTCGGCGTCGTCGTGGCGTTGCTGTTCGGCGGCGCGCTTGCCTCCGACCTCGTGCCGCAGAGCGGGATCTCCTGGCAGGACCATCTGTTCGGAGGGCTCGGCGGGATCCTCGCCGCGCGTGTGCTGCCAGGAGGCGGCCCGATCAAGAAAGCTCGCCGGGGGGTGAGGGAGACTGCTGCTCGCCCGGTGGAGCATTAAATAATTCAGACGCGGAAGCGAGCCGTCTGAGGAACCCTCCTACGGTTTGCTCCCGAAGGGGCACTCCGTTCTCTGGGTGGCGCGGCCTCACACCTCGGTGGCCTCGCTCTTTGCGGCTCGTCCCGCGTCCTGGCGAGAAGATACGAGGTGCTCCTACACGGTGCAAGACCGCCGCGGGGAAGTTCCCGCATCCTCCGGGAAAAAACCGAATCGCCTGGCCTCGCGGTGAATCGAGTAGGGTCGGCCCAATGTCCTTCAAACCGTCGCAAACAGTTCTCGAGCGCTACGCGAACGTCCTCGTCAACTTTGCCCTCGGCGGCGGGACGGGGGTCAAACGCGGCGATGTCGTTCGCATCGCAGCCCACGAGGCCGCCAAACCGCTCTACGTCGAATTGCACCGCGCCGTCTGGCGTGCTGGCGCGCATGCGATCGGGCATTACCTGCCAGACGACGACGGCGATTGCAACCTCTCGCGCGACTTCTACACGCTGGCCGGCGACGAGCAGATCGACTTCTTCGCCGAGACCTACATGCGCGGGGTCATCGATCAGTTCGACCATCAGGTGAGCGTGCTGAGCGACACCGACATGCACGCACTGGAGGGCGTCGACCCAGCGCTGATCATGCGCAGCGGCCGCTCGATGAAACCAGCCATGGACTGGCGTACCGAGAAGGAGAACTCCGGGCGCTTCAGCTGGACGCTCGGCCTCTACGGGACGGCGGCGATGGCATCCGAAGCCGGCCTTTCCGAGCAGGAGTACTGGCAGCAGATCACCGACGCCTGTTTCCTGGCCGAGGAGGATCCGATCACGCGCTGGCGCGAGGTCAGCGCGCAGATCGGCGAACACGTGCAGCGCCTCAACGCGCTGCCGATCGAGCGGCTGCACGTGGTGGGCTCAGACGTCGATCTGCGCATCACGCTCGGCGAGCAACGCCAGTGGGTGGGGGGGAGCGGACGCAACATCCCGAGCTTCGAGATCTTCACCAGTCCGGACTGGCGTGGCACCGAGGGGTGGATCGCCTTCAACCAGCCGCTGTACCGCTACGGCAATCTGGTCAACGGGATTCGCCTCGAGTTCGAGGACGGACGGGTCGTGAAGGCCTCGGCGGCGCAGAACGAGCAGGTGCTCAGCGAGATGGTCGCGACCGAGAACGCCGACAAGGTGGGGGAGTTCTCGCTGACCGACCGGCGCTTCTCGCGGATCACCAAGTTCATGGCCGAAACGCTGTACGACGAGAACGTCGGCGGCCCTTTCGGCAACACGCACATCGCGCTCGGCAAGTCCTACCACGACTGCTACGCGGGCGATCCCGGCGCCGTGAGCCCGGAGGAGTGGAGCCGGCTGGGGTTCAACGAATCGAGCGTTCACACCGACATCGTCTCGACGGCCGACCGCACCGTCACCGCCACGCTGGGCGACGGCAGCGAGCGCGTGATCTACGCCGGCGGCGAGTTCCAGCTCTAGCGAGCCGGGCTGCCGGCCGACGCTGCGTGGGGCTTGAAGCGCCGCGGCAGAAAGTACCTCCAGACCAGCGCCGAGATGCCGTCGATCGTCTGAACGCCGTATGGCATGCTCGGGTCATCGCTGGTCAGCACGGCGATCAGGTAGTCGCGATAGCGACCGCTCACGGCGCCGATGCTGTTGATCTCCCAGCCGACCTCGTTCGAGGGCACCAGCCAGCCGTTCTTGAGCGCGACCGTGGCGGGGGACAGCACGCCGGCCGAGACGCCCCAGTCCTGTGCCGGGTCGATGTCGTGCATCAGGCCGAGCTCGTAGGAGCGTGAGGCGTAGCTCAGCACGTCGTTGCTCAACGCGACGTGTTGCAGCAGGCGGATCTGGTCGCGCGCCGTGGTCTCGTAGTGGCCCCAGACGCCCTGCGGGTCGAGGATCGTCTGCGTCATGCCGATCCGGGCGTTGAATGCGGCGATCGCGGGGTTGCCGCCGACGTCGTTCCACAGCCGCTGCGCGTCGTCATTATCGCTCTGCTCGATCGCAGCGGTCGCCTGCTGTTGCTCGTCGGGACTCAGCGTGGTGCCGTTCTGCTGTGCCTCATACAGTGCGGTCGCCAGGATGTCGACCTTGGCGATGCTCGCGTCGTCGCCGCTTACGCCCGGGCGGTAGATGAACAGGCGTTTCGTCTTGACGTTGTAGACCGCGGCAGTGATGTCGCCGGAGCGGCTGGCCAGGAAGGCGCGCATTGCCGCGCTGACGAACGGTCCGCGCGGCTGTTTGCTCTGCTTCGCCGTCGCCGTCGCCGCGACGGAGAGCGCCAGCGCCGCCGGCAGTGCCACGACCAGCGCTGCGGTCGCGGCCGCCCGCCTCACGACAAATCGAGCACCGGCTGTGGTGCGGGGATGACGTGGTCTTCGCTGCCCTCGGCGGGGATGATCGCCGTGCCGATCGCGAAGAACTCGATCACGTGGCTGCCCCAGCCGTGTGAGCGCTCGTGGAGGTCGACGCCGACGATGCCTTCGGCCTTCGCTTCGAGCGCCTCGGCCTGCATGCGCTCCATCGCCAGCTCGCGCGCGTCATACAGCGCCTGGGTGTAGTTGGCGAGCTCGACGTTCTGACCGACCTGGCGCATGCTCTGGCGCATCGACTGGTGGGCGACGTGGTAGACGCAGGAGCCCATCACCATGCCGACCGGGCGGTGGCCGGTTTGCAGCAGCGTCCAGAACTCCTGACCGCTGAGGTCGCTGGTGAACGGGCGTCCGGAGGGCGCGCGATGGAGCTCGCCGCCGTGGTGCTTGACGGCCGTGCCGACGGCGATGAACTCGGCGAGGTGCTCGCCCCACTCGTAGCGACCGATGTCCAAGCGCACGCCGACGACGCCGTCCGCGCCGAGCTGATCGGCCTCCTCCTCCATCCGCGTCATCGCCAGCTCGCGGGCGTGGTACATCGCCTGCGAGAGCACGGTCATCTCCTGGTTCTGGCGGTAGTTTGCCTGCTGGAAGCCGATGTGGTAGATGCTCGAGCCGATCACGAGGCCGAGCGGGCGAAAGCCCGCCTGGCGGACCAGCAGGAACTCGTTGACCGACAGATCGCTGGTGAACAGCCCCGCACGGTTCTGTTGCAGGCGGGCGCGGCCGGCCTCCGGGACTCCCTCGGTGCTGCTCGGGTCATAGGCCATGGTGTGGTTCCTTTCGGAGGGTTGACCGCGCGCGGTGAACGGTCACGCGAGTGAGAGGACCGTGGTGGGGGTGGCGTCCGCCGCCGAGGCGAGCGATGGGTCCTCGCGGACGGCGGTGCCGATGACATGGAAGGTCACGATCAGGTCGTCGCACTCGATGCCGCCGCGCGAGACACGCCGGCCACTGGCGTGTTCGTCGAGCTTGACGCCGATGATCCCGTCGGCGCCGAGCGCCGCAGCCTGCTGAGTGACGTAGCTCATCGCCTTCTCGCGGGCGTCGTAGACGCCCTGGGTGAAGTCGCCGAGCTCCTGGTTGTACCACGAGCCGCCGAACATTCCGCCGCCCTGTGCGCGCGCGGTCTGCCAGCTCGCGGGGACGTAGTGGACGCTGGTGTGCGCGGCGATCCCGACTGGGCGGATGCCGGCTGCACACAGCTGCCAGAACTCCTGGCCTTCAAGATCTGTCAGCACCGGTCCGTCCGAACCGCGCAGCGCCGCCGGTAGGCGAACCGCGGTGCCGATGGCGACGAACTCGACCGAACCCGACGCGAAGTCGTGGCTGCCCTGCTCGATGCGCACGCCGACCACCGCGTCGGCGCCCACCAGTTGCGTCTCCTCGAGCAGCCGCCCGAGCGCAAGTCGGCGGCTCTCGTTGTAGGCGTGGGAGAGCGTTTGGATCTCAGTCGGCACCATGTAGTAGGAGCCCTGCCAGCCCACCTGGTAGATCGAGGAGCCCATCACCAGCGTCACCGGGACGATCCCGAGGCTGTGCAGCAGCGCGTACTCCTGCACCGAGAGGTCGCTGGCGAAGGGCAGGGCCGACGCCCCAGCGCCTGCCAAGGTGGCGAGCCGCTCCGCGGCGTTCAGCGGGATGTGCCCCTGTGCCAGGCGCTCGAGCGATTCCTGATCGCGTTGCGCCTGCACCTGTGCCTGCGCCGGATCGACAGGCGGCTGGCCACCGCGCGAGCGGCCGAAGAGCGGGCTCATGTCAGTAGGCCCTCGAGCGTGATGCGTGCCTGCTCGCCGACCGCAGCGGTGCGTGTAACCTCTTCGACGAGCTCGCTGATCCACTGCCCGATCGGCAGCTCGTCACGCTTCAGCGTGATGCCGCGCACCACTCTGTGGCGGGTGCATTGGAGACCACCGCGCGCCTGTGCGAGCTCAAAGCGCTCGTCGCCCAGCACGACCTCGATCCGCTCCACCTCGGTCTGCTTGGAGCGAAAGCCGCCGACCCTTCGGCGCCGGACGGCCGCGAGGCGGGGGAGGGACTCCTCGAGCCGTGCTGCCAGCGCCTCGATCAGAGCGTGCGTATCGGCGCTGTCGACTCGCACCTCGGCGGCCGCGAGATCGAGCGCCGAACCGGGATCATCTCGCGGATCGGAAAGCTCCTGACTCACACGGGGGAGGGTACTTCAATTGCGTCGCGCACTCGCACGGGCTCAGGGCTCCTCGGCGACGGTTTCGCCCGGCAGCTGGGCGGGTACCCGAGCGCTGGGGGGTGGCTCTGGCGCGATGGCGCCGGAGCGCTCGCTCGCAGCGCTCACGCGTTGCTCGTGGAATGCCGGCTGCGCCAGCCTGGGAAACGCAGCTCGCAAAGGGCTCGCCTCCTGCTGATCGCGGGCTGCGCGTGCCGGCGCGACGAGGGTGCTCTGGAGGCGGCGTGCAGCGTCGATGTGATCGCGAGTCCAGATCATTAGTACCGCCGTGGCCGTTGCGTGGCCGTCAGCGCTGCGCAGGTCGTTGCTGACGGCGTCCACCAGCCGGTCGTCGGCGAGCTCATCCGGTGCCAGCGGGTCGGGCACCGCGCCGCGGCCCGCAAGACTCGCGGCGAAGTTGTCGTACCAGCCGGTCATCAGCTCGCTGCTGGCAAGCAGCTCCCGTCGAGCCGCGGCCCGGTTGCCTCCAACCTGACCGTCGCGCTGCCACAGATCCAGCACCGCATCGCCGGCGAGCCGAAGCGCGGCCACGCCGTTCACCAGGCCGGTCGCCTCTGCGAGCGCCACCCTCTTGGCGCCGCGCTCGGCGAGGTAGCCCCGGAAGGTGTCGTCGAGGCGCCGTGCCGCTGCGGCGGCGCGTTTCGCTTCCGCGGTCGGCGCGGGCAGCGAGGGGGCGCTCGCATCGCAGCGCCCCATGCCGAAGCTCACAGCGGCGGCCAGATAGCGCGCGCCGTCGGCATAAGCCTCGGCCAACGCCGTGCCGAGCGCGGCGGCCGCGCCACTCGGCCAAAAGAGCAGGCCGACGCCGAGGCTCACCGCGCTCCCGAGCGCCACGTCCTCAACTCGCACCAGTCCAATCTGCCAGCCGGCCGGCTCGAGGATGTTGAAGAGGATCAGCAGCGTGAGCGTGAACGCGGCCTGGCCGGCGGCATAGGAGACGGTCGAGGGAGCCAGACCGGCGAGCAGCACGGCGGGCGGAAGCAGCAACCAGAGCACCGTGGTGTTCGTCCCGATCAGTGTGACCAGCGCCGCGCCGACGACAAAGCCGAACAACGTGCCGGCCAGGCCGCGGGCCACGTTCTGGCCGGTGCTCAGGGCGTTGGAGCGAAGGACCGAGAGGGTGCCGAACACCACCCAGAAGGCGTGTTGCACGCCGGTCAGCTTGGCGACCAGCACTGCGAGCCCGAGCGCGATAGCGCCGCGCACGCTGTTGTGCAGCCAGACCGAGTGGCGCTTGACATGCGCACCGGCGCGCTCCTGGGCGGCCGCGAGCGGTCCCGCAAGGCCGGTGGGTTGGCGACCGAGCAGCCGCTCCAACCAGCTGCGACGCTCGGCGGCGGCGGCGAAGTCGATGTTGCTGGCGATCTGTGCCACCACGAAGCTCAACTCCTGCGCGCGGAAACTGGCATCCAGCGACGACACGAAGCTGTCGAAGTGGCGCTCCGGGGCGAGCGCGTCCGGCGGCGGGAACCGCAGGGTGGTGGCCTGCTCGAGCTCTGCGAGCGCGCCCCGCAACCCGGCGAGCGCGGTCCGGAGGGCGTCGCTGCTCCCGCCGGGCGTATCGAGCAGATTCGCGCCGCGTTCGAGCACCAACGCGGCTGCTGACTTGACCGCACAGGCAAACGGATCCGCGGAGCTCGTGCCGGCCGTCGGTGCCGAGAGCGCAACGATTGCCTTCAGCCACTTGAGCTCATCGACCAGGCGCACGATTGCCCGAGCGGCGGTGCTCAGATCGGTCGGCCGGTTGGGGGTGGCGAAAAACTCCCGGTGCAGTGCATCAACCGCCGCGTCGGCTCTCGCCGCGGCGTCGAGGTGCCCGGCGGACGACCTGCGCTCGCCGCCAAGCAGGAAGGCGACGTCCGACCGCAGGCGCGCGGCGAGCGCGCGGCAGGCCTCGATCGCCGAGCCGCGCAGAGGCTCGCGTGCCGGTGCCGGCCACAGCAGCCCGACGGCCAGAAGTGCCATCGCGGATGCCATGCCCCAGCCCGCCAGCCGATCGGGGATCGAGGACACGGGCCCGGCGAGTGACACCGGGAGGATGAACGCCAGCAGCAGCGACGTCGTGGCGCTCGCCAGGACCGAGCTGACGACGCCCGAGAACAGCACTCCGAACGCGACGACCGCCATCGCGCAGGCGCCGAGCACGTCCGAGTTGGAGACCAACGTCCCGACACATACGAACAGCCCGCAGACGACCGCCAGCAGGGCCTGCGCCCGCAGGCGGTCGCGGATCGGTCCGGCGAAGTCGACGAGCAGCAGCATCGCGAACGAACCGAACGCGGCGAAGGTGGCCACGATGGGGTTGCCGATGACCTTGTCGCCCAGGGCGAACATCGCCGGCATCACGATCGCCGTTCGACCTGCCCGCCGCAGCGCACGCAGGCCCGGATCGTGCGTCCTCAACCACCCGCGGAAAGGCGTGTGCGGACGGCGCGCCGACATGCGCGCATCGTAGTGTGCGGTTCGAGCCGCGCTGAACGTAGGATCCTGCGCGAGAATGCCTGTGAAGCGTGCGGCCGCGAGAGGCCCGCAAATCGGAGCCCCGCATCGCGCTGCGGCCCGAAATCGCCGCTTGTAATGCTCGATAATCTATCTTATGTATAGAACTTAGTAGAGGCCTGCGCGCCACGGCGCCAGGGCTGGTTCCTCCTGAAAAGGACCCTCTTACGCCGTCTGTGCTCGATTGGGGCGCCGGCGGGCGCAGGCAGCGCGTCGAAACGCGCGTCGGTAGCCCGGGCTCGCGGTTGAACGAGCGGCTCGTCGCCCGCGCACGGCAAGAGAACTGTGGTTGACGAACGCTGCGGTCACCTGAAGCCCTCTGAACGCTTCACGAGCCGGGTACCCGCCTCCTCGCTGGCACACGTCGTCGCAAACAAACGGCGTCAGGCGCGCATGTTGCCGCGCCGGCCCTCGGCCGGCGTGTCCCACCGCATCGTCCCCGTGCCCCGCTTTCCGCGCGTTATGTGAACTGGCGGATGATCCGGCGCAGAGTCCACATCGCGACGCGCCGGCCCAGCGGTCGCCGAGTCTTGGTCGGCGTCGCGGGTGTCGGTGCTCCGTCGGCGGGCTCTGGGTCCCGGTTGCGTCGCGTCCCGGCGGCCCCGTAGAGCAGCCCGCCGAGCGTCGCTAGCGCGAGCACGATGAGGATTGCGGTGAGCGGGCTGAGCCCGCCAAATGTCGAGTCGTCGTGATCCACGCGCGCAAGACTACGCGATCCTGCGGACCTCCGAGTTGCGAAGCTTTGCGGAGGTTCTGATCTGCCCGGCCACGGGGTTCAACGACCGGCCCGACAGCCGCCAAGACGCTAGGACTTCGCGCTGCCTCCGGGCCAGCGGCCCGTAAGCCGTGCGAAGCGGCGCCGAGAGGCGTGATCGAGCAACCCAGCGACGATCGCGGCGCAGGCACCCTCGAGCGCGAGCGCAAAAGCGAGCTTGGCGATCGAAGCCTGTCGCTCCTCGGCGCGCGGCGGTGGATCGTCGTCGTCGATCACCCTCCACAGGCGCGTGAACAGCCGCGTCGAGAGGCGCGGGGCGACGCGGTTCGCGACGATCTTCACGGGTGCGAACAGCACCTTTGTGACGACCGGAGTCCCCTGCTCACGCTCGGGGATGCCCTCCGCCAACTCTTCACTCTGGGCTCGACGGCTCACGGGCGCAGCCTATCCGCCGCTCTCATGCCGCGCGGGTCGGCTTGCCGCGGAGTACGAACATTCGCGCAAAATCCGCATCACACTGTCACGAAATGGGTTCCTCACGCCAACTAAGCGTTGAGGAGTCCCTTCGATGCCCGAACGACCACATGCGATCACAGGGCAGCCTCGGCGCGTCGGCGGTCTCCGCGCCCCCGACGCTGCGTGGGACGAGGGCCCGGCTGCACGTCGGGCGGCCCGCGGACGGCGCGTCGCGCGCGACCTTGTCGAGCTCTCGCGCCTACAGCGCGGCGACGAGCGCGCGCAGAGCGTGCCGGTCGATCTCGCCAACCTGCTGCGCGCGATCTGCGCCGACTATCCGGAGCTTCTGCTTGAGGGCCCGCAGCCGCTGCCCTTCAACACTGACTCTCGGCGTCTGGCCCGTGCGCTCTCGGCGTTGCTAGACAACGCCTGCCTGCACGGAGCGCCGCCGATCACCGTCCGCTACGACGCAGCCGAGATCGTCGTCGAGGACTGCGGCCCCGGATTGGCCCCAGCGCTCCTTCAACGCGCGACTGAACCGTTTGTGACCGGCGATCGCACTCGCGGGCGCGGCGTCGGACTCGGCCTGGCGATCGCGGCGCGTCAGGCCGCAGTGCTCGGCGCCGAGCTGCGCTTGAGCAACGCCCCGTGTGGTGGCACGATCGCGCAGCTTCGCTTCGACGCCGCCGCCACCGCCTCGGCAGTCGGGGCCTAGCTTCGCGCGGCGACGATCAGGTTTCGATCCCCCACTCCGCGACGTGCGTCACGCCGGGCTCGAGCCGTACGAGCCCCTCGCCACTAGCGAAGGCGTTCGGTGCGCACGACATCGGCTCGACGGCGAGCGCGCGCCGGCGGCGTGCCGTGACCCCGAGCGTGTCACCGCTGTAGAGCATCACGTAGTGGTAGGCAGCCCCCAGCCAGACCGTGACGCTCGCTTCGTCGCTGGCCAGCGTGACATGCGCCCGCCCACCGCGATCGCGCGCCAGGTCACCGAAGCATGCATCCAGCACGAGCGTGCCGATCGGGCGCGGCGCGCGGAAATCGAACTGCGTGCCCGCCACGGGCTCTGATGAGATCGGGATCATCTGCTCGTCGGTGCTCAGGATGCGCTCGGCAGGCACTGTCAACCGGGCCGAATCGATCGACCCGCCGAGCGTCACGTAGGGATGAAAGCCGACTCCGTAAGGGCACGCCCGGGTTCCGAGGTTTTCCGCGCGCGTACAGACCCGCAGGCCCCCGTCGCTCAGTTCGTACTCGATCGTCAGACCCAGCGTGAACGGGTAGCCCGCCATCGGGAAGAGCCGCAAACCGAAGGTCACGCGGGCCGGTTCCCAGACGAGCACCTGCCAATTGCGCCAGCGGACGAGGCCGTGGATCGCATTCGCGAGCTTCGTTTCGCTCAGCGAAAGCTGCAGCGTCTCCCCGTCCCACTCGTAGCGCCCGTCGCGCAGGCGGTTGGGCCATGGGATCAGCGGCTGGCCGCGACCGCCGTCGGCGAGCTCGGTGAGATCGAAGCCGTCGAGCACGTCGCGGCCGCCGACGCTGTAGTGCCTCAGGGCGGCGCCGACCTCGGCCACCACCGCCCGCCGTCCGTCGTGTCGAAGCTCGAACTGCTCGCCGGATGCCGCGAGCGCCATCAGTCGACCCACGGAGCGTGCCAGCGGCCGAGGCCGTGCACGAGTGTCTTGGCGGCCTGCGGGCCCCACGAGCCAGGTGCATAGGGCTCGACGGGGCCGGGTTTCGCCAGCAGCGGAGCCACAATGCGCCAGCTCTCCTCAACGGAGTCCTGGCGCGTGAAGCGCGCGGCATCGCCCTCGAGCGCTGCATGGATCAGCAGCTCATAGGGAGTTGGAGGCACACCCCCTTCGTCCACCAGGTCCGCTGCGAGCGTGATCGGCGCTGGGCCGGAGCGATCGGCGCGCAGTCCGTCGAGCGTCAGCTGGATACCGACGCGCGGATCCAGCCGCACCACAAGCTGGTCGGCCTCGGGCCGACGATGGCCGCTGGCAACGAAGCCGAGCCGAGGCGGGTGGCGGAACACCAGGCGCACCTCCGTCTGCGTCACGGGGAGCCGTTTGCCGGTGCGGATGAAGAACGGCACACCCGCCCAACGCCAATTCTCGACTTCGAGGCGCAATGCCGCGTAGGTCTCGATCCGCGAGCGCTTGGAGACGCCGTCGATCTCGCGGTATCCCGTGTACTGGCCGCGTACATAGCGCGCGGGATCCGCGTCCGCGGTCGATCGGAGCACCGCGTACTTCGCGTCCTTCAGCGTCGCCGCGTCGGCGGCGGCGGGCGGCTCCTGCGCAACTGCTGCGAGCAGCTGCAGGAGGTGGTTGACGACGACATCGCGCAGGGCCCCGACCGCGTCGTAAAAGCGGCCGCGGTCCTCGACGCCGAAGGACTCAGCCATCGTTATCTGCACGCTCGCGATGTGGCTGCGATTCCAGACCGGCTCGAGCATCGTGTTGGCGAAGCGCAGGTAGAGAAACTGCTGCAGCCCCATCTTGCCGAGGAAGTGGTCGATGCGGTAGAGCTGGTGCTCGGCGAGATGCTCGTGAAGCTCCGCGGCGAGCTCTCGCGCCGATGCGAGATCGTGCCCGAACGGCTTCTCGACGACCACCCGGGCCGTCGCCGGAAGCGCGTCAGCGTTAGCGAGGCCGGCGACCACCGGCGCGAAGAGCGCCGGCGGAATCTCGAGGTAGTAGACCGGCGTGCGAGCTCGGCCGACGGCTTTCGCCACGCGCTCGAAGGTCGCCGCATCCGCGAAGTCGCCGCAGATGTAGGACAGCCGCTGGGCGAGGCGAGCGAAGATCTTCGGGTCGGTGTGCTCGCCGGTTGCGGCTATCGCGTCATCGGCGTGTTCGCGCAGGCGCTCGATTGTCCAGTTGTCCGCGGCGACGCCGACGATCGGGCAGTTCAGCAGTCCGCGTGCTTCCAGACGGTAGAGCGAGAGGAGCGTCATCTTTCTCGCCAGGTCTCCGGTGATGCCGAAGATCACCAGGACGTCTGCCTGCTCGCTCACCTCTCCCCTCCCTCGCGTCGCAGTGCAATCCCGGTCAGGAGCTCTCGCACGATCCGGTCGCCGGCAAGCGCGGTGATGTCGGCGGATCCGATCGCCGTCGGAACGACTTCGACCAGCTCGGCACCGACGACCTGCAGCTGGCTTGCGAGCGTTCGCACGGCCCACATGAGCTCCGCCGCGCCCAGGCCGCCCGGCTCCGGCGTCCCGGTCCCCGGAGCGACCGACGGGTCGAGCACATCGATGTCAATCGAGAGAAACACCGGCCCGCGACCGACGATGCCGACGGTTCGCACCACGACCTCTTCGATCGAGAGCGTGCGGATGTCGTCCATGAACAGCGTCGTGATGCCCCTCTCACGCTGCCAGGTGAACTCGCGCTCGCCCGGCCAATAGCCACGCAGGCCGATCTGCACGTAGCGTGCGGGGTCAACCGCGCCCTGCTCGACGAGCCGGTACATCGCCGTGCCATGCGAGCGCGCCACGCCGTAGACCTCGGTGGCGGTGTCGGCGTGAGCATCGAAGTGGATCAGACCGACGGCGCCGTGTTTGGCGGCCACCGCGCGGATGTCGGGTTCGGCGATCGAATGGTCTCCGCCGAGGATCACGGGGATCGCGCCGGCGGCGACCACCTCGCCGACCGTGCGCTCGATCGCCTCGTGGCTCGCCAGCGGATCGCCCGGCACAACCGGCGCGTCGCCGTAGTCGACGATCGCGAGTGACGTAAAGGCGTCGATTCCGGCGCCGAGATGGCGTCCCGGCGGGCAGCCGGCGGCGCGGATCGCGCGCGGCCCGAAGCGCGTCCCAGGGCGATCGGAGACGAGATCGTCGGTCGCCGCGCCCACGATCGCGACATCGACGCCGGCCAGCTCGTCCGGATCCTCGGTGTAGCGTTGGCCGGCGAAGCTGAGCAGCCCGGTGAAGTCGGGCTTCTCGCCGTACTCGGCCCAGCGCGTGAGCGGGTCGATCATCGCCGCGGACGCTACCAGCGTCACGCGCGGTGACTAACCTTTCGTGTGGTGAGACAGCAACTTCGACCGCTTTTCGACCGCGTGGTGATCAAGGAGCTCGAGCCCGACCGGATCCGCCAGTCGGGGCTCGTCGTGCCGCCCGGCACCCATGAACCGCCGCCCCAGCACGGGATCGTGCTGGCGGTCGGCAGCGGACTCGACTGGTGGGCGCAGGCCGGCGTCGAGATGCCGATCTCCCCCGGCGACCACGTCGTCTTCCCGTTCTCGGCCGGCTCGTGGGTCGAGGTCGAGGAGGAGCGCCTGCTCGTCTGCCGTGTCGGAGAGCTGCTCGGCGTGTTGGAGTTCGTCGAGGAGCGCGCCGCTCTGCGCGAGCCGGAGTAGCGCGGCCGGCGACCTGCGCGGCGGGCCGGCGCTCAGGCCGCTGCGTAGCGCCGCAGGGCCTCCACCAGCGGACCGAGCGCCCGGCCCCGATCGGTCAGGCGATACTCGACCCCAGGCGGGCTGTCGGGGATGACGATGCGCTCGATCAGGCCCGCCCGCTCGAGGTCGCGCAGTCGCGAGGACAGCATCCGCGGGGAGATCCCGACGACGGCCGAGCCGAACTCGTTGAAACGCAGGGCGCCGGAGTGCGCGGCGACGACGACCTGAATCAGCCAGCGGCGCTCGAGCAGGTCCGCCGCGAGGCGAACCTGCGCGTTGACCGGCTCGCAGTCACGACAGCGCGACATCGCGCACCGGCTCAAGCGCGAGCTCGAGCACCTCCCCCACCGTCATCACCGGGTGGAAGCGCACCGCGTCGCGCACTTCCTTCGGGATCTCGTCCAAATCGCCCCGGTTGCGCTCCGGGATCACGACATCAGTCAACCCGGCGGCACTTGCCGCGAGCGCCTTCTGCTTGAGCCCGCCGATCGGCAGCACGCGGCCCTGCAGGGTGACCTCACCGGTCATCCCGACGGTGTGCTTGACCGGCCGGCCAGTCAGCAGCGAGGCGAGTGCGGTGACCATCGTGACACCAGCGCTCGGTCCGTCCTTGGGGATCGCCCCGGCCGGCACGTGAATGTGAAACTCGCGTTCCTCAAACGCGTCGTCGCCGATGCCAAGCTCACCGGCGTGTCCGCGAACGTATGAGAGCGCGATCCGGGCGGACTCCTTCATCACGTCGCCCAACTGGCCGGTCAGAACCAGTCCAGCGGAGGACCCCTGCGCCTTCATCGTCGTGGCCTCGACGAACAGCACGTCGCCGCCCGTGCCGGTCACAGCGAGCCCGGTTGCCACGCCGGGGACCGCGGTGCGCGCCGCCGACTCCTGGAAGAACTTCTGACGCCCCAGCGCATCGCGCACACCCTCGATGTCGATCGCCACCGGCGCCTGAACCTTGGCGGAGGCGATACTTGTCGCGGTCTTGCGCAGTAGCTTGCCGAGCTCGCGTTCGAGGCTGCGCACACCTGCCTCGCGGGTGTACTCAGCGATGATCGTGCGCAGCAACTCATCGGAGATCTCGACCTCGCCTTCGAGCAGGCCGTTGCGGTCGCGCTGGCGCGGCCAAAGATAACCCTGAGCGATCGCGAGCTTCTCCTCGCTGGTGTAGCCGTCAAAGGAGATCACCTCCATACGGTCAAGCAGCGGGCCCGGAATCGTGTCCGCCTGGTTGGCGGTCGCGAGGAAGAGCACCTGGCTGAGGTCGAGCTCGACGTCGAGGTAGTGGTCGCGGAAGCTGTGGTTCTGCGCCGGATCGAGGACCTCGAGCAGGGCCGAACTCGGATCGCCGCGCCAGTCCGCGCCGACCTTGTCGACCTCGTCGAGCAGGATCACCGGGTTGATCGTCCCGGCATCGCGCAGCGCGCGCACCAGGCGGCCAGGCAGCGCACCGATGTAGGTCCGCCGGTGGCCGCGGATCTCGGCTTCGTCGCGTACGCCGCCCAGCGACATCCGCACGAACTCGCGCCCGGTGGCGCGCGCGATCGATTCGCCGATCGAGGTCTTGCCGGTTCCGGGCGGGCCGATCAGCGTGAGGATCGCACCCGAGCGCGGATCGGCCTCGATACCGCGCTCCTGGCGCAACTTGCGCACTGCGAGATACTCGGTCACGCGGTCCTTGACGTCCTCGAGGCCGGCGTGGTCGGCGTCGAGCACCTCGCGCGCGGCGACCGGGTCAAGCCGCTCCTCGGAGCGTTTGTTCCACGGCAGCGCAATCAGCCAGTCGAGGTAGGTGCGGATCATGCTGGCCTCGCCCGACTGCTCGCCCATCCGTTCCAGCCGGCCGAGTTCCTTGACCGCCTGCTCATGCGCCTGCTCGGGCATCTCGGCGGCTTCGATCTTGGTGCGGTACTCCTCGACGACCGACGCGTCGTCGTCGCCGAGCTCTTTGCGGATCGAGTCCATCTGCTTGCGCAGGAAGTAGTCGCGTTGTTGCTTGTCGGCCCCCTCCTGCACGTCGTCGCGGATCCGCTTGCGGATCTGCAGCTCGGCAAAGCGCTCGCGCTGAAGCGTCAGGGCCAGTTCGAGGCGATCGGCTACGTCGATCGTCCGCAGCAGCTCGAGACGCTGCTCGTAGTTGAGGTCGGGACTGTAGCCGCAGGAATCGGCGAGCATGCCCGGCTCGCTGATCGAGCGTAGCCACCCCGTGATGCGAGCGTCGGCGCCGCGGAGCTCGAGGATCTCCTCGACCACCGCGCGGTACTCGCGCGATAGCGTGCGCGTGCGCGCGTCGACGGGCACGTCATCATGGCGCTCGTCGACCTCGATGAAGAGGTCGCCGTCCAGTCCCGTCTGCGCCGCGCCGACCAGCGCGCGATGCTCGGCCTCGACGTTGACGGCATGTCCTCCGCCCGGCAGGCGAACGCGCTCGGCCACCACCGCGACGACGCCGACGTCGGCGAACTCGCCGTCGTGGCGCGGGACCAGCACGACGTGTTCGTCATCGCCCACCGCAACGGTGAGCGTGATGCTCATGCCAGGGAAGACGACGGTGTCATCGAGGGGGATCAGGCGCAGCGTGTTCACGGATATCAACTCCCTATCTACTTACGATTAGGAAGTAAGTGTAGCATGGTGCAGACGCGCATCTCGACCCGCGCGTAGGCTGTCCACGTGCCCCCCATTCCCGGATCCGTCGCCGACATGCTGGCTTCGCGCGCCGGTGAGGCAATGGAGCTGAACGACCGCTACTTGAACCCCCAGCTCGGGCGGATCGTGCGCACGCTCGGCTTCGACCGTGTCTGGGCACACGGCGAGGGCGCGCACCTGATCGACTCCGACGGCACGCGCTACCTCGACCTGCTGTGCGGCTACGGGACCTTCGCGGTCGGCCGCAACCACCCCGACGTGATCGCCGCCCTGCGCGAGCTGCTGGACGCGCACAGCGCGAACCTCCCCCAGCTCGGCGTGAGCGTGCTCGCGGGCGCGCTCGCGCAGGCGCTCGTCGAGCGTGCGCCGGCACGTATTGCGGCGATGGTGCCGGCCAACACGGGAACCGAGGCCGTCGAGGGCGCGATGAAACTCGCCCGCGCGGCCACCGGGCGGCCGCGCATCCTGTACGCCAGCCACGCCTTCCACGGCCTAACCCTCGGCTCGCTCTCACTGAACGGCGACGAGCAGTTCCGTGCCGGCTTCGGCCCGCTGCTGCCGGGCTGCGATCGCGTGCCGTTCGGCGACCTCACAACGCTGCGCCGCGAGCTGTCCAGCGGCGACGTCGCCGCGTTCATCGTCGAGCCGGTGCAGGGCAAGGGCGTCAACCTGCCGCCCGATGGCTACCTCGCGGGCGCCCAGCAGGCCTGCCGCGAGCGCGGCACGCTGTTCGTCTGCGACGAGGTCCAGACCGGCCTCGGCCGCACCGGTCGCTTCTTCGCGCTCGAGCACTGGGGTCTCGACCCCGACATGATCTGCGTCGCGAAGGCGCTCTCGGGTGGCTTCGTGCCGATCGGCGGCGTGCTCGTGTCCGCCGAGGTCCGCGAGCGCGTGTTCGACGGCATGGAGCGCGGCGTGCGCCACGGCTCGACCTTCGGCACCAACGACATGGCGGCGGCGGCCGGGCTTGCCACCCTGGCGGTGATCGAGCGCGAGGGGCTGGTGGCGCGCGCAGCCGCGCTGGGCGAGCTGCTGCTGGAGCTGACACGGCCGCTGGTCGAGCGCTACGAGATCGTGCGCGACGTACGCGGTCTGGGGTTGATGTGGGCGATCGAGCTCGGCACACCCGCGAGTCTGCGCAGGCGGGCCGTCTGGAGCCTCGTCGAACGCGCGCAGACTGGCTTGGCAGCGCAGCTGATCGTCGTTCCGCTGTTCCAGCGTCATCAGATCTTCTGCCAGGTAGCCGGACACCGGATGAACGTCGTCAAGGCGCTGCCGGCGCTGGTCGTCGAGGAAGCCGAGATCCGCCGCTTCGCAGTGGCGCTCGAAGACGTCGTCGCCCGGGCTGACCGCATGGGCGGCGCCGTCGGGCGGCTGGGATGGGATCTGGCTCGGGGTAGCGCTCGCGCACTGCGGCGGTGAGAGCGCTCGTCACCGGAGCTGCCGGCTTCATCGGATCGCACGTCGTGGCTGCGCTCGTGGAGTCCGGTGTGCAGGTGCGCGCCTTCGACCGGGTCAGCCCGGTCGATCTGCCGGGGAGCACCGAGTTCGCGCAGGGTGACCTGCTCGACCGCGCCGCTCTGCGCCGCGCGCTCGTCGGCTGCGACGCCGTATTTCACCTGGCGGCGCTCTACAGCTACTCGCGTGCCGACGCCGACGCGATGGAGCGGGTCAACGTCGAGGGCACGAGGATCGTGATCGAGGAGGCCGGCGCGCGACGCGTTGTCCACACGGCGTCGTCTGCGACGTGCGGACCGGTCGCCGGGCGCGCGGCGACTGAAGCCGACATGCCGGCGGCCTGGGAGCTGCGGGTCCCCTACAAGCGCACGAAGCTCGCCGGCGAGAGACTGGCGCTCCAGGCCGCGGCGCGCGGCGCCAACATCGTGGTCGTCAACCCGACGACGCCTGTGGGTCCGGGCGATCGGCGACCCACGCCGACCGGCAAGATGGTGGCGGACGTCGCGAGCGGACGCGCCCGCGCCTACCTCGCGCGCAGCGCACTCAACATCGTCGCGGTGGAGGACGTGGCGCGCGGGCATCTGCTCGCCTTCGAGCACGGGCGCGTCGGGCAGCGTTACTTGCTGGGCGGAGAGAACGTCTCGATGCGCGAGGTGTTCGGCGCGATCTGCGAGGCGGTCGGCCGGCGGGCTCCAACGCTGGCCGTGCCTTGGCCCGTCGCCTACGGCGCCGCCTGGATCGCCGCGCGCGTCCAGCGCAACCCGAAGCTGCTGGTGCTCGATGAGGTGCGCGTTGCGCGCTGGCCGATGCGCTTTGACGACGCGCTCGCCCGCGCTGAGCTCGGCTATACGTCGGAGCCGGCGGCCGCGGCGCTGGCGCGAGCGGCCCGGGCGGTCGCGAGCGCCTGAGCGCGACCATGGCTGCGCTAGCTTGCCAGCACATCGTGCCCGTCTGTGCAAACGAGAGGACTTGCCATGTCGCTGCTGAACCCCGCCGCGCGTGAGCTGATCGAGTCTGGCAAGCTCGCGCACCTCGTCACGCTCGCACCCGACGGCAGTCCCCGCGTCGCGATCATCTGGGTCGGCCTCGACGGCGATGAGATCGTCGCCGGGCACCTCGACAGGCGACAAGTCAAGCTGCGCAACATCGCCGCCGACCCGCGGGTGGCACTGTCGATCGCGTCGGACACCGTCAACCCGATCGGTTTGCAGGAGAACCTGGTGATCCGCGGCAACGCGCGTCTGGAGGAGGGCGGCGCACCAGCGCTCCTGCAACGGCTGGCGCACGTCTACCTCGGCCCTGAGGTCAAATTCCCACCGATGTCCGATCCGCCGCAGGGGATCGTCTCGCGGATCACCGTGGAGCACGTTGGAGGGATCGGCCCCTGGAGCTGATCGGGCTGTGTTTGCCCGTCGCGTCGCGACGCGGCTGCGGGGTGGAGCGCTACTCCGCGGGCCACTCCCCCGTGCGATCGAACTCCTCGCGCGCTCGGTCCTCGCGTTCGCGATCCGGCTGGCTCTGGGGCCCCAGTCGCAGCAGGATCAGACCGATCACGACGACCAACATGCCGCCGAGTAGGACGGTGCCGACGATCTGCTGCGCGCCGCTGCCGGGCAGCGCGAGCAGTACAAAGCCGGCCAGTCCAGCGACGCTCAACAGCACGATTCCGAGGCGCTGACGCATCAACGCCAGCGTATTGGCTCCCGCGTCCGCGCGAGCCGCGCGGCAAGCTCAGCCCGAGGCGAGCGTGGGGCGATCCACGTCGAGCGGCGGGCGCGACTGCGGCGGTGATGGCGCGGCAGCCGGCTCGACGCCTACGGCGCTGCTCGCCGCGGTCGCGAACGCGGCGGCCGAGATGAAGCGCTCGCGCGGGTCCTTTTCGAGTGCCTGAATGATCACCGCGTCGAGCGCGATCGGCACCGCCGGCCAGTGCTCGCCTGCGTGCGGCGGCGTTGCGTGCAGGTGCGCCGCAATCCGCTCGGCCTCGCTGGCCGCCGGGTAGGGCACGCGTCCTGTCAGTGCCTCGTAGAGCACACAGCCGAGGGAGTAGATGTCGGCGGCCGGCCCGACGCGCTCGCCACGACACTGCTCCGGGGCCATGTAATCGACGGTGCCGAGGCGTTCCCCGGCGCCGGTCAGGCCGTCGTCGCCGAGCTCGCGGGTGACACCGAAATCGGTGAGGTAAGCGTGGTCGCCCTGGTGCAGCAGAACGTTTGCGGGCTTGACGTCGCGATGGACGAGCCCGCTGGCGTGTGCGGCGTCGACTGCGCTCGCGATCTGTACGAGCAGTCGCACGGCCCGCACGGGGGTGAGCGGGGCCTCAGAGGCAAGCAGGTCGGCGAGGTTCGGCCCACGCACGAGGCGCATCGCGATGAACAGCAGGCCTCCATCCTCGCGGGCCTCATAGACCGGGATCACATGCGGATGCTCGAGCGCCGCGGCGACGTGCGACTCACGCACGAAACGGGCGCGGAACTCCTCGTCGTCGGCACGTGCCGGGTCGATCAGCTTCAACGCGACCGGCCGCCCGAGCGTCAGCTGGAGCGTCTCGTAGACGACACCCATCCCGCCGCGACCGATCAGCGAGACGATCCGGTAGCCGGCGATCACCGACTCGGGACCGATCGCTAGCGCGCGTGCGCGCAGCGCGATGGCGGGATCGGCGAGCACCGCGTCCACCACCGCCGGATCGAAGCGCGCAAAGCGATCGCGCAGAGCCGCCAGCTCCCGACGCTCGAGGGCGAGCGGCATGAGCACAGCTCCGGCGCCGCTCACGAGCAGCGTGACGAGCACCGGGACGAGCAGGGTGATGGTGCCCCCATCGAATGTGAGCTGGGTTGCGACGATCAGGGCCGCGGCCGCCGCGAGCCCCGTGAAGACGAGGCGCGGCCAGCGCACGCGACGCATCGCGAGCAGTGGAAGCAGGAGCGCCGCGACGATCAAGAGCAGCCAGTTGACCAGCGGAGCTGCCGATCGCAACGGCGCACCGCTCATCAGTGTCGCGATCGCGTCGGCCTCGATCTCGGGGCCGGACATCGGCTGGGAGGCTCCGTTGTCAACCGTGTGCCCGTCCTGCAGGTCGCCCGCGGTAGCGCCCACGACGACGATCCGTCCGCGCAGCGCGGCGGGCTTGACCGGCCCGGACAACACGTCGGAGAAGGAGTAGGTCTTGACCGTTCCGGCTGGACCGGGAAAGTCGATCCACTGAGAGCCGCCGCTAAAGTCGGCTCGCAGCGCGCTCGCCGGAGCGCCGGCGTCGCGGGCTGCTGCGACAGCGAAGCTCTGCAGACCCTCGACCGCATCCGGAACGCGGCGCACCGCCCCGTCAGCGTCCTCGTTCAGATTCGCACTGCCGACGCTGGCGCCGACGGCCTGCTGGTGCGCGACGCCCCCGAGCACGAACGTGGCGCCGCTGCCGTTGGTCGCGGAAGCCGTGGCGGCAAGTACGAGGTGGCCGTGTGCGCGCGCGGCGGCGTCGTACAACGCCAGATCGTCCTTCGGATCGCTTGCGCTGTCGAAGACCAGGTCGTAGGCGATCGTCTTCGCGCCGTCCTCGCGCAGCCGATCGATCATTCGCGCGTCCCATACGCGAGCGAACGGAAACCGCCCGTAGAGCGAGGTCTCGAGGGTCTTGACGTCGATCCCTACGATCACGACCCCCGGCCACGGCTTCTGGGTGCCGCGGACACCAAAGCGCGCGTCGATCGTCTGCAACTCCAGGTTGCGCCCAACGCTCGTGTGCCATGTCGCGAAGCCGAGCAGCAGTCCGAGCAGCGCGACCGCGAGCATCGCCGCCGGCAGACCGTGCCGCAGCATCGCTGCGGACCGCCCGCCTAGCGCTCGACCCCGACCAAACCCCACGTGATCGCTCGCTCGGCGAGCTGCGCGCGCTTCTGGTTCTGCGGCAGGCGCGCGACGCCGAACAGCTGATACATCGTGCGCAGGTTCGACTTGACCGCATCGAGGCTGAGGTAAAGCTCTTCGCTGATCTGCTGGTTGCTGGCGGGCGAAGCCAGATGCAGAGAGCCGCCGTATGGCCGACACAACGCCACGAGCACACGGCGCTGGGTGTCGCTGAGCTGCTCGAGCGTCACCCCCACCGATCCGCGCAAGGTCGCCGCCGGCGCCGAGCGCGGGCTGCGGAAGAGCATCACCGTCGCGCCGACCCTGATCGCGTCGCCGTCTGCCAGGCGGCGGCGACCCGCGATCCGCTGGCCGTTGACGAACGTGCCGTTACTCGAAAGTCCGTCGTCTTGGACGATCCACTCCCCCGCGACGCACTCGATCTCGGCATGCAGGCGCGAGACCTCGCCGTCCCAGGAGATCGCCACGTCGGCCCGCTCGCTACGCCCGAGCGTCACGCGGGGCCGCGCATCGCTGTCCAGCTCGAGGATCCGCTGCTGCTCGGCGCCATCGCGCAGGACCAGGAATGCGCGTCCCGCCCGCTCAGCCGCCAGGCGCGCCTTGACCTCGCTGCCCGAACGTACGGTCGGTGACTCGTCGGCGTCGCTATGCCCGTTGCGCGGTGGCGCGGTCACGACCTCGCGAGTGTAGTGGCTGCGTCCGCGACGTCCAGTCGATCAGCGGGCGTGCGCGAGGTAGTGATGGCCGGCCGTCACGACGATCGTTCGGTGGTGCACGAAATCAGTGACCGCAACCTGGCCGCTCGACACGGCGACCTGCGTGCCGTCGCAGCGGTCGGCAATCCGCCAGCCGGTGCCCTGGTCGGCGGCGGTCGCGTAATGCCCACGCGTCGAAAACTGTCCGTGGGCGTTGCCAAACACCTGGTTGACGACCTTGTGAGATGTCGTCGTCTTCTTCTTCTTCTTCTTCTTCTTCTTGCTCGCGGCCGCGGCGGCGTGCGCGCTGGGCTTGGGGAGGCAGATCTTGAAGCTGCTTGCGAGCACGAGCACGGTGACGGTTGCTCCCGCCGGCTGCGTCACGACGAAGATCCCACCCGAGAAGACGCCGCTCGCCAACTCGCCCGGCGTTTGGGCGGTAGCGCTCTGGATCAGCACGCTGCCATGGCGCGCGTCGATCGTGGCGCCAAGCGGGATCAGCTCGCCGACGGCAAGGCGCACGAAGTGGCGCTTTCCGCGCAGCTTGACGAGCACGCGCCCGGCGGTCGTGCTCACGCCAACGGTGGTGTCCAGCGCCGGCTGGAGCGTCGAGCCGGTGGTGAACGTCCGGTCGGGGCTCACCGTCTGACACGGGGCGGCGGAGCAGTCACTCGCCACGAGGCGGTAGTGGTAGGTCGTGTACGGGGTCAGGCCACCCAGTGGCGCAGTCACGTTCAGGCCCGATGACGTGGCGGTTGCGGTGGTCAACGGCGTCGTTGAGCCGTAGTCGGTGCTCGTCCCGTACTGGAACTGGTAGCTGACCGTGGTCGAGGGACTGCCGGTCGGCTCGGAGATCGTGCCCGAGAGCGTCGCTCCGGACTTGGCCACAGCCGAGATCGGCGCCAGCGTCGCGGTCAACGTCGGGGGCGCAGCCGTGATGGTCGCCGGTGGTGTACTCGGCGGGGGCGTGGTCGTGGTCGGCGGAGGTTGGAGAGGCACGCGGTAGATCGCGCTGGCGGTCGAATCGGTCAGCCACAGCGCGTCGGCGCCGCCGGGATCCTTGACGATCGAGCTGAACGTGTCGTTCGTTGGCAGGATGCCGGCGTAGCTGGTGAAGGTGCCGGACGTCGTTACGGCGGTCAAGCCGCCATCGGTGTCGGCGTTGTCCGGCATCCATAGTTCGCCGTCGGGGCCGGCGGCGATGACGTCCGCATCGGCGGTCGATGTTGCCGGCAACTTGAAAGGCGTGATCGTGCCGGTTGGCGTGACGCGCAGGACGTACGACGGGTTCCCGGCTGCGCCGACCAGGCCAAGCCAGAGATTCCCGTCGGGGGCGAGCACGATCTTGCCGAGCGTGCCGGTGAGCGCATCCGGAAGCGGGTACAGCGTGATAGCCCCGCCCTCGGTGACGGACGCGACCGAGTCGACCCCGGGCCCGATGACGGCAAACCACATTGTCTGATCCGTTCCCACGCCTGGTCCGGCCGTGATCGATCGTGGACTTGCGCCTGTCGGAAAGCCGCCCGACGGGGCGTAGTCCAGCACGTCGTCGCGCGAGGTATACGGCGACACAACCTTGACGACCTCGTTACGAATCGTGACCCAGACGTTTCCAGATGAGTCCGCGGCAATCGCGTTCGGCAGGTTCCCGACGCTTGCCTCGGGGGCGGGCTTTGTAGCGGGCGGAGCGATGCTCTCGAGCTCGCCGATGTCAGTGTTTGACTCGACAAACCACAGCGCACCGGCCGACGACGTCCCGCTGACGCCCGAAGCAATTGAGTCTGGAGCGAGCGTCACCGGATAGTCAGCGCCCGTTCCGGAGGTCGTGATCGAGCCAATCCTGTCCACACCCGCACCGGGCTCGACAAACCACAGGTTCCCGTCCGGCCCGGCAACGATCCCGGTCGGCATCGCCGCTGGCGTTGCGGTCGCATAGGGCGTCGGCGTCCCCGTCGGCTGGTCCGCCGGCGCCAGCGCGGCCCAGCCGAGGATCGACGCGCAGGCGACCGCGCCGGCGATCGCCGAGCTGGGCCTCATCGGGCCGCTACTCGCGCGGCCTCGCCGCGCGCCTCAACGAGGTCACCGTCGTGCAGCTGGCGCCCGCGCCGAGTCTCGGGGACCCCGTTCACGCGCACCACCTCTGCGAAGAGGAGCGCCTTGCTGTCGCCGCCGGACTCGGCGATGCCGCTGAGCTTGAGCAGCTGGCCGAGCCTGATGGTGTCGCCGCTGATCTGGATCTCCTGAACCTGGGTCACGGGGTGATCTTGACGAGCTGGATCTCGGGCACCGCGTGATCTTGACGAAATCTCCACGCGGCCACCCCACTTCTTGATGCGGCCTACACGGCGGCGGTCCTAGGCTCGTTCCAAATGCCTGGCGACATCATCGCAATCGTCCTCGGAATCGTCGCGTTCGCCTTGCTCTACCTGATGATCGAGGCGATCGACCGGGTATGACCACGCTCGGCTACTTCGTCGCGCACATGAGCGCCGCGGACTTCTTCGGTCTTGTCGTCTCGGTTGTGATCTGCATCTACCTGATGTACGCGCTGGTGCGCGGGGAGAAGTTCTAGGCCATGACGGTCAACGGCTGGCTGCAGATCGTCGCGTTCTGCGCCGCGCTGATCATCCTTTCGCCGCTCCTCGGCCGCTACATGGCCAAGGTCTACACCGGCGAACGCGTCTTCTTGACGCCGGTCTTCGGCGGGTTCGAACGGCTGCTCTACCGCTGCTTCGGCGTCAACCCCAAGCGCGAGCAGGACTGGAAGTCGTACGCGAAGAGCCTGCTCATCTTCTCGCTGGCGGGCTGGCTCATCCTCTACGTGATCCTGCGCAGCCAGACGATCCAGCCGTGGAACAACTACGGCGGCGTGACGTTCCATGCGGCTCCGTGGGATGTGACGTTCAACACGGTCTCGTCGTTCCTGACCAACACGAACTGGCAGTACTACGGCGGCGAGACGACGATGACGTACTTCAGCCAGATGCTCGGGCTGGCCGTGCAGAACTTCCTCTCGGCGGCGGTCGGCATCGTCGTGGCGGTGGCGCTGATCCGCGGGATCATCGGCCGCAGCGGCAAGAGCCTTGGCAACTTCTACGAGGATTTCACCAGGACGATCCTCTACGTGTTGGTGCCGATCTCGTTCGTCAGCGCGCTCGTGCTTGTCTCGCAGGGCTCGATTCAGAACCTTGGGCACTACGTCTCGGTGCACGGCATCAGCGGCATCGCGCAGACGATCGCGCTGGGGCCTGTCGCTTCGCAGGAGGCGATCAAGCTGCTCGGCACCAATGGTGGCGGCTTCTTCAACACGAACTCCGCGCACCCGTTCGAGAACCCCAACGGCTTCACCAACTACTACGAGATGCTGCTCGTGCTGATTATCCCGGCCTCGCTCGTCTTCATGTATGGCCGGATGGTCGGCTCGCGTCGCCAGGGGATCGCGATCTTCGCGACGATGTTCGTGCTGTTCATCGGCGGTGTCACGGTCGCCTATGCGGCGGAGGCACACGGGTCGCCGGCGCAGCGCGCCGCCGGTATCCACACGCAGGTGATCGCCAACTCGACCGGTGGCAACCTGGAGGGCAAGGAGCAGCGCCTCGGCATCGCCGGCTCCGCCATCTTCGACGTCGTCACCACGGTGACCTCCTGCGGCGCGGTGAACAGTTCGATCGAGTCGTTCACGGGTCTCGGTGGCGCGATTCCGATGGCGAACCTATCGGCGAGCGAGGTGATCTTCGGCGGCGTCGGCACAGGCCTCTACTCGATGCTGCTCTACGTCCTGCTTGCTGTGTTCATCGGCGGCCTGATGGTCGGCCGTACGCCGGAATACCTGGGCAAGAAGGTCGAGGCGAAGGAGATCAAGCTGGTCGCGCTCGGGATCCTGATCACCCCGCTTGCGGCGCTCTTCTCGACGTCGCTGGCCACGGCGAGCGCTGCCGGGCGGGCCTCGGTGTACAACACGGGCCCGCAGGGGTTCTCTGAGAGCATCTACGCCTATCTCTCGCAGGCCAACAACAACGGTTCGGCGTTTGCCGGCTACACCGGCTTCATCCAGCCGGCCGCCGGCAACGTTGGCTCGCACGGTGTGACGTTTGCGGACCTTCTCGGTGGTTTCACGATGCTGTTCGCGCGCTACGCGCCGATCCTCTTCGCGCTTGCCGTGGCCGGTGCGCTCGCCGGCAAGCGGGTGAGCCCCGTTGGGCTCGGCACGATGCGGACCGACAACCCGACCTTCGTCGTGCTGTTGCTCGGCGTGATCCTGCTCGTCGGTGCGCTCACCTTCTTCCCGGCGATCCTACTTGGCCCGATCGTGCAGGCACTAACAGGACGCCTTTTCTGATGCTTCGCGACCTCCGTACCGGCTTTCTCTCGGTGATCGTCTTCACGATCCTGCTCGGCCTCGGCTACCCGCTGCTGGTGACGGGCGTCAGCCAGGGGATCTTTCCGGGCAAGGCCAACGGTTCGCTGATCAAGAAGAACGGCGTCGTCGTCGGCTCGGCGCTGATCGGTGAGCAGTTCTACGAGCCGCTGATCGGTAAGAACGGCAAGCAGGAGGTGGTCAAGGGCGTTGCGCAAACCCAGCCTGACCCGCGCTACTTCCAGACGCGACCATCATCCACCTCCGACAACGACGCCAGCACCGCCTTCTCGAACCTCGGCCCGAACGGCAAGACCACTCTCACCGCCTTCCAGGGCTACATCCAGACCTATCTGGCACTGAACATCGGCCCCAACAAGCAGCCGTATGACCCGGCCGTGACGAGCGCCGGACAGATTCCCGTTGACGCGGTCGATGACTCAGCGTCGTCCGTGGATCCGAACATCTCGGTCGCCAATGCCAGGATCCAGGCCTACCGCATCGCAGCCGTCCGCCATCTCGTGCTGAGCACGGTCGACGGCCTGATCGCCACCTACACGACCGGGCGCAGCCTCGGGTTCCTCGGGGAGCCGGGCGTCAACGTGCTCGAGCTGAACCTCGCCCTCGACCGCCGCACAGGGAGCAAGTAAGAAGATGTCGACGCAACCAGCAACCTCCGAGCGGCGCGCGATCTCGCTGTTCCGCCGTGACATCGTCACGCGGGCGCTGCTCGACAGCTTCGCCAAGCTCGACCCCCGCGTGCAGATCCGCAACCCGGTGATGTTCGTCGTCGAGATCGGCGCCGTGATCACGACGATCACCTGGTTCATCCAGCTCGGCGGCGGCAAGTCGCTCGGCGGCTACGAGCCTTCCTGGTTCACCTTCGCGATCTCGATCTGGCTCTGGCTGACCGTCGTCTTCGCCAACATGGCCGAGGCCTTCGCCGAGGGGCGCGGGCGCGCCCAGGCCGACACCCTGCGCTCGATGCGCAAGGAGACGATCGCGACAATGGCGGACGGCAGCACCCGTCCGGCAGCCGAGCTCTCGCGCGGCGACATCGTCGTCGTCGTCGCGGGCGAGGTGATCCCCGGCGACGGCACCGTGATCGAGGGCATCGCGACGGTCGACGAGTCGGCGATCACCGGCGAGTCCGCACCAGTGATCCGCGAGTCCGGTGGCGATCGCAGCGCCGTCACCGGCGGCACGCGCGTGACCTCCGACCGGATCGTCGTCGAGATCACACAGGAGCCCGGCAAGTCGTTCCTCGACCGCATGATCGCGCTCGTCGAGGGCGCCGAGCGGCGCAAGACGCCCAACGAGATCGCGCTCAACATCCTGCTCGCCGGACTGACCCTGATCTTCATGATCGTCGTCGCGACGCTGCGGCCGTTCGGCCTGTTCGCGCACACGCCGATCTCCGAGACCACGCTGATCGCACTCCTGGTGGCGCTGATCCCGACGACGATCGGCGCACTGCTGTCGGCGATCGGGATCGCCGGCATGGACCGCCTCGTCCGGCGCAACGTACTCGCGCTCTCAGGCCGCGCCGTTGAAGCCTCCGGCGACATCGATGTGCTGCTGCTCGACAAGACCGGGACGATCACGCTCGGCAACCGCCAGGCGTCGGAGTTCATCCCGATGCCCGGGGTGACCGAGGCGGAACTGGCCGAGGTCGCGCAGCTGGCCTCGCTGGCCGACGAGACGCCTGAAGGACGCTCGATCGTCGTGCTCGCCAAGCAGTACGGGATCCGCGAGCACGATATGACCGGCGCCGACGTGGCCTTCGTCCCGTTCACCGCCCAGACGCGGATGAGCGGCGTCGACTGGCGCGGGCAGCAACTGCGCAAGGGCGCCGGCGACGCGGTGATCGAGTTCTCGCGCAAGGAGGGTGGCGAGGCGCCGCCCGAGCTGCAGGCCCAGCTGGACCGGATCGGCCGCGAGGGCGGCACGCCGCTCGCCGTCGCACGCGACAGCCAGGTGCTCGGCGTGGTCTACCTCAAGGACACGATCAAAGAAGGCATGAAGGAGCGCTTCGACCAGCTGCGTGCGATGGGCATCCGCACCGTCATGGTGACCGGCGACAACCGCCTGACCGCGGCGAAGATCGCCGAGGAGTCGGGCGTGGACGACTTCCTCGCCGAAGCCACGCCTGAGGCCAAGCTCGCCCTGATCAAGGAGCAACAGGCGTCAGGGCGCCTGGTCGCGATGACAGGGGACGGCACCAACGACGCTCCCGCGCTGGCGCAGGCCGACGTCGGCGTGGCCATGAACACGGGCACCCAAGCCGCGCGTGAGGCCGGGAACATGGTCGACCTGGACTCCAACCCCACGAAACTGATCGAGATCGTCGAGGTCGGCAAGCAGCTGCTGATCACGCGCGGTGCGCTGACCACCTTCTCAATCGCCAACGACGTCGCCAAGTACTTCGCGATCCTGCCGGCGATCTTCATCTCCACCTACGCGGCCGGCACCGTCAAGGGGCCGCTGCACGTGCTCAACATCATGCAGCTCGGCACGCCAAATTCGGCGATCCTGTCGGCGATCATCTTCAATGCGATCGTGATCCCGCTGCTGATCCCGCTGTCGCTGCGCGGCGTGCGCTACCGCCCGATCGGGGCGAGCGCGCTGCTGCGCCGCAACCTGTGGATCTACGGCCTGGGTGGCATCATCG